>Ga0209346_1000075_pt1 | contig 149435 bp, 144 predicted proteins | sample AutmiccommunBRH9_FD_187381 | JGI IMG/M metagenome (GOLD analysis project Ga0209346, IMG submission 187381) | Deep subsurface microbial communities from Mt. Terri, Switzerland - Autotrophic microbial communities BRH/9 (SPAdes) (version 2) | ecosystem: Environmental > Aquatic > Deep subsurface >...
TTGTGTGAATTTAATTTTTTTTGGGCAGCTGTAATGGGTATCTCAGCTGCCCTGTTGCAATCAACAACTGGATTAACTGTACAATATTAGGAAGAATATTCAACATTTTCTGCTTCCCAAAGTAGAATTAAGCCCAACGTTTTTATTGGAACATACGGATCGGTAATCCCGGTGACACCCTTCACCTTGCCGGCGCGGGCCTTGGCATAGAGTCTTTTCCGATCGCGTTGTTCGCACACTTGCCGTGCGCTGATGTCTGCTGCCTTGTTTTGTCAGCCTTTGTTTGCTATAATTGGAGTACTGAAGTCATTCGAAAATACCCATGCTCTTGTAACGTCGACATTGATTAATGGGCGAATAAAAGCTGAACGACAGGCATCTTGCAGGTGCCCAATTCCTGAAAATATGAACAGCAAGATCACATATTGGGTTGAATTGTCGGAATATGATATTGCTACAGCTGAGGCAATGCTGAAGAGCAAACGGTATCTTTATGTTGGTTTTATGGCACATCAATCGATTGAAAAGATCCTCAAGGCTTATTTTGTAGGTAAGACTGGAGAAACAGCCCCTTTTACACATAGTCTCTCCTTTCTTGCCAAAAAAGCTGACATCTACCGAGACTTTTCTGAAGAGCAGCAAGATTTTATAGATCTACTCGAACCTATGAACATTGAGGCTCGCTACCCGATCAACAAGAGGAAACTGCTGGAAAGTTTAACAGAAGAAAGGTGTGACAATTCTTAATAAAGCAATGGACTTACGCGAATGGATACTGCTGAAGCTATAGAAAAACTTAAGAGATACAAACACCTACTTAAGCAACACATCAAATTTGATCAGCTCATTTTGTTTGGCTCCTATGCAAAAGGCACTGCCCATGCAGACAGTGATATGGATGTAGCTGTAATAGTGGATGAACTCAAGCTCGATTACTTTACCACTCGTCCTCTTTTATGGAAAATACGGAGGGAGATTGATGATAGAATCGAGCCGATACTTTTAGAAAAAAACTCTGATGACAGTGATTTTATATCGGAAATTATCAAACACGGCATTGTAATCTAGCACCCACAAGGGGGACTGAAAAGAACCGCCTTTGAGGTGTTAACCATAACTTAAGCGGGCCTTGGCATAAAGTCCTTACCGTTCGCGTTATCCGCACACTTCGAGCGGAGTCGCCACATACACTTCAATTATAAGCGATCCAACAACATTCAAAAAACGTTGGGCTTCACAGCCCAACCTACCGATTTCCCCGGCGACAAAAACCAAACCGGGTGACATTCAAATTACGATGCTCTTCGGAGTAGGTTGGGCTGCAAAGCCCAACGTTTTATTGGGTTTTTAAACAATATACCCCTCCTGCGCCGCCTCCATCGGCGTATTTTTTGTAGGTTGGGCTGCAAAGCCCAACGTTTTTATTGGAACATAGGGATCGGTAATCCCGGTGACACCCTTCACCTTGCCGGCGCGCGCCTTGGCATAGAGTCCTTTCCGGTCGCGTTGTTCGCACACTTCGAGCGGAGTCGCCACATACACTTCAATATAGCCGACCCAACAACATTCAAAAAACGTTGGGCTTCACAGCCCAACCTACCGATTTCCCCGGCGACAAAACCAATCCGGGTAACATTCAAATTACGATGCTCTTCGGAGTAGGTTGGGCTGTGAAGCCCAACGTTTTTATTGGGTTTTTAAACAATATACCCCTCCTGCGCCAAATACAGCAAAATCTCCTGCACCGCCTCCATCGGCGTATTTTTTGTAGGTTGGGCTGTAAAGCCCAACGTTTTATTGGAACATAGGGATCGGTAATCCCGGTGACACCCTTAACCTTGCTGGCGCGGGCCTTGGCATAGAGTCCTTTCCGGTCGCGTTGTTCGCACACTTCGAGCGGCGTTACCGAGTGGCGTCATGGCTGGTCCAGGGTCCAGGGGTATTCGTCGGAGCACTCGATAGCCGAAACGGCAAACCCTGCCTGCAGCAGGAGGTAGAAACGGTAGCGGTCCTCGTCGGGCAAGAAAGACCGGCTGGCCTCCGTTTCCGCGGAGACTGACCCCACGGGTATCATTGTCTTCCGCATCGGGATGAGTTATCATAGGAAGACGGCATCACAAAAATTATTTGAGTCCCCATTATGGGGAGTGAGTTCATTCACTTTATAAAACAGCATGAGACCAATCGATAAGTTCCTCCCACAAATTCATGACATCACAAGTCGATATGGAGCTTAATATCCGCTTGTTTGGTTCAATGGCCAGAGGCACTGCCACTGCGTCGAGTGATCTTGCTTTGCTGGTTGATCTGGCACCCAACAGAGATCTTTTTGATCTTATCGGTATTAAACAGGAAATCGAAACTGTTACAGGATTTAAAGTAGATGTGGTTACTGAAAAGAGTCTCAGCAAACATCTTCGAGAATCAATCCTGAAAGACGCCAAACCACTATGAAAGAGGATTTTGTCTATTTACTTCATATTGCAGAGGCGATTACAGACATTCAGAGTTATGTGTCAGGTGGCAAAGACAAAAGAATTTCTGAGGTGCTGATCATGAGCTGGATTGAAAAGGAGGCGATAAATGAATCAAACTCAAATTTTAACGGAGTTAGAAAAATTCAAAGCAAATCACCAGCAAGAGTACGGTATAGAGGGGCTGGGAATTTTTGGTTCTTATGCTAGGGGAGAAGCTCGACAGGGAAGTGATGTTGATGTAGTGGTAAAACTAACCAAACAGGATCTATTCAATATTATCGGGATTAAGCAGGATCTTGAAGAGACCTTGCATCTAGCCGTTGATGTGGTGAGTTACCGCCCATCTATGGACACTTTCTTGAAAAAATGCATAGATAGAGACGCTGTTTATGTATGACAAAGATCTTGCATCTCACATCCTTGAACAGGTTCTGAAAAGTTCAAAAACAATCAGGATGCGCTTTGAATCTGTACAGTCCGTCGATGATTTTACTAACACACCAGGAGGCATGGAGGAGTTTGATTCTATTTGCATGTTGCTGGTTACTATTGGTGAAACTTGTCTTAACTTGTCAACTTCTAGGCCTGGCCCCGTTTTATGATTTTATAAGTTATGCTTTCTCATAGTTGCATGGTAAATTAAAAATAAACGTGGTCAATCTAGTCACAACACAGGAAATTCATTTCTTGTTTTTCACTCCTCAAGCACCACCTCACAACCACTTCCACGGGTATGTGTGGGTACCAAAAAAGGCGGACATCGACGATCCCCGAAAGGAGATTCATGGACAGACTTATAGAAGAACACCGTGCAGAGATTAAGCGGCTTGCCCTCTTACGCGGCGCCCGCCGGGTGAGAGTATTCGGTTCGCGGGCTCGTGGCGATGCCGGTCCTGAAAGTGACGTGGATATCCTTATTGATCTTGAAAAAGGCCGTTCAGCCTTGGCGCTGGGGGGACTTCTGATGGACCTTCAGGATCTTTTGGGTAAGAAGGTGGAGGTGGTGACGCCGGCTGCCTTGCATCCAAGAATTCGCGACCGCATTCTTGGGCAGGCTGTTGATATATGACTCTCTCCGAACGTGATCAAGTATATGTTGAGCACATGCTGGAGTGCATCGAACGCGTCGAGCGATTCGTAGGCCAAGACCGTAATTTTTTCCGGCCTCTGGGGTCAGGTTGTGGCAACCCGATATTAACTGATTCACTGATATCTGGGAATTGACAAAGATGTTCTCTGGAGTTTATCTTTTAAAGAAGATATACCGATTTTATCGCAAGAGTCGGCAAAGTTGGGAGAGGAGCATTAGAGATAATTTCGGAAATGTAACAGTAACGATCTGTTTTAGAATTGATATGAATCGACGAGATGCACTCAATACACTTGCAAAGGCGAAGGCCGAATTGGCCGAACGTTTCGGAGTAACCCGCCTTGCTCTGTTCGGATCGACGGCCCGTGATGTTGCCAAGCGAGAAAGCGACATTGACATCTTGGTGGCCTTCGATGGACCTGCCACATCTTCAAAATACTTTGGTGTTCAGTTCATGTTGGAAGATCTGTTTGGTTGCAGCGTTGACCTGGTAACTGAGAAGGCACTTCGCTCCGAACTTCGGACACATATCGAGAAGGAGGCGATCTATGTCTGAACGAGAATGGGAATTCTATCTGGATGACATGATCAAATTTTGCAAAAAAGTATTATCCTATACCGAACAACTGGATCAAAAAGGATTTGAAACTGACGAGAAATCATACGACGCAACATTAAGAAAACTGGAATTGCTGGGAGAGGCTGCAACACATATCCCGGATGCAATTCGTGAATCTTCTTCTTCAATCCCCTGGCGTCAGGTTGTGGCAACTCGAAACCGACTGATTCATGGGTATCTGGGAATTGACAATGATATCCTCTGGAGCATTATCCAAGAAGATATTCCGGTGTTGTTGCAAGAGTTGGAAAAGTTGAAAGGGGAAAGGAGTTGAACGGCATCGATCTGCTGCTGCAAAACGATATCCGCGTTAATCTGAAAAACTTCACCATCAAGGCCAACATTCAAAAGACGTTGGGCTTCACAGCCCAACCTACCGATTTCCCCGGCGACAAAACCATCCGGGTAACATTAAAGTAACGATGCTCTTCGGAGTAGGTTGGGCTGCAAAGCCCAACGTTTTTATTGGAACATACGGATCGGTAATCCCGGTGACACCCTTCACCTTGCCGGCGCGCGCCTTGGCATAAAGTCCTTTCCGGTCGCGTTGTTCGCACACTTCGAGCGGTGTCGCCACATACACTCCAATATAACCGACAACAACATTCAAAAAACGTTGGGCTTCACAGCCCAACCTACCGATTTCCCCGGCGACAAAACCAATCCGGGTGACATTCAAATTACGATGCTCTTCGGAGTAGGTTGGGCTGTGAAGCCCAACGTTTTTATTGGGTTATGGGGTTTTCTTGAATGTTGTTAGAGGGTAAGGTGGGGATTGGTGGGTGCGGCCGGTCGCACATTTCCATAAACTTCACCAGCAAAACCTTTGCAATAGTCGATTTGCCGGAGCCGGACAAGCCGGTCATAAAGATGGTGAAGCGCCGCGAAGACAAATCGATTGCCGCAAGCGCACGGGAAATGAAAATTGCAGAGAGCTTTTGCTTCGCTTATTGAAGATACCGGAAAAGCCGAAGAGAGGGAGAAAGCGAACAACAGTTTGAGTAAACTCCAACCTGACGGCGGTGGTGGCTTTTAATGCCCAGCAATGTGTCGAAAAATGTCTGAAGGCTCTTCTTGATTCGCCGGAAAAAGGTAGACCTTAAGGGTGAGGTGGATGAGGCTGGTTTTGAAGCAGCTAGGTACCTCAGCTTTACGAGTGGCCTCAAAAGCCAACGGAAGAATGACCCCTTCGTGAGAAATTGTCCTTGTTAATCGTTTTTGCAATTGTTACGGTAGTATGATTACTGGAGGATATCAAATATGGAAATAAATGTTAAGGAAGCAAAATCGAAGATGGGCTCGCTTCTAGATCGATCCCAGAAGGGCGAAGAAGTAGTGATCATGCGACGTGGAAGACGGATTGCCCGGCTTGTCCCTGTTAGTAGTACTGATAAGAGGCTTCCGGATCTGAAGGATTTTCGTGATTCCATCACGGTCAAAGGAGACACCCTCAGCAATACTGTCATACAAGGGCGTAATGAGGAACGATATTAATGGTATATGTTGATACGAGCGTTCTTGTGGCCTATTATTGCCCTGAAGCTTCGAGTGTGGCTGTTCAGGAATTTCTCATTGAGCACCCTAAGCCTGCGATCAGTTCGTTAACCGAGGTTGAGTTGTTTTCTGCCGTAGCACGGAAAGTACGGATGAACGAGTTGGACCAGCTCGATGGAAATCGGATTATATCAAGATTCTTATCTCATCTGGATGCAGATTTTTTTACATTCATCTCAGTAGACAGCAGGCATTGGCGACTCGCCAGAAGTTATATCGGCCTGTTCAATACTCCTTTGCGGACTCTGGACGCACTTCATCTTGCAATTGCCTCATTAGAAGAATTTGAGTTGGTTACCTCCGACCAGCAACTTGTGCAGGCAGCGACTGTTTTGGGAGTAAAAATCCGCACGCTCAATCGGTAATTTGCTGTCTTTGAGGAGATTAGGGTCAGGAATCGAAGATATTAACTTTCCAATGGCCAATCGAGATTGCCGGGATGGCTGAGATCGGCCACCGGCTGGAGAAAGACGGCCGCGCCGATTTCCTTTGCGGTGGTGAACACCATCTCCCGGTGGGCGCAATGCAGGTACTCGTCGGTATGAAATCCCAGCACTCGCCGCCAGCCGTTCATGGTAAAGGAGCGGGCTGTCTCAGAAGGGCTCAGCCGCAGATGCTGGAAGTCGTAATGGATCGGCAGGCTCACTCCCTCCAGTCTGCCGCCGATATACCAGGCCCCGACCCGATCATACAGCTGCATGACGCAGGGATGGACGCACGGATCATCCGTGCCGTAGACAGACTTCGCCTCTTTCTGCTTGTCCGGCTTCCAGATATCCTCAACAGTCAAGGTGGTCAGCAGAAACCCTTCTGCCCCAAATATCCGCCGAGCTGTCAAGCATTCAATAATAATTTCAGCACTTTAACATCTTCTGCCATCTCCAGGCAACTCTTGTCTTAACTTGTCAACTTCTAGGCCTGGCCCCGTTTTATGATTTTATAAGTTATGCTTTCTCATAGTTGCATGGTAAATTAAAAATAAACGTGGTCAATCTAGTCACAACACAGGAAATTGATTTCTTGTTTTTCACTCCTCAAGTACCACCTCACAACCACTTCCACGGGGATGTGTGGGTACCAAAAAGGCGGACATCGACGATCCCCGAAAGGAGACGGTTTATGGACAGACTTATAGAAGAACACCGTGAAGAGATTAAGCGGCTTGCCCTCTTACGCGGCGCCCGCCGGGTGAGAGTATTCGGTTCGCGGGCTCGTGGCGATGCCGGTCCTGAAAGTGACGTGGATATCCTTATTGATCTTGAAAAAGGCCGTTCAGCCTTGGCGCTGGGGGGACTTCTGATGGACCTTCAGGATCTTTTGGGTAAGAAGGTGGAGGTGGTGACGCCGGCTGCCTTGCATCCGAGAATTCGCGACCGCATTCTTGGGCAGGCTGTTGATATATGACTCTCTCCGAACGTGATCAGGTATATGTTGAGCGCATGCTGGAGTGTATCGAACGCGTCGAGCGATTCGTAGGCCAAGACCGTAATTTTTCATGCAGTCGGGCTTGGTGCAGGATGCGGTGGTGCGTAACCTGCAGACTCTGTCCGAATCCAGCCAACGGTTGTCCGAGGAGGCCAAGAAACCCAGGCCGGTATAGATTGGCGGGCGATCGCCGGTTTTCGCAATGTGCTCGTCCATGACTACCTGGGCCTTGATCTCGAAACGATCTGGCTGGTGATCGAGCACGACCTTCCGTCGTTAAGAGACGCTCTCGAAGCTATACAATCTGGCTGGTAAGGTCGAGGCTGGTCGAAGTACAGACACGTAGGTTGGCGCTGAACGAAATGAAGCCCAACATCCCAAGTGGAGTAGGTTGGGCTGCAAAGCCCAACGTTTTTGAGTTTTTAAACAATATACCCCTCCTGCGCCAAATACAGCAAAATCTCCTGCACCGCCTCCATCGGCGTATTTTTTGATGTATCGATAGTCAACTCCGGATTCGACGGCGGAACATAGGGATCGGTAATCCCGGTGACACCCTTCACCTTGCCGGCGCGGGCCTTGGCATAGAGTCCTTTCCGGTCGCGTTGTTCGCACACTTCGAGCGGAGTCGCCACATACACTTCAATATAACCGCCATAGCGGGAAATCAACTGGCGATTGGCCTGACGCGACTCTTCGTAGGGGGCGATCGGAGCACAGAGGGCGATACCGCCGTTCTTGGTTATTTCCCCGGCGACAAAACCAATCCGGGTGACATTCAGGTTACGATGCTCTTCGGAAAAGGTCAGCTCCGACGACAGATTTTTCCGGACAATATCCCCGTCCAGAAGAGTCACCGGCCGGTCGCACATTTCCATAAACTTCACCAGCAAAACCTTTGCGATAGTCGATTTGCCGGAGCCGGACAAGCCGGTCATAAAGATGGTGAAGCCCTGTTTCGACCGGGGCGGAAACGAGCATCGCAGCTGATCGACAACTTCCGGGTAGGAGAACCATGTCGGGATATCTTCGCCATGGATCAGACGACGCCGCAATTCACACGAAGAAATTGTGGCGACATCTTCTTCGTCCGCCTGAGTCAGCACGACATATTTTTTCAACTTCTGGTGATAGCCCATTTCGCGCTGGGGGACCATGACGATACCGGTCTTCCCGGCATATTCGGCAACCAGCTCCTGGGCCAGGCCTCTCGGATAAAAACGATCCTCTTTTTCGCTTCCGGCAAGAGGATCGGCGTGATCGTCCGCCACTATAAAATGGCTGCAACCAAAGTTCTTGCGGATGATGGCCTGCCAGAGCGCTTCCTTCGGACCGGCCTTCCGGCAGGCGAAAGGGGTAAGCCCCAGTTTGATCATATTGGCCGGAAATTTATCGGTAAAAGCCTGATAACAGCGGATCTGGGTGTAGTAATCGAGATTGCCGGGATGGCTGAGATCGGCCACCGGCTGAAGAAAGACCGCCGCGCCGATTTCTTTTGCGGTGGTGAACACCATCTCCCGGTGGGCGCAATGCAGGTACTCGTCGGTATGAAATCCCAGCACTCGCCGCCAGCCGTTCATGGTAAAGGAGCGGGCTGTCTCCGAAGGGCTCAGCCGCAGATGCTGGAAGTCGTAATGGATCGGCAGGCTCACTCCCTCCAGTCTGCCGCCGATATACCAGGCCCCGACCCGATCATACAGCTGCATGACGCCGGGATGGACGCTCGGATCATCCGTGCCGTAGACAGACTTCGCCTCTTTCTGCTTATCCGGCTGCCAGATATCCTCAACAGTCAAGATGGCCAGCAGAAACCCTTCCTGATCGTTCAGGGCCAAGCGCTCACCAATTTTCAGCCTGCCTGCAGTCTTCTCGCTCACATCCAGGAAAATCGGAATGGGCCAGACAGTGCCGTTGGCCAGATGCATGGTGTCGATAACGGCATCATAGTCCTTCTGCCCCAGATATCCGCCGAGCGGAAAAAGGCCACGATTCACCAGCAACTCAAAATCGCACAACTGTCGTGAAGACAAATCGATTGCCGCACATTCCGCCGCCTCGGCCCGTAATGCCTCGACACGCCTGAAATGAACGATTAAACTCTCTGAGTAATCCATTAACATATTCCCGCCGCCAAGTTTGTGGTATGTTTCAAGTGTTGTTTTAGTAGCTGGCCAAAGCCAGCAGCCACATTAACCTCATTAGCCGGTTCCCGGCAACTACATTGTCCGTGTTCGCCAACGCCACAAAATTAAAAAAAATCATGATTGGTCTTGCAGGATGTATTGTCTGTGTGCTTCTGCTGCAGGCAGCGTTCTTTGTAAGGATATGGAATTCGTCCTCATCCTTACATAAAGCAGATCTTATCGTCGTTTTCCCTGGCGATCAAGAACGTATAGTTGAAGGACATGCACTGGCAAAGGCCGGATATGCCGACAACCTGTTGGTTATCGGCCAGACGGAAAAGAGCTTTGCTAAGCTGGTGCAGAAATTAGGCGCCTTGCCGGCCGTCAACCTGTTACCAAATAGCAAAAGCAGATCAACTTTTGAAGACGTCAATATTGCCAGACAGATTATCTTCGAGAAGCGGTTGAAATCCGTTATCCTGGTGACTTCATCCTACCATATGCCCCGTGTCCTCTTTTTATTAAAAGCCTCTTTATTGGACGCTGACTTCAAAGTAGATCTGCAGTATTATCCCGTCAGAATTCGAGACCACTCCAAGGCTAAGCGGCTTTATTTTAATGAACTGATCAAGTTCTGGGGAAGCACGGTAGAAATGATCGGTTGCAGGATAACTGATTCACTTCTTCTCGATTCGCCTTTTTACATCCAAGTCAGAAGCTTTGTTAAAAGTAGACTTCTTTTCTAGATGTGAGATTTAATCATAAGAGTTTAAGCAATGAGGAGTCTTCAAAGAGGCAGGTAATTTATTGAAAAATACGATCAGGCATCAAGCGGATTCAGCAGTTTATGCGAATCGCTGAGGCAAAGGAACCTCTGTTGAAATTGTCGGCACTTTCTTCAAAGTGACCCTTTACCCGATACAAGTGAAAACAATTTTGAAATACCTTAACGAGGATGGCGTTACGTTTATGAAATCAGAATTACCAAAATAGGTTTTGGGTTACATGACAACGTCATTTTTTATCTATTTGGTTGTTTGGCTCTCCATTTAATCAAAATGATGCATGTCAATATAGGTAATTTATTCGTTCAAAACGGCATGTAAGAAGTTATGTCTCCATATAAGGCACTCACCCCTTTTTGTCACGTGTTAAAAAGTTATTATGGATTGGTTTTTGCAGGATTTTGTGTTATTAGAAATAGCCAGGGGAGACTATTCGCGGGAACGAATTCAAAAAAGTATTGGAAGGGGGATTAGTGCTATGGATTCAAGAAAACATATTTGGGAAAAGCCTGAACTGATAATTATCGCCAGGGCTAATCCAGAGGAAGCTGTTTTGGCTGCGTGCTCGGGTTTGCGGCAAACTGCTGCCAACGTTAAACACGCTGACTGTACTATAGGAGCCAGTACTTGCGACCTCTGTGAAACACCAACAACAAGCTGAAAAACAACACAGGATTCTCCTGATTTTTTAGCGGAAAAAAGTACGGCTGAAGGAGAACACATTACCCCATTCTCCTCGACAGAAAAGAGAGATTCCTTTTTGCGGCATCACGGCAGGGAAGTTTGCTGTCCGCTCTTTACCGGCTCCATGGCATCACCGGCAACGGAAGAGACCATGGAGTATCTGCCTACAAAATAATGAAAAATGCTGAGCGAAACACTATCCACAAGGAGCCACCATTGGGAGCAATAACCCTGTCCGATGTTTTTATACCCTCAGAAAATATAGTAGCCCGCAATATTGCCGGAGAGACCATCATCGTTCCAATTACATCAGGTGTAGGTGATCTGGAGGATGATCTCTACTGTTTAAATGCTACAGGACAGAAGATATGGGATCTGTTTAACGGGTCCACGAGCCTTGTGCAGATTATCGATCTTCTTGAAGCTGATTACGACACCACCCGGCAGGAAATTGAGGAGGACGTCAGAGGTCTGATAGCCGAACTGGCGAAGAGAAACATTATCACTAAATTGCAACAGTAAGCATGCCCATCACAAAAGAGATCGTCAAAGCTCAGTCCCATGCTTTTCCCAGGGGGCGAGGCCCTCGTTGTGCTGGTAGCTGAAAAATCCGGCAATCCCCCGTTCTCTAATGAAAAAACCACCAGTAACAATCATCCCCATCCAGGAAAGCTGCCTCAGCACAGTTGCCCATCTGCCCGACACCTTAATCTCTTTAACCATTGAGCTGACTGCGCGTTGCAACAATAGCTGCAGGCATTGCTACAACAATTTGCCGCCCAACGCCAAAGAAGCCCAAGAAAAAGAGCTGAGCCTTGATGAAATTAAAGCGATAATAGAGCAGGCTCTGCCGAAAGGGTTACTCTGGGTCCTGTTGACGGGAGGTGAACCACTGCTCCGAAAGGACTTTGCCGATATCTTTATCTACCTCAAGAAAAAAGGCTTGCTGGTTTCTGTATTTTCCAACGCTACCTTGATAACCAACGAGCATATTCGTCTTTTTAAGAAGTTTCCACCGAGGGATCTTGAAATCACAGTGTATGGCGCAACCCCCACGACGTATAATGCCGTTACCCGCACCGCAGGCAATTATGATAAATTCATCCAAAGTATTGAACTGTTATCTGAATACAATGTCCCCTTCAGGTTAAAAACCATGGCCCTCGCCACCAACTACCATGAGTTTTCTGCAATCAGGGAATTCTGTCAGAATTATACCAAAGACTACTTTTATTTTGATTTTCAGCTTCATCTTCGCCCGGACGGTGACCCCGGCAAAAATAAAACTATTACAAAAGAAAGGCTCTCTCCAGAAAAAATAATAGAACTGGAGTGGAACGACCCTGCCAGATCGAAGGCCCTTGAAAAAGAGTGCAGTACTCTTATACAACCTGATTTTCTCAATAACCGGGGCAATAGCTTGTTTCGCTGCGGGGTCGGTAGAGGCAGTGCCTTTGTAAGTTGCGATGGCACACTGCGGCTTTGCCAGTCTCTTTGTCATGAAGAGTATACCTGCAACCTGCGCAACCGTTCACTCATAGAGGCATGGGAGGAGTTGAGGTCAAAAACACGCACAGCTGTTTCCGATAGCCGCGAGTTTCTCGAGGACTGCAACCGATGTCAGTACATCAATTTGTGTATGTGGTGCCCGGCCCTGGCTCATCTTGAAACGGGGAGGCTGGATGCCCGAATTGATACTTTCTGCAGACTGGCAAAAGCGCGAGCCGCAAAATTGACCGGGGAATGATTACGGGCTCGCTTCCAGCAACCTTTTTTCATAATTCTCTGTACACATCGGGGTTTAACTAACAATCGATAATGACAGCTAAAAAGTATGTAAGCACAGTCTTGCCGCAGGCTTCAACCGCGTTTGCCACCCAGGGCACCATAGACCTGACTTATCGCTGCAACAACCAATGCCGCCACTGCTGGCTTCGCCTCCCTGAAAATGCGCCTGAACAATCCCAGGAGCTTACCTTTCGAGATATTGTTACAATCATAAAAAAAAGTATGGCTGCCGGATGTCGGCACTGGGCGATATCAGGTGGTGAACCGCTGTTGCGACCCGATTTCGGCGACATCCTTGCATACCTGCTCCAGACCCGGCATACATATTCACTTAACACCAACGGGACACTTATCACTCCGGCCATTGCCCGGCTTCTCAAGGCAAAAGGCACCAAAATGGTTTCCATGTATGGTCCCAATGCGGAGATCCATGACCATATCACTCGAAGGCCGGGATCGTTCGATGCTTTTGTGCAGGGATGCAGCTACCTGAAGGAGGCAGGCGCCGGTTTTATCGTCCAGATTGTGCCTCTGCAAGACAACAAGCATCTGTTTGCGGAGATGGTAACCCTTGCCGAGACTCTAAGCCCTCATGCCAGAATAGGAGCGGGTTGGCTCTATCTGTCGGATACTGCCAAGCGCTCGGTAAATGCAGAGATCCTCCGCCAGAGGATAGCCCCGGCGGAAATGGTACAGATCAATCCACCGGATTTGAGTTGTACAAACACAGCCGATCGGGCAGGTGACGACGTTGCAGAAACAGGACAGACCATCTTCGGAAAATGTCTGACAAGGAAAACCGATTTCCATATAAACCCCTATGGCCGGATTTCTTTTTGTTGCTACATAAAGCATGAAGCGCTGCGATACGATATTCTGCACGGTAGTTTTGCAGAATACCAGCAATCTTTCCTGCCGGCGGCGGCAAAAAGCTTTCCCGAAAATGACGAGTACCGCCAAAACTGCGGCAGTTGCGAAAAACGGGACAACTGCCTGTGGTGTCCGGCCTTCGGATATCTCGAACATGGCAGGTTTTCGGCTGGAATTGATTATCTCTGCAAATTGGCCGAAGAAACTTCACACCTGCAAGAAAAATGGCTGAAAAACAACAGTAAATCAATGGAGATAGCCAATATATCAATCACTGTGGAGTCGGATATCCCCTTTACCAGTCCATCTTTTGCAGCGAAGTTTGCCAACTTTTCTACCGAACCGGCGGCAGAAGGAGATGTCATCATAATACGGCATCACCTGATACAGTCAGTACCTGCGCTTGTATTGGCCGACCTTGAGGGGAAAGAACTCTTCCAGACAGAGGGACTCACCGTCGGCAAAATTGGCAATAAATATATCTTTTATAAAAAAAATTACCGGGATGCGGATGATCCGGCCGATGAATACGCAGTCTTCCATGATGATTTCAGCGAGGCCGATATCTACCACGCTGACAGGCGCTTTTATGAACCCGGCGCCTTTTCATCTACAACCGCCATGTTTACGGACCAGATTCTGCTGGCGCAATTGCTGGCCGAACGGCAAGGTGGGATTTTTCATGCTAGTGGAATCATCCATAATGGCAACGGTTTTCTTTTTGTCGGCCATTCCGGAGCCGGAAAAAGTACGATCTTCTCTCTTTTTCCGCAGGACACTGCACTGCTGTCGGAAGACAGGGTTATCGTCCGCCGACAGGTATCGCAATGGAAGGTTTATGGCACCTGGTTCCACGATTTTTCCCATAACACCATACCGGGCCCGGCACCCCTGAGGGCAATTTTTTTTCTCAATCAGTCGCAAACTAATCGTTTTGAACAGGTTGCCAGGGAGAATGTCATTGTTAAGCGGCTGCTGCCATGCCTGGTACGAGCCCTCGAAACGAATGCGTGGTGGGAGAAGACGCTCGATTTTCTCTCCACTGTTGCCGGAGAGGTGCCGGCTTACGATCTCTACTTTGACAGAAGCGGTGATATCGTCAGGCAGATAGACGATCTTTTTCCGGGCACTCATGAAGGAAAACATATCAATGACTATAGAGATACTGAAAAATGAGCGCAACTCAATACGTCAGAAGGAAAACGCTGGAAGAGCTGTCACTGTTTAAAAAACCGGCACGGTTACTGACCCATCTCGATATCGAGCTTACCGAACGCTGCAATAACAACTGCCTGCACTGTTATGTCAACCACCCTGCCGACAGTATTCTCCACGCAAACCGGGAACTGAAAACCGAACACCATAAAGATATATTGAAAGAGGCTGCTGCCGCAGGCTGTTTCTCGGTACGGTTCACAGGCGGGGAGCCTCTGCTGCGACCTGACTTTGCAGAACTCTATATTCATGCCAAAAAAGCCGGCTTAAAGGTTATACTCTTTACCAATGCAACACTGTTGTCTCCAGAACTCATTCATCTTTTTAAGCAGATGCCACCAAAGGAGCCCATTGAAGTAACAATATACGGCATGCACAGGAAGTCTTGTGAAGCCATTACAAGAACTATCGGCTCTTTTGATGCAACCCAGCGCGGTATTGACCTTCTCATAGCTGCCGCTATTCCCTTTGTTGTCAAGGGCGTCTGTCTGCCCCAAAACCGCGAGGAACGAAAGCTTTTCGAGTCGTGGGCGGCAACCCTGCCGGGAATGAAAAACAGTCCGCCAAGCTATGCGATGCACTTCGATCTGCGCGTTCGCAGAGACAGCGAGACAAGAAATACCCTTATAAGAAACCTCAGGCCGACCAGACAGGAAAGCCTGGCATTTTCATTGCTGGACAAAGAGGCCTTCCTCAAGGAAACCAGAACTTTCTGCCGGATGTTTTCCGCCATTCCCGGGGCAAAGGTGTTCGGTTGCGGGGCAGGGCGCAACAACCTTGTCGTCGATTCGTATGGTGCGGTCTATCCCTGCCTGCTCCTGCGGCATCCCGATACAACCTATGCTCTGCACAAAGGTTCGCTCAAGGATGCAATGGAAAATTTTTTTCCAGCCCTGCTGTCCCTGGAGGCTGAAAACAAAGAGTATCTCAGGCGTTGTGCCAGGTGTTTTCTCAAAAGCTTCTGTAAACAATGCCCGGCAAGGTCATGGATGGAGAATGGCACTTTGGATACCCCGGTGGAATATCATTGCGTAATCGCCCACGCCCAGGCTGAAGCTGCAGGAATCCTCCAACCGGAAGAAAAATCCTGGGAAGTAAAAAACTGGAAGGAACGAGTAGACAGACTCGATGCCGATTACTGATACCCAATTACTCGTCAGCACCCAAACCCACAGCCCGGCTGAAGGAGCACCACTGCCCGGAAACCAATCTACCCCATTGATCACCACAATATCCGAGAAATGACAATCCCCCCTCAATATGAACTCAATCTCTCCGGTAGCGATCTGTGCGGAATCATGTACGCTGTGCTCGACAAAGGGGCCTCCTTTCGCTTCCAGGCCAGGGGCCACAGCATGTCGCCCTTTATTCGCAATGGCGATATCATCAGCGTCGCCAAGGTAAGGACAGGCAAGATCCGGGTCGGCGATGTCGTTGCTGTGCTTAATCCGGTCAATTACGCGGTAATTGTGCACAGGGTGGTGGGGGAGTCGGAAAAGGGAATTCTCCTTAAGGGGGATAATTGCAACACTGCCGATGGCGTCTTTGCCTGTGAAGCCATTCTCGGCGAGGTCACCAGAGTGGAACGCGGCACGAAAGAGATAACCTTCTGCAGAGGCCCGGCAAAGAAACTCATCGCTTTTCTCTCGGTATCCGGGCTGCTCAACAAGGTCTTTCTGCCGTTGCTGCGCAGATTCAGAAACATGATAAACATGGGTAGAAGCATGGAAACATAGATAATATGGGGACATAATACCATGCCCATATTATCTATTTTTCTCTTTACTCCATCACAGCGGTAGTGTTAAATGACTTACTGAATCAGGGGATTGGTTAGTGGTTAAGTTGTTGTAGGAAATCAGATCTATCTGTTGGTACGTCTGTAACATAGCGCTAATCCCGCTAATTTTTATACAGCAGGAATAATGAGTAGTTTTTCCTGGCACACAGGAACCCCTCCCAGCCCCAATCAATAATGTTATACACAATCAGTCTACAAATCATGAAAGAAAAAACATCGGTGTAGTAGGCCTCGGCTATCGTCGGCCTGCCCCCTTTGGGTAACCTTTGCCCAAAAGTATCAGACCATCGGTTTTGATATAAAAAAGGAAGTTAAGTTCTGCGGGCTCCAGAAAAAGATGCATAAACCTGCCTCAATCTCCAAAAGAATAAAGAACGCCCTGCGCATCGACCGCGCCATGCTGCTCGTCTGGAAGGCCAGCCGCAGCTGGACCATTCTCTCCATCTGCCTGACAGTCGTCCAGGGCTTTATTCCGCTGTTAACGCTCTATATCATCAAGCTCCTCATCGATACCATCACTGCTGCACTGCAGTCAGATGATGCCATGGCGTCTTTCCAGCGCATTATTTATCTGGTTATTGCCGCGGCCCTCGTTACCATACTGCAGGCAGCTGTCCGCATCGCCGGTAACTATGTCGCCGAGGCCCAGGCCGCCATTGTAACCGATTATGTCCTCAGCGCACTCCATGACAAATCAATTTCTCTCGATCTGGCCTACTACGAGAACCCGCAATATTATGACACCCTGCACCGTGCCCAGCGGGAAGGGCCATACCGTCCGACCAAGATCGTCAACGGCTTGACCAGAGTGTTGCAGAACGGGGTATCTCTTGCGGCAATGGTCGGCCTGCTTTTTATGTTCCACTGGAGTGTCGGGCTGTTATTGTTTGCCTCGACGCTTCCCGGGGTTTTTGCCCAGGTCCTTCATGCCCGCAGGCAATTTGAATGGCAAAAAAAACGCACGCACGAAGAGCGGCGTGCCACCTATCTCAGTAGTGTTTTGACGATGGATGCTTTTGCCAAAGAGATCCGGCTTTTTGGTTTGGGCAGCTTCTTTGCCGATTCGTTCAACCGTATCCGCACATTATTGCGTGGCGAAAAACTGGCCCTGAGCCGGAAAAAACTGCTGGCCGAGTTTTTCGCCCAGTTTTTTGCTGCCCTGATAGTGATGGGCTGCCTGCTCTTTATTGCCATGCGGGCATTGCAGGGCGCCATCACAGTGGGCGATATGGTCATGTTCTACCAGGCCTTCCAGCGGGGCGTCGGTAACCTCAAGGATCTGCTCACCAATGTCGCTGCGCTCTACGAAGACAATATGTTCGTCACCTACTTTTTTGAGTTTCTCGATATTGAGAACGCAATAAAGAACCCGCCTCTGCCGCTGCCTGTGCCGCCAAAACTCACCAGGGGCATTGCCCTGGAAAACGTATCCTTCCGCTATCCGGGCCAGCGGAGCGCCGTTCTCGAAGATATCTCTCTTAAAATCGGGCAAGGGGAAGTCGTTGCCCTGGTCGGCGCCAATGGTGCCGGCAAAAGCACCCTGGTAAAACTGCTCTGCCGCCTCTATGACCCGCAGGAAGGCAGGATCACACTCGATGGCACAGACCTGCGGAGCTTTGCCCTGCAGAATCTGCGCGGGCAAATCAGCGTGGTGTTTCAGGATTTTGCCAGATATTACCTCACTGTTAAAGAGAACATTCATCTTGGCAATATCAATATCTCTCAGGATTCTGAAAAAATCAAAGAAGCGGCAATCAAGGCGAACGCCGACACTTTTATTGATAAACTCCCTCAAGGCTACGACACCTTTCTGGGGCGCTGGTTCTATTCCGGAGAAGAAATCAGCCTCGGTGAGTGGCAGAAGATCGTTCTGGCTCGGGCATTTTTACGCGACTCCCAGCTGATTATCCTTGACGAACCCACCAGTTCCCTTGATATACATACAGAATATCATCTCTATCAAAAATTCCGCGAGTTGATTGCCGGGCACTCAGCTCTGCTGATCAGTCATCGCTTTTCCACAGTGCGCATGGCCGACAGAATATATGTTGTTGACGGCGGCAGAATAGCCGAGCAGGGTACCCATACGGATCTCATGGCTTTAAAGGGTATCTATGCCGATTTGTACACTAAGCAGGCGGCCTGGTTGGATGATGAAAAAAACTAAGAAAGTATGAGCGGAATGCACGGGATGGAAAATATTTGATGAAGTATATAGCTTACAATTTGACAATCGAGTCGGAATTGCCGCTGCCTCTCCCGGTCGATGATTCCGGCACACCAGCTGATATGGCTATAACCATTGCTAAGATTGATGAACCGGAAAAGCTTTGCAGAACCTATGACGGTGTCTGGTATGCCCATGGCGAAAAATCCCTTTTGCTGCGATGGGATATTATAGGAACCTTCTTAATTCAAAGGGGCGAGAAAATTATCTTAGATCCCGTCAGTGACTTAGGTGATCTATCTCTTTCGCTAGTCCCAATGCTGGGAACAGTAATTGCGGTGGCCATTTTCCAGCGAGGGTTGACAACATTACATGGCAGCAGTGTAGCGGTGAATGGAAAGGCTGTAATATTTTTAGGTGATAAAGGAAAAGGTAAATCTACGCTTGCCGCATACTGCCACCATCGGGGCTATTTGCTTGTCTCAGATGATATCTGTGCTATCGACAATAGAGAAGATAGAGATAGAAGAAGACCCTGCCTTTATCCATCATTTCCCTCGGTTAAGCTCTGGCCGGACGTAATGCACTACTTAGGTATGAATGAGTCGCAGCACAAGAGGGTTCATCCTTCCATACATAAAAGAATCATTTCATTTAATAAAGATTTCGCTGATCAGCCTTTGGAGATAGCGGCTATAATATTACTGGAGAAAGGAGATATTCTCCACATGACAAAAATTGGGGGACACAAGACAGTTCCCAATCTACTACCGCATTTTCTGATTAACCGTTTTCCCGATGACCAACCTGGTCATCTTCAGGAAAGTGTTTTTTTCCAGCTGAATCGTTTAATCCAATCGATCCCGGTCTACAAACTACACAGACCCCATGATCTCTCGTTGCTACCCGATTCTTTGTCATTGATTAACAAGACGTTATTTTAATATTCTTGTCATCAAATAGTTAGGATGTGCCCCGATTTAATCATTTAGAGACAAATTTTCATTTTTCAGCCATGCATATACTGTCAGCACCTTCCAGACATCACTGAGTGCAGGGTCCTTTTTCTCTGGATGGGATTTGTGATGGTCGATGAGCTTTTTGACATCAAACCAATCCGACAACTCTTTTTGACATTGGCCCAAGATACTGTTTTCTAGGGGTTTATTGTAAATAAGATCGAGAACAGGTTCCATATCGGGGGTGAAATCTGTTTTGTCCGCCCGCCATTGAATCTTTTTTGGGATAATACCTTGCATGCTTCTTCTTTGTATGGACCTGGGCCAACCATTTTGGAATTTTTGATTTGTGGGTAAAGATAGGCAAAACTCCACAAGCCTTTTATCCCAAAACGGACAACGATATTCTATTGAAAAGTTCTCTGCGCTTCTCCCTAATACCTCGAGTGCAAAAGGTTGAATGGGGTGAAATGCATGCTTGATATGATGAAATCTCTGTTTAGGGGAGTTCTCTTCTTCGCTTGCTGCAAACTCCAAACGCTCCTTTGCGTTTGAGCGTTTTAAAAAAGATTGAGAGCAGGCTTCTAATAAAGCGTTATTGGAGTGTGCTTGTGGCGGCAAATTCGAAGAATTGGTGCCCTTAAATCGAAAGAGATGGTAGATGAGGGGGTTGATGTTTTTTCGGAAATACTTTAGCAGGATTTTCTTCTGAATAGAGCGAGAAAGTGCTTTGTGAGCTAAAACTGTCTCTTTAAGAAGAGACAGTAATTTTTTCTCCTCAATTAACTCTATAAAATACCAAAGATCATTTGAGATTACGGTGTCGCCATCGTGGCCATCAAGCAGAAGCTGAACATGATTACTTTCCATTCGAGAAAGAAGGTTCCAATACATGAAATGATGGGGTGCATACCATGGTTGCTTTTGAACGGAAGCAATCTCGAAAAGTGATTCTAGAGGGTTTGTCTCATCAACGACCATTTTGTTCCATCGGAAAGACCCTTGCCGTAATGTTTCTTTGATATATTCTTGTTCATCGCATTGAATATATTTGTTAAAAATACCTGAGTATACTTGTAGAGGAAAATCATTTTCTTTCGCGATTTTTTTTTCGGCGACACATGCCACGGATGTCGAATCAAGCCCACCACTTAACGTTATTGCCAGGTCTTTTGAGTGCATTCGGCACTCCACCGCATCACGAAAGATTTCTCGAAAAGCTTCCTCATAGTCGGAATTTTTTTTGTAAGATAGAGGGCTGTAGCTGTATTCCCAGTACTTATCTATTTCAAAGTTATTTTCTGAAACTGTAATTGAGTGGGCAGGCGGCAGACGGAAGATATGCTTATAAAAAGTAGATTCGTTGTCTAAACAGACAGACAGCATATAATCAACCAGACGTTCCTCATTGACCTTCTTTGGGATGTTCTGAAACATTAAAAGAATATCAAGAGAGGATGAAAACGAAAAACGATTGTTATTGCAAAAATAATAGAATGGCTTCATGCCAAGGTGATCTCGAGCACAAAAAAGACGCTTTTCGTTTTTGTCCCATATCGCAAAAACGAAATCACCAAGTAAATGCGAAGGGCAACTCCTCCCCCACTTTAAATAGGCAAGAGCGATAATCTCTTCGAGACACTCTGTTTTATTTTCTGATTTTTTTGGCAACTCGACTTTATCTGCCAACTCACTGATATTATCGAGCCGTCCGGACGCAACCACTAGGAGGTGTTGTATTGGTATGGACTCATATAGGTAATAACTTTTCCCTATCCATCCCGCACCAATATTTTGAAATGATGAATTACTAAAATATCTCGATAAAGTTGATATGATTTGAGTATTATTTTGTCCACCAGCTCGAGGGGAGCGGTTTAGTGAGCCAAATAATTTACAAATCATCTATTGAGGAAGAAAAAGAGTGATGATCTGGATTAAAGAAGAGCAACAAGTGTTTGCAATCAAAGGCACCTGTGCGTTCTCCTGAAAAAAAAGAGAGAAAATCATTTCCCCACCATCTGTAATCGTTGATGGTGGAGAAAGTTTTGTATATGACTTTATTAACTAAAAATGTTGCCACTCGCACCTTGATTATAATTTGCATCAAGACGAGTCGGAGTAGGTGAGGAAGCTTTTGTTATCTCTTCTACATCGCCATAGACTACAACAACCGGTGCCACATACTCTTTCTTTTCCATGAGACTACCCCCTGAATGCAATGCAAAAGTTTAAGGAGAATAAATTTTATACGGATTAAAAGATAATTTACATGACATGAAAGTGGAATGCAATAGAAAAAACCGCCTTCTTAATTCTACTCTGGGGAGCAAAAAAATTGAGCATATATTGTAATATTAAATAGTGCCTGGAAAGAAATCGAAAAACGTCCACAAATCAAAGCGATGCCATCATAACCCACAGACGAAGAAAATGAGAGTGTAGACAGCGACGGATGTTGAATAATAATGTAACATGTTGATTTATATGGTATATACTTTTGTCAAAACCATTTAGCAGGGCTTCTGAACGGATAAGACGACTGCAACCACCAAATCTTCGTCGGATGAAAAACTCATGCGTAGAGTAATCGTACCACAAATGAAGTTGGGCGAACTGGCGATCGCCGACATAAAGCTGGACCCTAAATCACGCGATGATATCCCGCAAATCCTGCGCGGACTCCAACACATATACACCACACCTGAACTGCGCGAGCAGATTTTTGCCATTCTGAAAGAGGTGCTGCCTGAGCATCAAATAGAAGGAAAGACCGTCAAGGCCGACCCCAACAACGGTCGTCCCGGCATGACACAATGGCAGATTCTGGTGCTGGGGGTACTCAGATTGGGGCTCAACGCCGATTATGATCGTATCCAGGAGTTGGCCAACGAACATAAGACCCTTCGGCAAATGCTCGGTCACAGTAGTTGGGCGGACGAGAAATATTATAATCTGCAGACCCTCAAAGATAATCTGCGGCTGTTTACTCCGGAAATCCTGGATCGGCTCAACCGGGTAATAGTTCGAGCGGGACACCGGGCATTAAAAAAAAAGCCGGAGGAAGGAGTCGTAGGCCGTTGTGATTCTTTTGTGGTGGAAACTGACGTCCATTTCCCCACTGATATCAACTTGTTGTTGGACGCCATCCGCAAGGTCATCGAAATCAGTGCTGAATTGTCCAGTACCCACAACCTGCCGGGGTGGCGGCAACACCACTACCACCAGCGTCAATTCAAAAGGCAATACCGCATAGTACAGCGGCTCAAGCACTCCACTTCCAAAGACGAAAGCAAACAGCAGCGGAAAGAGCAGGATATTAAAGAGGCCCATCGTGTTTACCTGGACCTGGCGGAGGGTTATCTGACACGAGCCGAACAAACCCGTCAACACGTCAGCCCGCACGATCCTCTCTTCGTGATCAGGCTCAGCGAATTGAATGACTTCATCAAACATGCCCGTCGGCAGATCGACCAGATTGACCGGCGAGTGCTCCAGGGCGAACATATTCCTCACAATGAGAAGGTGTTTTCCCTATTCCAACCACATACCGAATGGATCAGCAAAGGGAAGGCTGGCGTTCCTGTGGAGTTGGGACTGCGGGTGTGTATTATGGAAGACCGAGACCGCTTCATTCTGCATCACCGAGTGATGGTGAAGAGCACCGATGACCAGGTGGCCTTTGCCATGGTGGGCGAAACCAAGCAGAAGTTCCCCACGTTACGGGCGGTCAGCATGGACAAAGGTTTCTATAGCCCAGCCAATCAGGAAGTGCTGAAATCGCGTCTTGATTGTGTGGTGCTGCCCAAAAAAGGTAGGCTTTCGCAAGCCGACAAAGCGCGCGAAAGCGATCCTGAATTTGTTAATCTGCGCAAACAACACTCGGCGGTGGCACGTAACATACAGCGTCTGGGTGCGGTGTTGCGTCAGCAGGAACAAGAGGCTGCTCAACGAAAACGCGGATCTTACAAGAAAGCTGCCTGAGAAGAGCAGGTTGCTCCGGCTGCAAAGTCGATGGAAGAGCTATGCCCGGCGAGGCTTGAAGATGAGAATTATTATCATTTTTTAGGCTATGAGGACAAAAAAAATGCTGCCGGAAAGAAAGCCATCCACATTAACTGTGTCTGCGCTGGTACGAGTTTTTGAAAATTGGGGGTTTTCTGCCAGGCACTAAATAGATAAGCTTTGTTCGTTGTACTGGGGGAGCTCTTCTGCCCATTACAGTTACCATCCTTTGAACAAGGAAAACTCCCATGTCAGGCGTAAATGCTGGTGGGACTGTCCCGCCCAGTTTTGTCCTAACATGAACGATATCAAATATTATCAGGAATATACAGTAAATTTAGCAGACAAGGTGTTACAATACCTGAAAGGCCTGTTCCAGGCAGAGAAAAAGAATATGGAACGAATGGAGGAAAGAGTGGTGGAAACCGAGTAAGATCTACAATATTTTCTTTTCAGAATCAAATTGGGACTGGCGCCCAGATCGCAAGAGATGGGGACAGGCGGTTCGGAGGGTATAACGACAGCACACTGTATCCTGACGAAACCGGGTTCCCCCACAAAGGCAAGAATCGGTAGGTGTTCCCCGACAGTGGTGTGGACAGCTCGGCAAGGTCGACAATTGCAAGGTCGCGGTTTGGCTTTGGGACGGCCAGGGAACTGCCAGAAGATGGCATTAGGTGTGCGACGTGAAATAAACTGAGTGTTCATTCCAGGATGCTGAAAACTAATGCGGAATGGGAATCAAGCACGAGGTTAGTTAGCGTGGCATCACCATATGTCAATGGTGGTGCTTGCGATGCTATTTTTACTTGAGCTAGAACACCAGGCCGATATTCCACTGTTGAGCTGTGTAGATGTTACAACTCTGCTGAAATCCGCTGCCGAGGAAGGATACGAAGATGAAATGTTAAGGCAGCTCGAAGACAGACACAGGAAAAGGCAAACCTGAATTGTTGCCGCCTAACGAAAACAACGAAAAGATGAGCTGTTACCCCTGCGACATGCTCCCCAAAGTAGAATTAACTGTTGATTAAGAAATTTTTGAGAATCATCGTGCCATTTGCAAGCGGAGCCGTGTTTTTATTTCAGTTTAAATTAAACTTGGAAAAACATCCCGTTGGGAGTAGAACAACTCCGGATGCACATTTAAAGTGTTTGGTAAATTAATTGACAAATGTCCTCACTAGGTGTATGGGTGTATGGGGAAATTGATGAAAGTATAAAAATAACAGATGGTTGAATGTCTAACTGGCCTTATGAGAAGTACTGGGTAGGTCTGAATATCAATTTGACATGGGAATCATTCATCAAAAAAAGGGATGTCATCAAACCATTCAAAAAGCAGTGGTTGGCGGAAAATATCCCATTGAACGTTCACTTGTCTAAACTCGAGAATTATACTTTAATGCCTTATTTGCTGTTTCTATGTTTTTGAAAAATTTAGAGATTGAGCATAAACAGTCTCCGGAAATTGCTGTATTGATAGCATGTTCTTCCAAGCAGCTCACGAAGGAGAATATACAAACACTGTCTGCATTGCTCGCCAAAACTTTGGACTGGGATGTGCTTCTTAGAAGTGCCCAGTATCACAAAGTTATCCCCTTGCTATATAAAACGCTTACTACTTACTTTAAAATGGACGTTCCTGAGCGGGTTTTCACAGACCTCTCGAAGCTAAATTGGAACAATTCTGTCCATTCCCTTAATGTTAGCGCGACGTTAGTCAATATAATCAAGCTATTTAATGAAAATGGCATTGATGTTTTGCCGATAAAAGGACCTTTGCTTGCTGAGAGACTGTACGGCTCCTGTTCTATGAGGATGTATGGAGATCTTGATATCCTGGTACGCCAGAAAGATTTAGAGAAATCCTTGAATGTCTTGCAGGAAAATAATTATAGATTGGTTCCGGAGGGAATTCCGCAATCAACCTATATGAAGTTTTTAAAGCACAAATACCATGGACAACTCCTTAGTAAGAATGGAATATTTGTAGAAATGCATTGGGAATTGACGGGTTTCTATGTCTCTGAGCCTTTGACATTTGAACGTGTGGAACCTTTTTTGATCAGAACAAAATTTTCCAATTATCCCACTTTGGATTTGATCGATGAAATGTTGCTTATATTTCTCTGCATCCATGGCAATAGCCATCGGTTAGAAAAACTGGATTATATCTGTTCTGTTGCTGAGTTGTTGAAGATATCTCCAAATATCGACTGGGCATTAATAATGGAAATTGGCCAGAAATATAAAATGACTAAGAGAATATTGGTCACTCTTTGCCTTGCTAAAAAAATCTTTGGATCGGCAATTTCTGTATGGATAGAAGACGCAATTTCAAATAATAGGGCAGTCGCACAACGTGCTGATAGAGTAATGGGGCAGGATTTTATTGAAAATAGTGAAGCCTTTCGGCACCCGCTGCAGAGGCATATACGTTATCAATATAATGTCATGGACAATAAGTATGACTCGATCAAGTATATTTTACGTTCAATAGTTGTACCGAACCATAATGATTGGCAAAAGAAAAGATTTTCTGATGTGTTGTTTTGGTTTTATTTTTTATATAAACCTTACCGTATGTTATCTGTTCCTGTCCTAAATAGAATGAGTACAACCATTGATGATAACCTAAGGAAAAGAAAAGAGTAGGCTGGATGTTTGCACAAACTAAACCCTAATTAATTAGTTCAGCAAGTGTAAACTTTCTGTAACTCTGTAGAAGTGGAGTACTAACCGTAACCCATGGCAGTTGAAGAGCAATCAAATACCACCTCGCCTAGCTTAACTTCATTGGTTCTGAAGGGCGGTGCCTGGATGTTAGCTGCACGCTTGATCTGTCGTGGATTTGGCGTATTGGCTACAATTATTCTCGCACGGTTGTTAAGTCCTGCTGAGTTTGGACTCGTGGCTGTTGGTATGTTGAGCGTTTCATTATTGAAAGTCTTTACCGAAGTTGGAATTCTGCAAGCTTTGATAAAAGAATCTTCAGAAAATACGAGTAAGTTTTTAGATACAGCCTGGACCGTTGAAGCCCTACGCGGTACAGTAATTTTCCTTCTGGTTTTTTATTCGGCTCCGTGGATTGCAGCCTTCTTTAATGCGATGGAGGCAGTTGGGGTAATTCGAGCACTTGCCGTAGTTCCTTTTTTGCATGGCCTTACCAGCATTAGAATAATCTATCTCCAAAAGGAACTAAATTTCAGAAAGCAATTTTTTTACGAAGTGTCGGCATCACTGGCCCCAGTTCTGGTTTCTATTCCCTTAGCTTTTCTGTTAAAAAATGTTTGGGCAATTGTAATAGGCACCATTTCGGCTGAAATTGTGCGTTTGATAGTATCCTATTGTTTGATGCCTTACATCCCTAGAATACGATTTGATTTTTCTCATTTTTTGCGTTTGTTTCGATTTGGTAAGTGGATCTTTTTGGGAAGTATTATTTCCTATTTTGCCATGGAGCTTGATACTTTTTACGCAGCGCGATTACTTGATACAAAGACTCTGGGAATATATGTTCTTGCTTTTGGATTAACCAATACTCCAGTCATAGAAGTTGCAAAATCACTTGGGAAAGTTTTTTTTCCGGCATTTGCCAAAATCAGCCATGATCCAGCACGGGTGAGGAGCGCATTCATAAAATCAACAAGTGTGTTATATTTGCTGATAGTACCTATATCTATAAGTGTTTACATGGTCTCTGAAGATTTTGTAATTGTGTTTCTGGGGGAAGAATGGTTTGAAATGATATCCGTAATGCAGGTACTTGCTCTTGCAGCTTTAACAAGAGGGCTTGGTGTTCCCACAGGTAGTTTGTTCAATGGTCTAGGAAAACCTAAATTGAGCTTCTATAATAACCTAATCCGTTTGATAGCTTTGGCCGTCTTTTTAAATATGGTTGTTTTCTGGCTACTAACACCGGTATGGATCGGTGTTGCTGTTCTTGCTGCGAACAGTGCATTATTGATGCAATTTATTTATCAAACTGTGAGGTATACAAATATTAATCTTGCTGATTGGTCCTTTATGATTTTACCGCTAATAGCAGCAGCAATAATTATGGTGATATCGGTAATCACGCTAAGCTACTATGTTAGACCGGGTTTTATTCGTCTATTATTAATCTTAGTCACAGGAGCATGTTCATATCTGACTACTTTATTTGTGCTCAACAAATTTTTTAAGCTTGGGATTTTAGATATTTACTATTCCCTTTTGAAGCCCAATTTGAAATCAAACTTTTTTGGAATGCAGTGAATGACCAAGACAGTGGTTAAGTTTGTATTTTTATAGTTCCCACAAAAAAACTCAGAGAGCTAATCATCAAACTGCATATATCCTGCATTTAGTTATCGTGCTGGGATTATGATATGGAGATCTGGAATGTTTAAAAAAAATGATTGGGACCTTGATGGTCCATGGGGGATAGGAAAGGAAGACTACATGACTTTTATCTCTAATTCTGGTTCTTTATCGTCAGTAGAAAATATACTTGAACTGGGGAGTGGTAATAGTACTTGTCAGCTTGCAAAGGATTTTCCTAATACAAAAATTATTTCTCTGGAATCCAGTAGTATATATGCTCAGGAGTCAGAAGAATTATTATTATCCAACAGTCTGCACAATGCGGTGGTATTATTTAGTCCACTACGACTTCTATATTTTAAAAGAGGTTTGTTTCTGACTTACTCGCCGTCAGTTTTGCAAGGTAAATCTTGTAGATTTGATCTTATGCTTATTGATGGTCCTCCTGAAAATTCTTGCCCGCGTGGTCGCGAGGCCGGTCTTTATGCTTTTTTCAACAGATTGTCAGTTGGATCAATTATTGGTCTAGACGATTATCATCGAGAACGTGCACGTAGGACGGTTGCTAATTGGTTTATAATCTTCGGTTCAGCGATAGAGATAGTTGATGAAACCAAATCATTTGTGGTTCTGCGTAAAACCAAGGAATACCCAGAGAATTTATTTAACTTGAATATGCTTTTTAGTACTTACTCTTCTACAGTTATTTCCTTGTTAGGTTTGTTTAAGTATCGTTTCGTCTCCACGAAAAAATCTTTAATCAGATGATTTTGCCAAAATAGAAAGCTTGGAATCTGGTAATGGTTTCTCTAAATAAAAAAATTATAAATGAAAAATAAAATTAAACCTCTGGTAAGTGTAAATCTTACTACATATAAAAGAGCCCATCTTTTGCCAAGAGCACTCGATTCGATTATTTCACAATCTTATCAAGAGATAGAGATTGTAATAGTTGATGATGGCTCTAATGACAATACAACCGAAATTATAAAGGAATACCAAAAGAGGGACGCAAGGATCAGGTATTTTCGACACGAAACTAATAAAGGAAATGCTTATGCCAGGAATACGGCCTTACGTAATTCAAAGGGGTCGTATGTTGCTTTTATGGATGATGATGACGAATGGATTGATAGGGATAAGTTAAAAAAGCAGTTGGAATTATTTGAAAAAACTGATAAAAATGTAGCTTTTTTATGCTCAAATGTTGTAATAGTCGCCGAGGATGGAACTAGAATTGAAAAAAGGGTCAATCGCCCTAGAAACTTAATTAAACATATACTGGCACAAAATGGCATAATATACAATTCTTCTGTAATGGCGAAAAAATTCATTATGGAAGAGGTCGGTGGATTTGATGAAAAGATGCCTAGAGGTATAGATAGCGAATTTTTCAGAACGTCTATAGTAAAATACAAGTATGATGTACATTTCATGCAAGAAATTACTACTGCGGTCCACGAGTATGGTGATGACAGAATGACTCGGTTGTCCGATTTGAGGGTTGCCCATAAATCCCTTAAAGCCAATCTGTACTTGCTTAGAAAATATAAGTATGAATTTATAAAAAACCCATTTCAAGCTTTATTAAGGCTGATGAAATTGGCTAACCGCTACAAGCAAGTACTTAGAAAAATAATTAATGATCAATTACATAGCGTAAGTATCATTCCCTCCCGTAAGAAAAAGAAAAACATCAAAATATTAGTTGGTTCTTTGACAAACAAAGGTGATATGATGATGTTTTTATCCATAATTGATAAGTTTGGAGTTGCTAATAAATGTATTGTTGGCTTTAATAGAGTTCCGTTATCCTTTGCGATTGATAGAAATTTATTTTATTCAATTGATTGCTCACCCCAAACACATCCTCCTACAATTATTCCCACTCTCAAAAGATTAGTAAAATCTATTCTCAATAATTTTATGCCCGCTTTTGTGCTACACCCATTTCGAATTGTCCCGAGTCGAAATGTCGACATACTTTTAGATGCTTCAGGTTATAGATATGGGGATAACTGGGGAGTACAGAAAATTGAAGACTCAATCAGGCAATATGAAACTTTTAAAAATGCAAAAAAAATCATAATGCCACAAACGTTAGGACCATTCAGTAAGATCGATGTCGTCATGTCTTTCAAAAAACTAATAAATAAGGCTGATCTAGTGTTTTCCAGAGATAGTGTGTCTTCAAACCACTTAAAGGATATTTTCCCCAATCATCCTAACATCTTTCAGGCCCCAGATTTTACTTTCGATGTTGAATCCATAAAACCAGAGAGACTCAATCTTCCAAATGATTATGTGGCTATAATACCAAACCATAGACTACTCATACATGGAGATAAAGATACACAGAGTAATTATTTTGAATTTCTTTATAATTCTATAGTTCTCTCGAAAGATTATGGTTATGAATCTGTAGTTATTGCTCATGATGTTAAACATGATTCTCTACTATGCGAAAAGATCAGGCAGAAAGTGGGAGAAGAACTTTTAATATATAAAGAGGAGGATGTAAGGAAAATAAGATGGGTAATAGGGAACAGTAAGCTAGCTATAAGTTCCAGGTTTCATGGACTAATTAATGCGTTAACTCAAGGTGTTCCTGTTATTGCGATGGGATGGACACATAAATTTGATTGCCTGCTTAGAGAATATGGTTGTGAAAAATATTTAGTAAGCCCTGGTGTGAAGAAAGATCATTTAGACAAATTGCTCAATGATCTGTTTGATGAGAGTTCTCGCTCAATAATAGTGAGCACTATAGAATCGAACAGAAGAAGGCAAAAAGAAAAGGCAGATGCGATGTGGAGGGATATCGGCAAATTGGTTGAACAGGATTGATTCATGAATCTTACAGTTTGCGTAACAACATTTAATCGATGGGAGTTGTGTTTTAGAGCACTGAAGTCGATATGTACTCAAAGGTTTGACGGTATTGAGGTTGTTCTGGTTGATGATTGCAGCACCGATCTTATGCCTGAGTATTTTGTGGAAATTTTGGAACTTGAGAAGATTTTATACGTCAAGCACAAGGTAAACAAAGGCTTGGCTGTTGCGAGAAATTCAGCAATTAAAGCTGCTTCAGGAAAATACTTTTCTTTTTGTGATGACGATGATCAATGGCCTGAAGGATTAGCTGCAAGGTTGTTTGAAGCTGCTAGATCAGGATCTACAGAAGTAGATATGGCTGTTGTTTTACCATCATTTTACCAAAAAAAATATCAATATCTTCTTAATAACTATCCTCGTCTAAAAGAACTTATCCGTTTAGGAGTTACTCCTCCTGTTGGTTCACAACTTTATAAGACGGAGACTATTCGTAAAGTTGGGGGATATAATAAAAAAATCAGATCTGGCGTGGACCATGACCTTTGGATTTCTCTATCTAAGCTGAACCCGAGAGTAGCAGTTGTTTTTGGAGGGCAAGCCATCAGCGGCAGTGATTTAGTCAGAGAAAGAATGACCATGAATGAAGAGATTAGAAGGAGTGGTATTGAGGAGTCGTTAAAGATATGGGAGCCGCAAATAATAGAGATATTTGGCCAAGAATTTTATCGTCATTTTAATTTCTCATATAAGCGCTACTTGGATTACAGCTTTTTCAAAAAGAGCTTACGGTCCGGCAGGTATTTCAACGCAACTATTCGAGCATTGAGTCCAAATGTGTTTAATGTGCTAATCGAACAAATTATGCATAAAATTTCTGGAACCCCTTTTTGCAATTCTTTCCCTGAATTCAAAAATATTAGAAAGCGTTAATCCCTAAACGAAAATATTTTAAGGGAAGCTAGTTGAGTCGCATAAAAAAATGAATCTTGGAATAATTTCGATTAAACACTCTTCCATGAAGGAATTTCCTGAGACTAATTGGCAAGATTATCTTCTTGTTTATAGCCTCCTGTGTTTCTCCGGTAATCTAGCGATCACAATAGTATCTTTTAACGAACTATTTCAGATCGCTTTTGCCGGCTACTTAATAGCAAAATTATATCAAAATAAGCTGCTCCTTCATCCAAAACTGCTTATTTTCAGTTATATATTTCTTACAGTCATGGTGGTTCAATGTGTCGAGTTCGACTTTTTTCCATTTATCACCATTGCTGGTTTTTTTATACGTGTGATTACTGCCTTTGCTGTCGTTGTATTGGTAAAGAAATTTTTATACGTATATATTAGGACAATGGTTGTTTTGGCCATAATAAGTTTATTCTTCTATGTCTTACAAGAGGTCGGTACTCTCGTAGGCTATGATATAATAGCCATATTTCATCCGATTGGAAGTTATTTGTCAGATTCTCCCAAGAGAGTTCCTTTTTTTCTCCACACTTATTTGACGGACAGCAGTCATCGTAATTCTGGAATGTTTTGGGAACCTGGTGCATTTGCAGGTTACCTGGTGATCGGGCTGGTTTTTCTTTCCATAATTAAGAAGCAACTCGTTCAAAAGGAATACAAATATTATCTCTTTATCCTTTCCATTACATTGTTTACAACTCTGTCAACGACTGGATATATTGCTTATCCATTTGCTATGATATTGCATTTCAACAGGAATAAATTGTCCGTAAGGGCGAAATTTCGCAATTCACTGATAGTATTATCGATTGTAATACCATTACTTATTTTCACGTCCTTTTTTGTCTATCGAAATTTACCCTTTTTGCAAGGTAAGATTGAAGCGCAATTTCAGAAGGTTGAGTACAAAGACCACCGATGGCATCTTACTCGGTTCGGGTCAATCATGTTAGATTGGCAGTATATTCAAGAAAGACCACTTACTGGTTGGGGATTGCATAGCTTAACCCGTTTTGCGTTAACTCCAAGTATGGAAGGTTTAAGCGGGATGGGGAATGGATTTTCTGATTTCTTGGCAAAATTTGGTTTAATCGGATTTACGACATGGTTATTTTTTGTCTTTTCGAGAATTAGACAGGGGTATGATCGAAGTTTGTATCGTGCATTGGTTTTTTGTTTTGTTATAATGATACTCTTGCAAGGTGAAGCTTTTTTAAACTATCCTTTATTTTTATCGTTAGCTTTTATTGCATATACTATGAAAGAAAATACAAAGCCAGCCAATTTGCGAGCAGACAAATGATTTATTATTACTCCTCAATCTAGAGCTTCAATACCAGCTTGAAGTATTTTTTGTGATTTACATACTTTAGAAATTACTTTGATTTAGATGACTATAAGAATTGCGGTCTTAATGACATGTCATAACAGGAAAAATAAAACACTTTCCTGCCTGCACGCTCTACATCAGCAAGTATCTATCCCTGATGTGACTTTGAAGGTATATCTTGTAGATGATCGTTGTACTGATGGAACAGGTGAGGAGGTTAAAAGCGCATATCCAAAAGTGATTGTGCTTAAGGGCAACGGTAATCTTTTTTGGTGTGGTGGAATGCGCTTGGCCTGGGAAGAAGCATCTAAACTTGACTATGATTTTTTTCTTTGGCTGAATGACGACACAATTCTAGACAATGATTCATTCAATGAAATCTTGGAAACTTATCAAGAAGCCTTGAAAATTGAGGGAAAACCTGTGTTAGTTGTAGGTTCATGTAGATTAGACGTAGGTTCAACGGATTTTTCTTATGGCGGGCGTCACAGTACTGGTCCAGTTGTCCCTAATGGCAAAATTCAGTCCTGCAGTTTGATAAACGGAAATGCAGTCTTAATACCGGAGGCTATCTTCCATGCAGTTGGGAATTTATCTGCAGATTACACTCACAGCATGGGAGATTATGATTACGGTTTGCGAGTAATAAGAAACGGGAATAATTGTTACACGACTCGCAAATATATTGCTACGTGTCCCAGGAATCCTGGCATTCCAGCATGGTGTAACCCCAAACTGTCGTTTGTTAAAAGATGGAAGCAATTCCACTCACCCAAAGGATTGAATATCAAAGAGTACATCAAATTTCGAAAAAGATTTTGGGGGGGGCAATGGATTATTTTTGCCTTAAAAGCTTATTTGAAGATGCTGTCTCCTAGCATCTACCAGAAAATTACAGGTCAATAATGGAAAAGTTAGCACCAATTGCCTTATTTACATATAATAGGCCTTCCGAGACCAAGCAAACAATAGAAGCTCTGGGTAGAAACTATCTTGCGCAAGATAGTGAGTTGATAATATTCTCTGACGGACATAAAACACCAGAAGATAAAATAAAAGTTGATGCAGTTAGAAAATATCTAAGAAGCATTGATTATTTTAAAAAAATAAGAATTAAAGAATCTTTGGCGAATAGAGGTTTAGCCCACTCAATAATTTCTGGTGTCACTGAAGTGATTCAAGAATACGGGAAAATTATCGTTCTCGAGGATGATCACATTACTTCCCAAAATTTTTTGGATTTTATGAATAAAGCCTTGGACATATTTCGAGATGAGAATTTAATCAAATCCATAAATGGCTACTCTCCCGATATTGTCAATTATTTAGGGCAAAAGGATGACATTTTTTTGGCCAAACGGCCATTTCCTTGGGGATGGGGGACCTGGAGTAAAGAGTGGCAGCCTGAGAAATTCCATGATCACCATATGCTTCAACAGGCGCTACTGGAAAAAGTTCAATTGAAAAAACAGCTCGGCAATGATTTGCCAAGGATGATTAGACGATATTTGGATAAGAAAAATAATTCTTGGTATGTGCGATGGGTTTTACAGCACTACTTTAATAATAAATTTTCTCTATTTCCCAAACTATCAAAAGTTGAAAATGTTGGGTTCAATAATAATGGAACACATTGCGGTTACATAAATACATATAAACATGCATTTGATTATGAAAATAAGCGATCTTTTCATTACACAAATGACGTACGAATATTCGGAAATGCTAAAAAAAAATTCTTAGACTACTTTAGCTATAAATATAGGATATTCTATCGCATAATGATGCTTACAACTTTTAGTGGAAGAAATACTCTCAGGACTGAAATACTACGAAAGACAAGATTTTGATGCCTAAAAACATAAGACCCGGTAGAAGTACATACATCCATAAAATTAGAATCAAATTAAGTAGGATTAGAACTTTCTTAATTATCTTTAGTAAAGCTCCTTATACAAAAAGAAAGGGCTTTCAAAGATTAAATTTTGATATCGTTATTTGGACTCCTAGTAGAGATTTATATTTTGGCAATAGGGTACAAATTGGGAAGGGGGCAATAATATTGAATGATCTAGAGATTCAAGACCATGTTTTGATAGGGAAAAATGTCTCTTTTGTCGGGAAAAATGATCATTTAATAGACCAGATTGGGTTTTATATTTGGGATAGTGCAAGAGGAAATATCAAAAAGACAATTGTTAAAGAGGATGTTTGGATTGGCCATGGAGCGATTATCCTTGGAGGGGTTGAGATAGGGAAAGGTTCTGTCATAGCAGCTGGGGCTGTGGTGACAAAAAATGTAGAACCTTATTGTCTAGTTGGAGGTAATCCAGCGAAAATAATAAGGAGACGGTTCAATGAGTTGGAGATAATTGAGCATGAAAAATTAATAAAAGATAATTATACAAATGGTATTGAAATATAAATTCAGACGTTTTGTCGCACGCTACTTTGGAGGACTCGTAGAACTCTATTTCCGACTTTATTCGAGCTGTTGGAAGTTTTCTAGTTGTCCTATTATTGTACTAACACCTGGAAAAGTGGCGTCCTCCAGTGTATATAGCGCTTTGAAATATTATACAAATGCTCCAGTTTTTCATATTCATAGGATATCTCAAGAGGGAATAGAAAGTTCTTCCCGTGAGCATCTTGACTCAGATAGAAAATCAAGGCCCTTGCATTTAATTATATCAAAAATTCTTAGAAATAAACTAGCTAATTATCAAGGTAAAATATATGTAATAACAATAATTCGGGAACCAATCTCTAGATTTATATCTTCTTTTTTTCAAAATACAGAGTTTTATAAGAATGAGATTGAAATGTACAACTTACAAATAGATGAGCAAAAAACGCTAGAACTATTGCGTTTGCAACTTAAAAATGATCCGACTATTGAGTTGGAGGAATGGTTTGACAATGAAATAAAAAATCCATTTGGTATTGATGTTTATAAAAATATATTTGATTGCAATAAAGGGTACCAAATTATAAATAATAATCGGTGTCACCATTTGCTAATTAGAATGGAAAATCTTAATCATTGTTTTTCTTCTGCAATTCAAGAATTCTTAAATATAGATAAATCTGTCAATATTAAAAATGTAAATATTGGTGAAAATAAATATTACGCAAATAGTTATAATCGAATTAAGTCTGAAATCAGATTAGAATTAGAGGTAATGGAGAAGGTGGTTTCATCAAGGTATTTTCAACATTTTTATCCAGAACAAGAAGAAATTGTCCGTGATAAGTGGCTAGTTAAGAATTGAATAAATGTGTAATTCCAAGGAAACAATAATAGGGATTGATGTAAACATATCTGATAAATATCAGTCAGTTGAAATGATAAAAAACTGGCTAGAATCGGAAGGTCAATCGCGTATGTTTATGTGTGCCAATCCTCACTCCTTGGTACAAGCTAGAAAGGATAAAAAATTTAGAAAAGCGCTACTGGCGAGTAATCTCACTACGCCAGATGGAGTAGGGATAGTTATTGCTTCTCGCATTTTAGGTGGTCGTGTGTATGAACGTGTTACGGGAAGTGATATTTTTTGGGGATTAAGTGAGAAGCTAAACACAGCAGGAGCGAAGAGCTATTATTTCCTGGGTTCTACAAAGCTAACGCTAGATAAGATACAAAAAAAGCTAGCAATAGATTACCCAAATATTATTTTTGCCGGCTCATACTCTCCACCATATAAAGAAGAGTTTTCAGAGCAAGATAACGATTTAATGGTTGAGGCTATAAATAGTGCCTCTCCTGATGTTCTTTGGGTTGGGATGACAGCACCCAAACAGGAAAAATGGATATACCAAAACCGCGCCCGGCTGAATGTAAAATTTATCGGAGCCATTGGTGCAGTTTTTGACTTTTATGTTGGTAATGTAAAGCGTTCTCATCCTGTTTTTCAAAAGATGGGACTGGAGTGGCTGCCTCGACTATTGCAGGAGCCTCGTCGGTTGTTTAAGCGCAATTTTGTCTCAAGCCCTCTGTTTTTGTATCTGGTGTTGAAGCAACGCTTTGGCAAATAGTGTTATCTCTTTCTCAATGACAGTATAAAGTCCATTAGTCGTGTTACCCCGTATACTATCTGGTGTTGAAGACCATACCAGAATCTGTCGACAAATGTGATTTGGCTGATCAGTTGCCATACTCGGAATGCTGTTGAGTTGTTTGTTGGTGTCGCGGAAAGAGCCGACTGCAATACCTTTCTATTTATAGAATCTGTAAACGAGCCAGGTTTAAGTTTAGCCAGCAATGTTTCCGGAACTGGTGTCTGCATTATCGTTTTGCAATTAACAAGCAAATAATACAAGACTTTACGAGCATTCCACCGTTTTGCATGCAAAAAAAGAGTGGCTGAGTCAGGCTTCCACTGACACCAGACCTCATGGGCATCAAGAAGATTATGGGTACAAAAATCCAGATCTCTAAAAGCATGCACAGCCAAGTGAAGTAAGGTGTCTTCCGGAGATAAAATTCGGATATAATCAGATTGAAAGGCTGGATGTTGTGTGCTTCCCTTCCACAAATCTTCTTCTGCGATCGTGAAAAGATGAGGGTTGGTCAGCGCTCTGTGCACTTCGACTATAGGACCACCATTTCCCTTGGCAGAAAATACCCGTTCGAAAAGAGTTGAATATGTCGCCATCCTGGTATCGTCCAAGATGACGGGGTCAATGATATTATTCAAAAGGTTGCAGACACGTTCAAATTCATTTTCTTTTACTAGAAAATCGATATCTACGCCTAATCGTGGCGCATCCTGGGGATAAAGAGTGTCGGCAAAGGCTGAACCTTTGAGAATTATGGCAGAAATGGCGTTGTTCTGTAGAATATCGACAATTTTCTTTAGCCATTTTTTTTGTACTATATCATCTGCTATAGAGCGATAGGTGGCGTTCTTTAAGTGAGATAATGTTATCGGTGAAATTCTGTCTTTCAGGTTGGCCTGTATTGTGTTGCGGTAAAGGAGTGGGTAGATTCCACCCGGCAGAGTGGTTCGAGATCCGGTTGACGTAAATATTGAATCCAGGACCTTGATGCTCTCTTCTACAGAAAAGAATTCTTGGTTGGATTCCTTGCTGAGTCTGGCAAAATTGAGCACAAACTGTAACGTCAAATTTGTTTTTGCGGGGTATTGGGCGTTGCTTGGCATGGAATGAGATTCTATTGGCCGCAACCGTTTTGTGATAATGGCATCTCTTTGTAGCAGCAAATATCTTCAACAAAACCGGTAATGATCTTATCGTCGAGGGTCAGCCAGGCATGTGCTTTGAGGCTGCCATCGTTTTCTTTGCTGACCCCGATATGCAGTTTGGTTTTGTATCCATGCGAAGAGAAAAGCACGTTGCCGGCTAATGCTTTTGAAAGGCAAGTGCTGAAAGGGATAATTCTGGCGGCTGCATCTAAGAGGGCGGCTATTCTTTGGGAGGGTGAAGATTGTGGCCGGCTTGCAAAGAACTGCGCTGAAGCCTGGCTGTTATGGCGTGCGGCTCTCTCGAAGCTCTGATATGCCAGCCGGATACGCCATGATATAAGGAGAAGGATTGCTCGACCGAAGAGCTTTTTTTCCTTGCGGGAGAGGCGTACATATTTAACGATCCGCTTCAACCTTGACCTCGATTAATGAGTTTGCCGCCATATCATTGAGAAATGTTATTAAGTGCGCAGTGCAATCTTCTTCTGACACATTAAATTCTTGCAGTATTCGTGATTTCAGGTCATCAAACTTTTTTTGTTTTTCCAGCTCTTCCCAGACCACCGTGCCAACTTCGTTCAGTCCGCAGTATTTTCCGGTTTTCATATTCAAGATTACGGTTTCACCTCCTATCTCGGTGGAAATGCTTTCCGGTGTGCGATAGTAGAATACTTTGTTGATATCCTGCCCGTCCAGGACACAGTTTTTTTCAGCCGTCATAATCGTTGCTCCCACAAAAAGAATATATGATTGTATGCGGTAATATTTTTCTATTTAACCTTTTCTCAAACCAAATGACAAGAAGAAGTGAGGGTTTGCACCGGGGTGGAATTGGTTGCGGAAGAGGTACGGCAACACAATCAATATTGATTTTTACGCCAAGGCCGAACAGATGTTTGAGTTGGCCCGTTGAGGTTGAGCAGCTTTTTATGGCCCTGGCATATCTGCACGGAATAGAGACCCTTGAAATCGAAGGGGAGGTTGCCTGAGGTCTTTCGGAAAAAATAATACCAAAAATGGGTAGATATACCCATAGCATCTCAGGCGGTTATACATTAAATTTGTTCAACTCAGAAGATAGTGTATAATCATTTATAACTATAAAGGATGATGATGTGTAATCACCACGGATGATGAATTGTTGAAAAGCTTGAAATCGGCATTCTCATTCATTCCCGTTACAGCGAAGCGATTTACTTACATATTTATTATTGAGTAGGACCGAAAAATGCCTTGCAGCTTTTCCGAATCTTACAGCGGTGGTGAAGAGTGCTTAATCCTGATTTAAGAATTATCTTTGTTTTTCTGGTGGCACTTTTTGGCTCGATGTTTGTGCTCCCGAAATTGGCCCGTATCGCCATGGCCATCGGCCTGACCGATAAACCTGCCGAGAAGAGAAAGGTTCATAAGATTCCGAGGCCGTTGGTGGGTGGGATCGGGATGATTATCGCGGCCACCTTCAGCTCGCTCATCTTGATCCCTATTTCCGGGATGCGAGGATATTTTCTCGGTCTTTCCGTTTTGCTGCTTATTGGTTTTTTTGACGATTTTAAGGAACTGGGGCATAAGCAGAAATTTCTAGCGCAGATTGTTGCTTCTCTTCTTTTGATATATTTCAGCAAGGTGTATCTGGTAACATTCGGCGATCTTCTGGGGATTGGCGACATATCTTTGCCCGACATTTCCTGGTTTATCTGGGTAATTACCATTTTTTGCGTAGTCGGTGTGATCAACGCTGTTAATCTGATGGACGGTCTCGACGGACTGGCCGGCAGTATTTCCTTCGTTGCCTTTTTAACGTTTGCCATCCACGCCTCGTTGGCCGGCCAGGAGGCGCTCATGCTCCTTAACCTTGCCCTGGCCGGTGCTGTGCTCGGCTTTCTGCGATTCAACTGGTATCCGTCCGCCATGTTCATGGGCGATGCAGGAAGCTTGTGTCTTGGATTTTCGCTGGCTTTCATGGCGCTGGCATTGACCCAGGGCAGCAATGCCCACGTCAGTCCGGTCTGTCCGCTTCTGATCCTCGCTGTGCCGATAACCGATACCCTCACCGTCATGGGAAAAAGGATTCTCCGGGGCAAAAGTCCTTTCAAGCCCGATCGGTATCACCTGCATCACATATTGATGCGTTATGGGATAGGCAGAGTGTCGGCGGTGAAGGTGATTGTCGGGATAACCATATTACTCAGTGGTGTCAGTCTGCTCGGCCCGATTTATCAAATCCCGGATGTCTACTTGTTTGGCGCATTTCTGTTGTATTTTAGTATTTATGTCGGAGCTTCGTTCTGTATCGTCTACACGATGAAGTTCAGTCTGAAGTATAAAAGGAAAAATGTCGAAAGATCAGGATGTATGTTCTGGGTTCGTCGAATCCTCGGTGGGAAGCTGAATCTCTTTTCGATATTTCGAAAGTCGCCTCGATACGATGTCCAATTGTTGCTTGTCTGTCGGGAGAATGAGCGGCGACTCAACTTTCGCGGCACTGTTTTGAATCTCTCCAGTGATGGCTTTATGGCGTGTCTGCCTGACTTGGATAATCTGCTGGATAGAGTCGTGGCCGAAATTACCTTTCCATTGGACAATCAATTACATACTCTTGAGCTGTCGGCGGAGCACTTGTGGGTCACCGAAGAAGGGAAAAGGCATTTTCATGGTTTTAGATTTCTTGAGTTTCATGGGGACCAGAAACAGCTGGTGCTCAACTTTTTGACACAAATCGAAAAAAAAGGTGGAGACGATTTTATAATCGCCCCTTCCGTTCAGAGCAATTGATGGAAAGCGTCCGGTGATTACATTTGCGTAATTGAGTGGCATCTTTTTCCGGTTGTCCGGAAAAGAAGAATCAGGTTTGGCCAGAGGGGCGGGCATTTCAAGTAATTAATTGCTTTAAGGTGGTTTTTTAACACTTCCATATTGTTTATACGTTGCAAAAATAATCCCATTGGGTTATTCAATTACGAAATCGTTCAACGAAATTATCTGATTTTGTGTCGAGATGGTTTCTACTTCAGGAGGACTTGATGAAAAGAATTGCGGCTGCATGTTTGTTTGTATTGTTCAGCGTTTCGATTGCCTGCGCTGAATGGCTGGTGGATTTCCGTGACACATATGTTGCGGAAGGGATTGATAAGGCTGTCGAAAACGCCTTGAAAGATGGCCAAAGCCCGGATCTTATAGTTGAGAATGGCCTGGATCTGGAGGGGCTTAACCCGCAGAACCTGATTAAAGCGCTCTATTGTGCCGGGGCTAAAGGCCAGGATGTCACGGAAGCGGCTGAAAAATGGGATATCTCAGAGGTGATTGTTACGGCTGGTTTCAAGAAGAGCGTAGCCGAGTGCGGCGATCAAGTTGCAGACGCTCAGGCATATACACCGGCCGGTGCCCAGGGCCCAAGTTTCACAACGCCCAGGCGTGTTCGAACTAGAACCGGCTGGCAGCATGCCAGTCCTTCGAGACCATAAGTCTGCTGGGACTATTGTTGTTTGAGCAGCTCAGCAAGATCGAATCGCATGACTAACAAGGTCAGTCTGGCAAGATCATCAGATTGACCTTGTTTTTTATGCTGTTATCCCGATCATAGATTTTCCAATTGTTACTAGTGAACCAGAGGGGAGATATGAAATCTCAAATATGGACAGGAATTGTTCTTTTGTGCAGCTTGAGTATGGTCGGCAACGTTCAGGCGATCCAGATCGATAAGCTGATAATAGTTGGAGCGAGCAATACTCAGCCACCGACCGAAGCTGCTGCGGCAGGAGATGTGCCGATGGGTCGGAGTGCCGACGGTCAGGTCTCCCTGTTGCCGGAAGACGCAGAGATGACCGACGAGGGGAGTTTATTTGGCGGCCAAGGCGGTTACTTTCACGCGAATTTGAATGTCCAGGGAGAGTATACCGACAATCTCTATAATGTCGATACGGATGAGACCTCCACTTTTATAACGACTCTTTCTCCGGCCATATGGCTTTCCCTGCCACGGAAAAAAGATATTCCCGTTATCATGGCCCCGAATAATACGTCTCCCGGCGGTATGGCGTTGCAGTTAAAGGATTATGAAGGGACGGACCGATACCAGGCATATGCCCTGGGTGGACTGGATTTTGTGTTCTATTCGGAGGATGACGACCTCAATACCATTAATGGCCTGGTGGAGGGTCTGTTCCGCTACAATATGCGCGGAGGGCTGTCATTGCAGATAGTCGACAGATATACCCGCGATCAGGAAAAATATGATGTGGAGTCTGTAATCGGGGTGACGGAAGACGAATTCGACTCCAATATCGCCCTGGCGACCGCCGATTGGAACATCACCGAGAAATTACGTGTCAAGTTCGAATACTCGAATTTCTGGCTTGATTATGACGAAGATTTCAACTCTTTTCAAGACCGCGCCGATAACGTCTTCGATTTGTATGGGTACTTTAACTACAGTGTGAAGACGGCTTTTTTCCTCGAAGGAAAAATCGTCGACGTGCAGTATGATTCCGCCACAGAAAATGATAACAGCCAGACTTTCATCTATGGCGGCATCAAGTGGGATACCACCGAAAAAGTATCCCTGCTGGCCAAGGCCGGCTGGCAGAATAAAGAGTTCGACAACAATGAGAGTGGCTTCGATCGTCGGAGCGATTACGACGGCTTGACCATCGATGTACAGGCTTCCTATAAATTCACCGAAAAAACCAGTTTGGCTCTTGATCTTTATCGCGTAAACGAGGAGACTGATAGTGTTCTTGCTTCCGACAGGACTGTACTGGGGGCGACACTCGGTTATAAACAGAAGTTTACCGAAAAAGTTCACGGGCTGCTTGCCTTCAACTATGAAGATGCCGAGTATACGCAACTGGTTGAAGAGGACAGGGATGATACCTACTTTTCCGTGCAACCGGCTGCACAGTATCTTTTCCGTGAATGGTTGATGGGGGAAATATCGTATCAATTTGAAAATCGTGATTCCACCGATGACCTGTTCGATTATCAGACGAATACGGTTTTTGCGAATCTTAAATTTGCGTTATAAAGCTGAGTTGAGCAGCTTGTCTGCTCGTACGAAACTTATGCCCTTGTGGTATAAGTAGTAGTGATCGAAAATCAGGTATTTGTTTTGGGTGATTCTTTTGCGTGGTAAATCTTTATCTTGTCGGCTGTTGGCGGGTTGTAAAAATCTGATTGCTCTTTGTGCGGCCCTGCTGGTGTTCTCGGGGGGCTATATTGCTTTGGCACAGGATTATCTGGTTGGTCCCGGGGACGTCCTGAGTATCACGGTCTATGACAACGACGACTTGAAGACCAAAGTCCGGGTCTCAAGCGATGGCGCTATCGTCATGCCGCTTCTTGGGCAGGTGAACGTCAATAAGTTGTCGATCTCGGCGATCACCGAAAAAATCACCGGTCTTCTGGCGGACGGCTATATAGTCAATCCTCAGGTGAATGTCTTTGTCGATGAGTTCCGCAGTAAAAAGGTGGTCGTACTCGGCAATGTCAATAAGCCGGGGCTTATTGAATTGAGCGGTCCGACCACATTTCTCGAGTTGATCTCCAAGGCCGGAGGGTTTGACAAGGATGCCGGCGATACCGCGACAATCAAGAGAAAAGGCACCGGCCAGGAGAACGTAATCGTCATCAATCTGATTTCTCTCGTCAGGGGTGGCGATCTCACGCAAAACATGCAGATCAACGATGAGGATACCGTCTATATTACTCGTGCCGGCATGTGCTATGTGACGGGTGAGGTTGGCACGCCAGGAACGTATCCATGCGGCGAAGGGGCAACGGTGCTCAAACTGGTTGCCCTGGCCAAAGGCTTTACCGGCAAGGCGTCGAAGTCCGGCATCGATATTGTCAGGATGGACGGCGACAAGAAAAATATCATTAAAGATGTCAGCCTCGATACTCCTGTAAGGCACAACGATGTCATTGTTGTGCCTGAAAGTTTTTTTTAGTTCTCTCTCCCCACTCATTTCTTCAATTATCCGACTTAAAGAATGCAGAATTATCAAGTGCAGGATCGGTTTCGCGATGACGATGTAGAACAGGAGGTTAACCTCCGTGATTATTTCTTGATAGTCTGGAAAAGAAAATTCATTGTTCTCACTATTCTTGCGGTTGTTTTTCTCTTCACGGCTATTTCCACCTTTAAAAAAATTCCCGTTTATACATCTGCTGCAGAGGTTCTTATAGAACGTAATCGAGGCTCATCGGGACTCGAATCGCAATACTATTCCTATGATCCTGATTTTCTGGAAACACAGTCGGCGATCATAAAAAGCGCGAAGGTGGCGAGACGGGTGGTAGAGAGCCAGAAACTGGCTACAACGTACAGGACATATTTTTTCGAGGATAATACATCTTCATCATCGTTTTTAGCGTCGATCAAATCGGAAATATCCGGTTTCATCCGAAAGCTTCTAGTCCGCGAAGATAATACCGAAAAGGGTGAGGGGGATGGAGGAAGTATAGAAGCAGGATTGCGGGGCGAGCCTTTAACGGATGAGGATATCATTGCCATGATGATCCAGGGCGGCCTGGCTGTGCAACCTGTCAATAACTCCAAAATTGTCTCGATTACTTATACCCACAAATCGCCGGCTATTGCTAAACTGGTTGCAGACGCAGTTTCCCAGGCATATATCGACGAGCTTCTCGATATGAAACTCACTACCAGCAGATATGCCCTGCAATGGATGACCGCCAAGGCAGACGAGGAGAGAAAAAAGCTCGAAGCGTCGGAAAAAGCCATGCAGCAGTATATGCGGGACAACGATCTGGTGACCGTCGAAAACAGGCTGGCAATCTCGCCGCAACGGCTGACTGAATTCAGTTCCCAGTTATCGAAAGCGCAGGCCGACAGAAAGGCCTTGGAAGATATATCAAGGCAGATCGACCTGGCTGGTAACAATGTCTTTCAACTGGAAAATATCCCTGTTTTTGCCGAAAACGCGGTGCTGAAAAGCTTGCGGGAAACCATTTTCAAGGCCCGCCAGAACATTACCGAACTGTCGAAAAAGTTTGGAGCAAAACATCCGCTCATGATCAAGGCCAACGATGAGCTGGGGCAGCTGCTTACACAACAGCAGGCGGAGATCAACAGGGTTGTCGCCACGACAAAAAACTCCTTTGAACTGGCGAAATCCAATGAAAGCAACCTTCAGGAACTTCTTGATACGACCAAAAGCGAGCTGCTGAATCTGAATGAAAGATTCATTCAATTTTCGATAATGAAGAGGGATGTCGATGCCAACCGCGTTGTCTACGAGGCACTGACATCCAGTATAAAGAAAGAAGGTGTCACGGAACAATCGCAGAGCGTCAATGTCTGGATTCTAAAGAATGCATTTTTGCCGGGAGCGCCTTCGCACCCGAATAAAAAACGGAGTCTGGCGCTGGGCCTTATTCTCGGTCTTATGGGCGGGATTGGCTGCGCATTTTTAATCGAGTATCTGGACAATACCGTCAAATCGGAAAAAGATCTGGAGACGCGGTACGGTTTGACGGTTCTTGGCTCTGTCGAGCAGCTGAAGGAAAAAGGTTCGAACATTGAGTCGCATATCGTCCGGAAACCGCTCTCGCCGCTTGCAGAAAGCTATCGCTTGATCCGAAGCGGGCTATTACTTTCGGCGGCCGAGCGTCCGCCGAAAACGATTTTGATAACGAGTATGAACGCCCAGGAAGGCAAGACCACGACGACCATCAATATCGCCCGGGTGCTCAGCCAGGGCGGGAAAAAGGTGTTGATCATCGACTGCGATTTGCGCAGACCACGCGTTCATTCCGTTTTCGCCATGCAGAACGATAAAGGATTGAGCAACTTTCTGACCGGTAACCTGCAGGAGAATATTATCCATAAGATTCCCGGTGAGGAGATCCATGTCATTTCCTCTGGTCCGATTCCGCCCAATCCCTCAGAGTTGGTGAGCTCCCGTAAGTTGCAATCCCTTGTGGCAAAAATGGCCGAAAATTTTGACTTTGTTTTGCTAGATTCGCCACCTGTTCAGAGTGTTGCCGATAGTCTGGCCTTGACCCGAATTGTCGATGGTACTTTAGTTGTGGTCAGGGCAGGAGTAACAACCTACGACATGCTTCAGGGTGGCTTGAAGAAATTGAAAGATGTCCAGTGCCATCTCCTGGGGTGTGTTCTGAACGGGCAAAGTAAACGCAATGCTTCGGGTTCGTCTTACTATGGGTATACCACGTATTATGCCAAAGACAGTGAGGCGTAATCGTCCGGCCGGCAGTTCTGCCGCGGCTGAGTAATGAAAAAGATTCCTTTCGTCCTCTTTATTGCGACGCTTATCTTTGCGCCTCTGGCCTTCGGGACGGTTGAAGAATGGTCGATGGCGACCGTTCAACTGTTAATCGCACTAACGGTTTTTTTCTTTTGCCTTTTCCTGCTGCCATCGTCCGGGAGGCTCCATAAAATACCCGGCCTGATTCCTCTTGTCCTGCTGATCGGATTCATGGCGCTGCAGATAGTGCCACTGCCGGTTTTTCTGGTCAAGATTCTTTCTCCCTCCTCCTACCAGGCCTATCAGCCGGTCTATGAGATGTCGGCAGGAAATCCCTGGCTGCCGCTGTCTGTCTATCAGAAAGCGACCATCCTGGAATGTATCCGGATCGCGGGTTATGGCTTCTTTTACATTTTGACTATCCAGTTGCTCAGCAATGGAGAGCGGTTAAAGCAGACTGTGCTGATCTGTTCGTGGCTGGCTATAGGTATTGCTGTTCTGGCCATTCTGCAGAAATATTCCTCGCCCGACTTGCTCTACTGGATCCGTTCGTTTCCGGCCAACGCCAAGCCTATGGGTCCTTGGGTCTATCGCTCCCAGTATTGCGGCTATATCGGGATGCTGGCTCCCTTGGTTCTTGCTCTTGCTTTATATTACCGGCCTGTTCTGAGTTCAGATGAATCCCTGCGGCAGCGGATCGTCTCTTTTTTTTCGCTGGCCGGCGGCAATCTTTATATTGTGCTGGGCTTCGGCCTGCTCATCATGGTTACATCCGCCTTTATCAGTCTCAGCAGGGGCGGGATCATCGCCGTAACGGTATCTCTGCTCTTCTTTTTTTCAGTTCTGGCGTGGAAGAGCACGCGATATTCAAATCTGCTTTTTATCGGCGTGTTCGGCTGCCTGATTCTTTCGGTTACCTGGTTCGGCTGGGATCCGATACTCAAGCGCTTTGAAGACATCACACGATCCGGGGCAGTGGACATCGGCAGGTTTCCCGTCTGGCTCGATTCATTGCAGGTGATCAAGGATTTCTGGCTGACCGGCAGCGGCTTCGGCACCTTCATCGCGATTTTCCCTCTCTACAGGACGTTTCCCGGCAGCGCGGTCTTCGACCATGCCCATAACGATTATCTCGAGTTGCTCACCGATGGCGGGATAATCGGCTTTGCTCTTGCCGCCTGGTTTGTCTGGGCGGTTATTCGGGCAGGATGGAAGATGATCGGTCAGAGGCGGGATCGCTATGCGAGACTGATAAGCATAGGCGCTTTGGCCGGGATAATCGCCATGCTTATCCACAGTGTCAGTGATTTCAATATGCACAATGGCGCCGACGGGCTCTATTTTTTCTTTCTGTGCGGGCTGCTGGTGTCGGCCGGTAACACCAGGTTTTATTATCAGATGGATGCGACCCTGCTGAAGCGCAGCACGTGGCTGTCGAGGGAAGTCTTTCTCTTTGCCGGTGGAGTCTTCTTATGTGCGGTGATCCTTGTCCAGGGCGGCGCAATGCTTGCCGTATGGAAATATGATGATGTCCGGAGTGTCTATCTCAGCCGGCAGCTGTCTGAACACAAACTGGCGGAAGTATCGAGTACTCTCGAGCAGGCTTCCCGGCTGGATCCGTTCGAAGGATTCTACCCGGCTTTGCAGGGAGATGTGCAGAGGTATATGCAGCAACCCGAGAAGGCCCTCGAGTACTATCTCGAGGCGGGACGAAGGGATCCACTGGACGGGGCATTTCTGCAGCAGATCGGCATGATGCTGCCGGATGATCAGCATCAGCGGGCGGAACTGCTGATTGAAAAAGGCGTTGGGCGGTCTCTGCAGAAAGACGATCTTCTGCTGGCTAGAGTCGAATGGCTGCTGAAGACCGATCAACGGGCCAAGGCGGTCGAGGCTTTGCGCGGAGGGCTCGAACAGAACCCGAAGCTGATTCATGTCGCGTTACCCCTGCTGCAGGGATTTTCCTTTACCAGGGAAGAACTGGCGGCGGTTTTACCGAAGTCGGTTGGGATTTGGCTGCAGTCGGGGGCATTTTTAGAGAAAATCGACAACCTTGAAGATGCCGCTTTTTTCCGCGAACATGCTCTTGATTTTCTCGACCTGGAAAGCAAAATCGAGGCGGGATGGTTTTCGCAGCTCTATCATGTGTATCGAAAACAGCAGGAGGAGGAGAAAGCCCTGAGAGTCCTGCGACTTGGAATCGAAAAGATCCCGGGCAATGCACAGTTTCATGTCTGGCTTGGCGATTATTATAACAAAGAGGGCATAACCTACCGGGCTCAAGAGGAATACCGGCAGGCGCTTCTGCTTGAACCGGGGAATGTGGCTGTGCAGAAGAAAATCGAGAAACTGGGTGCGCTGTAGGTTGGGCTGTAAAGCCCAACGTTTTGGGGTGTTGGGCTTCACAGCCCAACCTACGCGGCTACCGGAAATTTAGGCAAAATTGTTCAACTCGTAGGGTGCATTCCACGCCCATTATTATCACCGTTTCCCGACGACCGGTTGGACAAGGCTTGCAAAGGGAGTTAGTAGCGCTTGACGATATTATCCTTATGAGATATTATATTTCTTATGATCAAGGCCTTTAAGTGTAAAGAGACCGAGAAACTTTTTCACGGTCGTTTTTCAACGAAGTTGCCACAATCAATACAGAGAACAGCGGTTATGAAGCTGAAAATTCTCAATGCCGCAAGTATCCTTGATACTCTACGTGTTCCACCATCAAATCATTTAGAGGTTCTTCGCGGCGACAGAGAAGGTCAACACAGCATACACATAAACAAACAGTGGCGAATCTGTTTCGTATGGAAGGGCAATGATGCCTATGATGTTGAAATTGCCGATTACCATTAAGAGGTCATTATGTCAAAGCGTGATTTTCCTCCTATTCATCCCGGAGAAATTCTTTTGGCGGAATTTCTTGAGCCATTACAGGTCAGTCAATATCGGCTTGCCAAAGATATTGGTGTAACAGCTCGACGTATAAATGAAATTGTACATTGTCGAAGGGCGATCACTGCTGATACTGCTCTGAGACTCGGGCGATTCTTCAGTATGGAGGCGCAGTTCTGGCTCAACCTTCAAACACACTACGATATGGAAGTAGCATTGGAAAATCTGGACGACCGGTTGGATAAAGAAGTACACCCTCTTTCTCGGGCGGCATAATCTTTTGCGGTTTCCGCATTTGGGTTGTTGGTGATATTTGGGATGTTGGGCTTCACAGCCCAACCTACAAAAAAATATCTGTGTATTTTTGTTCAATCGCCAGGATCTCTTGAGCAGTCAGTTTTTCGAACTCTCTTTTTTGTGCCCGTTGTGACAGCTTGCCGTTGTTTTGAATAAGAAAACGAATGAGCAAGTCGACCAGCCGGTCAGGCATGTCAATATAGTTTTTGATGAACTCATTGAGAAGATCATATTTCTTCAGATACTCGACCTCCTCAGGAAGAGTTTTGTTTACCGTTTCTGCAACACATTCAAAGAAAAATTCAGCCTGTTTTGTTGCATCGAAATAGCGGTAGAGATCTATCGTATCGTTTAACACCTCGATATTGTTTTGTTCGGTCGGTCGCCATTCGATTAATTCAAGCCGTGGCTTTGAGAAATGCTCCAGGATTTTACGGTATTCGTCAATACGTTCCAAGATGACAGCGGATACAGGGAATATTAATCCTTTTGGCACAAAACCTTTTTCGGCAAGAACATGATGGAATAAATAACGGTGAATTCGACCGTTACCATCTTCAAATGGATGGATAAACACAAAGCCGAAGGCAAGGATTGCTGCTAATAAAACGGCATCAAAATCATCCTCACAAAGAAGGGTATAGGTTTCGATGAGGCCTGACAGCAGGGTATGTAAATCTTGGGGACGAGCAGAAATATGATCGGGCATCGGCATGCCGGTAGCTCGATCATGCTGTCCGACGAAGCCGCCTCCCAGGCGAAGCCCAGGTTTAATGAAGCGACTGTCCGCAATAACAAGTTGTTGCAGATGTTCCAACTCCTGAATGCTTAGCTTACGTTGTCCGGCCTCACCAATGATTCTTCCCCATCGTTCAATTCGGCTGTATGGTGGGCTTTCCCCTTCGATAGTGTAAGACGCTTTTGAGTCCTTAAGTAACAGAAAGGCGGCTGCTCGACCGAGAAGGTCGGAATGGGTCTGACCAATATGTTTTACCGCTGTTTCTGAGAGCTTCTTGCCTCTATATTGCTCAAGCTTTTCTGTTTTTCGGATTAGAGGACAAAAATTTCGTGTCCCCGGTAGATTGTTACGGACCCGATGTCGTCGAGAAAGGAATGACTTCCCTTCATATTGTAAGGTATTATTGATGAGAGGAACAAAATTTCCTTTTGTTGCATTTTTGATATCAAGTTGTTCCTCGCGGAGCCATTCCCATAAAAACCACAGTCTGCGGCTGTAATTTCCTGTCGGTTCCGAAAGGATGATCTCCTGAATTTCTTTAGCTTCGATCTTCCGGAACAGCGCATTGAAAAGAGCAAGATCAATGCCTTCATACTTCAACGCAAAGGTCAAGTGCCCATAAAGCGTGTTTGCCGGTTTATGGCGTGGTGTAAAAATATGCCAACGTGCATGGTCGTATTTTTTGTGTTTCGTACCTATTGCACAGAGATAATCTGGAACAGGTACTTTCAGATTGTGTGCTTCAAGCAAGGCAGAATATCCCGCTAAATGCGCTCCCTCCTCTAATGCCGGAAAGCCATGAAAACGAGTTACATGGTGTGAATTCTGATTATAAAATGTCATTTTCGTGAATTATCATTATTTACCGTGATGGTGTCGAAAAAAAAGCCTCATCCGTCATTCCGGAAAGTGTGAGGTTTTTATGAGTGGTGTCATCTATAATCGCATGAAAACTGATGAATTTCTATGAAAATCGGTTACGGATGGGTAAATATTGTGAAAAATGATTTTAAAGAAGGGTTAATGGGTTGTTGGGTTGTGATGTTCAACGTTTTTATTGGGGGGATGTTGGGGATGTTGGGCTTTACAGCCCAACCTACGCTGCCACGGGAAGATTTGTAGGTTGGGCTAAGCGTTCGTCAGATATCGAGTGCAAAGCGGATTGCCTGCCCGACCTCTAATATTTTTGTGCGAGGCAAGGATGTGATCAAAGATCCGAGTTTCCCCTTCGAAACAGTCTGCAAATGGTCACAATTGACAACACAATCCTGTGGCATACCGTCAGTCGTTGAGAGAAACACTTCGGAAGGTATATCACGAATGGTAGTTGTGACGGGTGCGATGGTAACCTCCCCCAGATACTCCAACACGGAATCACGTGTCAGGATGAGAACCGGTCGATTTTTATTTGATGATAAAAATTTATACCAACGTATTTCTCCATGCTTCATTTGTCACCCCAGTTCTGCTCCGATTCCCATACCGAAAACTCATCACCGGCAACTGGATTTTGTTCGTACCCTCGACGGTGCCTGCTCTCTAACTGTTCTTGTTTATAACGAACAAGCGCGTCCTGGAGTGCCTTTCTTGTGAATGCAGAACGATTTGTGTTGAGTTCCTTTGCAACACGGTCTACTGCTTTGACAAGATTGTCATCAAGAGTCATTTGAATGGTTCTCATATCATACCTCTATAATGTGGCTTCTTATAGCTATAATATTCCACATTGTCGGTCAAGTCAAGAAAGGCGTGGGGTCTCATGCAGGTCGAGAGAGTTTGATTGGTCAAGAGTTGAGAGCTGTCCCCAGGCAAACAAAGGAAGCTTTGCAGGTTGGGCTGTGAAGCCCAACGTTTTGGGGATGTTGGGCTTCACAGCCCAACCTACGCGGTTGCCACGGGAAGATTTTTGAGCAGCTCGTGGGTGCGTTCCACGCACCATTATTATCACCGTTTCCCGACGACCGGTTGGGCAAGGCTTTGTAGGTTGGGCTGTGAAGCCCAATGTTTTTGGGGATGTTGGGCTTCACAGCCCAACCTACGCGGTTGCCACGGGAAGATTATTGAGCAGCTCGTGGGTGCGTTCCACGCACCATTATTATCTCCGTTTCCCGACGACCGGTTGGGCAAGGCTTGCAAAGGAAGCTTTGTAGGTTGGGCTGTGAAGCCCAACGTTTTTATTGGGGGGATATTTGGGATGTTGGGGATGTTGGGCTTAACAGCCCAACCTACGTGGCTCTTGCGGTTTAACGCAGACCGTTCTCAATCCGTAATATGCTTTTCGACAAACTGGGCCATCAGCTCGTGAATGTTGTATGGCGGCCGGACATCGAAGTAGTGGTCGACAATCGCATGGCCCATTTCATGGGCTATCACTTGAAGCCGGGTATCGTCGACCGAGATATAGATGGTGTCTTCCGACAGTGAGTAATAGGCGATATGGTTGACGTCCTTGTTGTATCTTTGTTTGTAGGTCGAAGACACATCCTGGCCGGTATCGAGCAGGACGATCTTGATATGGATGTTGTCCGGAAACATGTCGAGAACGGTTTCCGCTTTTTCAAAAACCGTGTCCAGTTTGGCGATAACCTCATCCTCGACGGTAACAATATTTTTTCTTCTTACAAACTGATCCAGCTTTCTTCCCAGTCTAACCCGATCGTTAAAGGTGTCGAGCTGTTTCTGGCTGCTGTATATCAAGGTGATGTACCTGCTCTTCGCCTCTTTGGCGCAAAGACGCAACGGCGAGAAAAGAATGCAGAAGACTGCGGTGCAGACAAGTATCTTAAACATCGTTCAGAGTGTACGATGAGCAGATTGCCTTGATTTTTTTATTCTTTTCATCCAGGCTCCAGTAGAGGCCATTGATATCGTCCTGCTGCTCCGGAGAAAGGTTGAGAGACTTTGTCCTGGCCTGTTCGATGAGATCGGAAATCGCTTCGGAATGAGCCTGGACATGCTTCAGCGAAAGCGAGAGGTCTTTGTTGAAGCTGTTGATTTTGCTCGCCAGTTCCTTCCCTTCATCCTTGCTGCGCAAAAAGATCGTGTCATCCAGTCTTCTCTTCAGCATATTGTCGAGCGCCTTCTCGAATCGAAAGAGAGGACCGGCGATACGGTGCGTGATGAACATCGCGGTGATTACGAGAAATATACTGCCGATAACAAGAAAAATCCAGTGAGCTGTTAGGACATTTTTTAAAAGCATGCTAGGCGTCTGGCCAAGCTGCAGATCATTGTTGGTATATGAGATAGTTAGGGAGTCTGCGGAAAAAAGGCCAAGGAGAAAAATAAAGAACAGACAGCCTCCGGCAACGAAAAGAAAATAGCCAAGGATAAGCTTGCCCTGAAAGTCCTTTTTAATGAAAATATTCCTTCTCTTGTATTGCTGTGCCATAATCACTCTTTGTCACTGTGGATGGTGATGGTCGCCTTCTGTTTCAAATCCGCCAGCCATTGATTCATCTGCTGTTCCCTCTTGTATTCCGTCAGCATTTCGAAGGTATGCTGTCTGTCGACTTTATGAGATGCCGGGTCCGGCGACGGTTGGACGCTGTCGAGTCTGATGGCGTATTTATCGGTGCCGGTATCGAACCGGACGCCATACTGACCGGGCGAAAGAGCGGACAGCAGCATTCTGACCGGTGTGGCCAGATCGCTGAAAAGGACGGTGTTGGTCAAGCCCTTGGCCGCGCTTGCCTCTGTCTGCGATGCGGGGATGGCATCCAGCCTGGTAAAGGTGACAACTGTGCCGTATAGAGCGATGTAGCTGTCAATCTCGCTGTCGGTGACTGTTGTTTCGAGTTGACTGTTCTTACGGTCGAGGAGGATTTTGATCAGGGAACTCTCGTAGAATTCCTGCAGCGATTTCCGGAAGCTTTCTTCTTTATTGATCGATTGTCGCTCGGCTTCCTCGATCAGCAGCTGGCGGGTAATTAGCGTGTCATATACATCGGACGGATCGTTCGAATGATATCCGGATTTTTTGCTTTCCAATGTCACTGCATTCCTGGCGATATTATGGCCGTTAATGGAGATGGCGATTTCATCTTTTGAAGGAGACTCTCCGGGAAGAAAGCCAAAGAGCGAGAACACCGTAGCGAGAATGACGATTACCAAGATAATGTAAAGATACTTCATAGGTTACTCTATTGTCATTTAAGGATGAAAGACGGTGCTTTTCCTGGCGATATCTTGGGAAAAATTATAAATCGAGTTAATTCTATCTGAAAAAAAATACGAAATGCAAGGAAAAACGCGGAAGAAAGGCCAAGGGCGATGGAGTGCGGGCAAAGGGCTCATGGTTTTTGTCGGGAGATAAAGTCGGCGATGGCACTTTTGCTCAGATGCAGGCCGCTTAAAACCTGGTCGTCGACTTTCAGCGCCGGGATCATCCTGATGCCGTCCAGCCATGCTCTGCGCGGAGAGAGCAGGATATCGATCTCTTCGATCCGGATCGAGGAATCCGCCGAGGCAAGTTGCTGCAGGTATCTCCGGGCGAGAGCGCAACGTGGACAGAATATTGACCGGTAGAAGAGTATATGGGTAGTCATCGTTTCCGAAATTTAATAATTGAAGGAATGGAGTATTAACCCGCCACGATAACGGATGATGCGAAAATTCTCAACCTGTGATTATCTGCTTTCTTGCCCGCCCGTTATGCTATAATGTCGGCAAGAAGATTTTTACCCACGAAAAGAACAAAAAGAGAGGCAATCGGGACAAGGTATGACAACGATGCAAACGACTTGTAAGAAATGCGGGAATTGCTGCAGAAAAGGAGGCCCCGCCTTGCATAGCCAGGATCTTCAACTGATAAGAGATGGGAAAATTCCGGTAAGTGCCCTGATAACCATCAGAAAGGGCGAACTGGCCCACAATCCGGTTTCAGGCAATATCCAGCCGGTTGCAGTCGAGCTGGTGAAAATTATCGGCGCCGGGCGGCAATGGGACTGCTGTTATTACGATGAGACTACCGGCTGCACTATTTACGACCACAGACCTCATTCCTGCAGGGTCCTTAAATGTTGGGATACCGAAGAAATCCTTGCACTTGTCGAAAAAGACACCCTCAGCCGCTTCGATATCCTCGAAGCCGACGATCCACTCATTCCGGTTATCAGAGAGCATGAGCGAATATGCCCCTACGATGACCTGCAGGACATCCAGGCCAATCTGGGCAGATTATCCGAGAAGCGGAAAAGGGAACTGGAAAAACGGGTGCGCGACGACCTGCGCTTCCGGACAAGGATTATTGCCGATTATCAGTTGCAGCTGAGCAAAGAACTGTTCTGCTTCGGCCGGCCGTTCTTTCAGTTGCTGCAGGCGCTGGGGATCAGAATAACAGAATCGCAGGATGGCGTGAAGTTGAAGTGGGAGTAGGTTGGGCTGTAAAGCCCAACGTTTTTATTGGGTTATGTTGTGGTGGGGATTGGGGGTGTTGGGGTGTTGGGGATGTTGGGCTTCACTTCGTTCAGCGCCAACCTACGCGTTCAGCGCCAACCTACGCGTTCAGCGCCAACCTACGCGGGCAGCGGCAACCTATGTGTTCAGCGGCAACCTATGTGTTCTGGTTTTTCGGCGAGGGGTGGTGGGGTGAGAATTTTTGGTGGGGTTCGGGTGGTGTAGGTTGGGCTGTGAAGCCCAACGTTTTTATTGGGGGTATGGGATTTTTTTGAATGTTGGGGGTTGTTGCGCTTTGATTGTCTTGGATGTTTGGATGTTGGAAATGTTGGGCTTCACTTCGTTCAGCACCAACCTACGCGTGCAGGTTTCATAAAAGGGTTTTATAAAGCGCCAAAGTTGTGTAGGTTGGGCTGTAAAGCCCAACGTTTTTATTGGGTTATGGGGTGTTCGGGAACCCGTTTTTTATGAAGCGATGGATGCTGGAGTATGGCCAATCTGTCGGGCATTCAACGTGGCAATGTTTCACGGGATTGAAGTGGATGTATTCTATATGGCGGGTATGATCCTGTTCGTCCCGAATAAGGTGCTCCCAATATCTGCGTTGCCATATGCCACGTTCTCTTTTGTTTATTCTGCTTGCGCTGCAAATTTCACCTTTGGGGATTTGCCGTGAAAAGAGGCTCTTGATAAGCATCCAGCGAGTGGTGTAATCGGCATCGCCCCTGGGCAGAGTCCACAGGGTGTGGAGATGTTCCGGCAGGATAACAATTGCATCGATTGTAAAGGGATGGCATTTAACGACCAGAGACATGGCGTTGCGTAAAGCATCATTTTTATCGGTCAGCAGCGCAGACTGGCGATCGGCAAGATTAACCGTGAAAAAATAAGTTCCGCCTTCAAGGCGGGCTCGGCGGTATTGCATGGCAATGCTGTTCGGCGTGTTGATGAAATGTGCGGCAACGGCGGTGTTTGGGATAAATAATATCCCGGAGAATTTTTGATTTCAATGTTTTTCATGGGATTGGGGGATGTTGAATCGTTGGGCTTTACAGCCCAACCTACGGATTCCGATTCATGTAGGTTCCGGTTTCATGTAGGTTGGGCTGTAAAGCCCAACGTTCCCAACAACGTTCCAACATTCCCAACGTTATTACCAGGTTTTTCTGGCGAGTTCTTCACCTCTGGTTGAGATGGTGATCTGTTCAACCGGGACGGTTTTTCCGGCCCGTTCCATTGCCTTCTGGATTATGACGTTCATCGAGGCACAGCAGGGAACCTCCATGATGAGTATTGTCAGACTCTTGATGTTGCAGGTGGTGATGATTTCGGCAAAGCGCTGGACATAGCTCTCCGCGTCATCGAATTTGGGGCAGCCCATCATGACCGTTTTGCCGGCAAGATATTTTTCCTGAAAATTGCGGGCGGCAACCGCCGTGCAATCGGCCGCGACCAAAATGTCGGCATTCTGCAGGAAAGGAGCGTGCGCCGGAATAAGGCGAATCTGCACCGGCCAGTGGGTCAACTCGGAACTTCCACCTTTGGCCATGTCTATCCTGGCCGGAGTATTTGCCGACTGGCATGGCGATACCGCAGCAAGCGGGCGGGCGGCGAATGACTGGATATGGCTTGACGCGCAACCGCAATCCATGGTCTTCGGCTGCTCTTTTACTTTGGCCGCCTTTGCTTTTTCCTGCTCCAGATATTCTTCAACCGCTTTTTCGTCAAATTCGTCCGCATCCCGTTCTATGATCTTCAGCGCCCCGGTCGGGCAGGAGCCGAGACAGGCGCCCAGGCCGTCACAGAGTTTGTCGGCTACCAGTCTTGCCTTGCCGTCGATTATTTTCAGCGAGCCTTCCGCACAGTCGGGCACACATTGACCGCAGCCGTCACACAGCTCTTCATCGATTTGAATGATCTTTCTTGTAGTTTTCATATGTTTTCCTCCCCTTCAAGGGTGTTGAGATGCAGGATTGTTTTCGTTGCCGTGTATCAGCGGCATGTGCCTTACTGTTAAGTACATAATAGCATATCGGCAGGAGAATTCTTTGATTTGGGTCAAGTAACGCCACTTTTTGCAATTATTTGTGTATTAGGGCAGAAGGCTGTCTTGGGAAGAGGACAAAAAAAGGCTGGACATCGATGTCGATGTCCAGCCTGGAGTTCTAAGCCTGAGTTTCTCTTATCCGAGGATGGCTTTCAGGTCTTCTTCGGGTGTTGCGGCGATCGGCTTGCAGGCGAAGTTTTCCACCAGAACATTTAGCACGTTCGGTGAAATAAAGGCCGGCAGGGAGGGTCCGAGACGGATGTCTTTGATACCCAGGCTGAAAAGGGTCAGCAGGATGACCACAGCCTTCTGCTCGTACCAGGACAGCACCATGGAGAGCGGCAGATCGTTGACGCCGCACTCAAAGGCCCCGGCAAGGGCAACGGCGATCTGGATTGCCGAGTAGGCATCGTTGCACTGGCCGACATCGAGGAGACGGGGAATGCCGCCGATATCGCCGAGCTTCTTGTCGAAGAAACGGAATTTACCGCAGGCCAGGGTAAGGATCATGCAGTCCGCGGGGACTTTCTCGACAAACTCGGTGTAGTAGTTACGGCCGGGTTTGGCGCCGTCGCAACCGCCGACCAGGAAGAAGTGGCGGATTGCCTTGCTCTTTACCGCATCGATCACTTTGTCGGCGACACCGAGGACGGTGTTGCGGGCAAAGCCGGTGAGAACCGAGTCGTTATCGACATCTGCCGGGAAGCCGGGCAGCTCCAGGGCGCGGTTGATAACCGGAGTGAAGTCCTTGTCGTTGCCGATATGGACGAGATCCGGCCAGCCGACCAGGCCGGTGGTGAATACATTCGCCTTGTAGCTGTCGGCAGGCCTCTGGATGCAGTTGGTGGTAAACAGGATCGCTCCGGGGAACTGCGGGAATTCCTTGGCCTGATTCTGCCAGGCGGTGCCGTAGTGGCCGAAGAAATGGCTGTATTTTTTCAGTTCCGGGTAACCGTGGCAGGGCAGCATCTCGCCGTGGGTGTAGATGTTGATGCCTTTCCCTTCGGTCTGCTTGAGCAGCAGCTCAAGATCCCTGAGGTCATGACCGGATATCATGATGGCTTTGCCGGCTTTTACGCCGAGAGGCACCGGGGTCGGGACCGGATGGCCGTAGGTGCCGGTGTTGCCGGCATCGAGCAGTTCCATGGCCTTGAGGTTGACCTCACCGCATTTAAGCGCCAGGCCGACCAGTTGTTCGAGTCCTTGACCGGTTTTGGTGAACTCGGCCATTGTCTCGTGGAGGTAGGCGTATATCGAGTCGTCTTCCTTGCCGAGGATAGCTGCGTGATCGGCGTAGGCGGCCAGACCGCGCATGCCGTAGACGGTAATTTGCTTGAGGGAGCGGAGATCCTCGTTGGCGTCGAGCGAGTTCATGAAATCGAGGGCCTGTCCCTGGGCCACCAGACCGTCAAGGGTCGAAGCAGGGGTGAAAGAGGCGGCCGCGGCGGCGAATTCGACATTGCCTCCTGCAGCTTTTACTTTGCCCTTGAGGGCTTCACGCAGCTCCACCGTCTGGTTCAGCCAGTTCTGGAACCGGAGCTGGTCGAAATCGACGTTGGTAAGGCAGGCGAAGATCGCTTCTGCGGTAAAACGGTTGACTTTAGCGTCGTTCACCCCGACTTTCCGGCCTTCCGTTGCTACCAGGGAGAGGCCTTGGATTGCGTAGGTAAGAAGGTCCTGGAGTGCGGCAACTTCGTCGCTTTTTCCACATACACCGATTTTAGTGCAGGCAATCCCTTTGGCGGTCTGTTCACATTGATTACAAAACATAGTCTTCTCCTGAAACATGGTTGGGTATTCGTCGTTGCGAATACGGTGGTTGTACTGTTTTTTTTTGGTATTCAATCCATGAGATCGGGGTGCGGCATTTCCTCTCTCGATCAGCGTTATGGAGAGAATACCCGCAAAGTGTCCCAAGATCTTTGATCTAGGTCAAGAACTGATTTTATTTTTATTATTTTCTGCCGAGATGAAAAAGACAGCAAGAAGATGGAGCTGCGCCATAAAGTTTCAACTCATAGGATCCCCAGATATTTTCCGGAGAAAAACCAGTTCTGCCAAACATAAGCAGCCAGCGATCCAAAGGAAAGGCGGCAATTTCGTATATCGAATTATAGTCCTCGTTGGCGAGGCCCTTCTGCATCGGCCGGACGCGGAAGCGCTCCTCGATTTCGAGGGTCTGCGATTGCGGACGTGGTTTTTTCAGGATTTCCTTGATGATCCGCCCCCCGCCGGGACGGTCGAACATCTGAAACTGGAAGGTGCTCCGACCCTGGCGCAAGAAGTCGTCGGGTGGGACGAAGACCTGGACGATAAGCGTGCCGCCCGGATGCAGCGCCGCATTGCAGCCATCAAGGCAGCTCAGGATGCGATCTTCCTGTCTCAGCAGATTGAGGGTGTTGTAAGGTATAAGGATCGTGTCGAACGACCGGCGGAAGCCGGGGGCCGTCATGTCCATGCAGACGAACCGGCAGTGCGCCGATTTCTTCAGGGCGGCCAGGCGCAGCATCGGCATGGAAATATCCATGCCGGTTACCGGGCGGTTTTTTTCGGCGATCCGGCAGGCTACACGGCCGGTTCCGCAGCCCATTTCGAGGATTCTGCCGCGTTCCGGCAGGACTTTTTTATAAAAAACTATATCTTCCCGGAAGTCCTCCATCTCCAGCCGGTAAAAATCACACGCGAGTTCTTCCGGTAAGGGAAGAAAGATGTCATCGGGTTCGTCTGCATAGTCCCGGTAGATTTTCACCACTGTCGATCAACCATCATTATTGTCCCTCACAGGCGGAGTAGGCCGGCTTCTTCAGGGGTGGCCGAATAGCAGTCGAGGTGAATCAGCCAGTAATGCCGGGGATTGCCGGCAATGGCGGCTTGAGTCTGCGGAGTGAGCCAGTGGCTGTCGTCGAGCAGGTTGTAGAAATAGGAGTCGATGCCGATGAAGCCGTCGAGAAAATGACTGAGGATATGCAGGGTCTTGCTGACATAGCCCTGTTCAATGTTCTGCAGGTCCGCGGTGTTTTTGACACCGGTCGATTCCAGTTCGGCGATCAGTTCCCGAACCATCCGGCGATTATGGCTTTCCGCCTCCTCGATCCGGTCGAGAAAATCGGCATCGAGGCCCGAGCAGGATTGCTCCTGCCGGGCTTCGATGCAGTCATAGATCACCAGCGAAGTCAGGTCGAAATACTTGTGGACCTGCCTGCTGCAATGCTCGAAAGAATCTCCGGCGAGCAGGATCTTATGTCGGCTTATTCTTTTCATGCAGCTTTTTCCATGCTGCTTTCGGAAACACGTTTGCCGATTCTCCTGCCCATCTCGATACACTCTTCGAGTTTTTTGTCGTCGGGAACGTATTTCAATCGCAGCCCTTCCTCGATCAACTCGATTTTCATATCCTCCAGAGCGGTGTTCATCAGGCCGACCGCTTCGCCGCTCCAGCCGTAGGAGCCAAAGGCAGCGCCGAATTTGTTGGTCGGTTTCAGGCCCCGCATATACATGAGAAAGCCGGCCATGCGCGGCAGCAGGCCGTTGTTGAGGGTGGAAGATCCGAGGATGACGGCTTTGGCGCCAAGCACCTGGGTCATCACGTCGCTGCGATGATGCACTTTCAGGTTGATCATGCTGGTGCTTACCCCTGCTTCCCTCAGACCGACGCCGATGGCATGGGCCATCGTTTCGGTGGAATGCCACATGGAATCGTAAATAACCAGCACCTTGCCGTCGGATTCATTGCGGCTCCATTTATCGTATGCCGCAAGAATCTTGCTCTGGTGAGTTCGCCAGATAACGCCATGGTCGGGCGCTATCATCTTGATGTCGAGATTCATCGAGGCGACCGCTGCCAGCAGTTTGCGGATTAGCGGCGCATACAGGTAAAGAATGTTGGCATAGTACTTGGCGCTCTCGTGCATGACCTCGGACATATCCACCTGATCGTCGAATCGTTCGCTGGTGGCGTAATGCTGGCCGAAGGCATCGCTGGAAAAGAGGATGCCGTCTTCTTTAACGTAACTGAACATGGAATCGGGCCAGTGCAGCATCCGCGTTTCCAGGAACTGGATGGTCCGTTTGCCAAGGCTGATCTCGCTGCCGGTCTTGACGACCTCGAACGGCCAGTCTTCGCGGTGGAAATGTTCGATTATAGCCTTCTGGCCCATCGGCGAACAGAAAATCTTTTCCGGTTTGACAATATCCATCAGCTCCGGCAGACTTCCCGAATGATCCATTTCGACATGGTTGATAACCAGGTAATCGATTTTTGCCGGATCGACGACAGCTCGGATATTCCGCAGCATCTCGTCCATATGCGAACGTTTTACGGTGTCGAACAGGGTGATTTTTTCATCGACGATAAGAAATGCGTTGTAGGTGGTCCCCCTGTATGTAGAGTAGCCGTGAAAGTCTCTCACGTCCCAGTCGACAGCTCCAACCCAGTAAATTCCTTTGGCGAGTTCAGTTGTGCTCATTATTGCTCCGTTTTAAGATTATATTTGTCAGCTGCCGACGAGGTAAGCAACCGATTTTCCAATAATGTATAAATATAAATTGATGAAAAATTAGGTTTATCCCATGATAATTGACAGGACCAACTATTACAACAAAAGGATAGTGGCCGGGACGGGAAACGACACAATTTGTATATTTTACTCAGGAATGATTATTATAACTTCACAGTCCGAAAAAGCTACCCAATAAATAATCAGCAGGACGAGGATCATTTCATGAAAAAAACGCCGGTTATAGATCTCGGGCGATGTACCGAATGCGCAGGTTGTATCGAGATAGCCCCTGAAGTATTCCGGTACAACTCGGCTACCGGGATGATGGAAGTTGCAGATCTGCTTCGATACCCGGAGGATCTTGTCGATGAAGCTATCAAAAACTGTCCGGAAGACTGCGTTTCCTGGGAAATCGACCACTGAGAGATCGACTGTTGCGGTGATGAATAGGTAAAAATACCTACCAATTAAAGGCAGATATACCAACTTGATTTTATCGAGATAATAAGTAATTATACATCAAGCTGAATGAGTGATAATACTTCCGGCTTATGTTATTGATGTTTTTCCACCGGAAAGTCGGTAGAACCCGTAATCGGTTCCGGTGTCAGAGAGAATCCATGTAGTATCAGTATCGCGAAACCACCTACTTGCAGACAGCACAGAACTCCATGAGCAAAGTATTCGACCGGATAGCCATCAAGCTTGTTTCCTGGCTGGTCTTCTTCAGTTTGTTGCTGGCGATCGTCAGCACCCTCGGACAGGTGTATTTCGATTATCGACAGGACGAAAAGAAAATTGCCGAAACACTCGACAACATCGCCTGGCAACAGTTGCCCCAGGTTACTCAGGGCATTCTGACCGGCGATACGGGTATTGTTGATTCGGTGCTCGGCAAACTGGTTCGTTCAAGCGGTATTGCCTATGCGGCAGTCACTATCGACGAAGAGGTTGTGTGGCAGCAAGGCCGCCCGAACGGTAAGGGATTGTCTTCCAAATATTTTCTCTTTTCGGATGTCGGCGAGAGCCCACCCCTGGGTACGCTTGAGGTCATCGCCGACACCAAGCCGATCTGGCACAATTTTGCCCTTCGTTTCCTGGAGATGCTCTTCAGCAACGGCTTCAAGATATTTCTTGTCGCCGGGTTCACCTTTCTGATGTTTCAATATCTGGTTACCAGGCATCTCGAATCCCTCGCCCAGCAGATACACCATCTCGATGTCTCGAAACCGGGCGCCCCCCTCAAGCTTGAACGTAACAGCAGAGTGCAGCATGACGAGCTCGATGAGGTTGTTTTAGGGCTCAACACCATGCAGGATCGAGCGCGGCAGGCATATGAGTCGCTTGCCCGCAACGAACAGCGGTTGCTGCTTTTCTTCGATTCGACTGAAGAGGCCATCATCGGAGTGGACAGCGACAGTGTCTGTTCCTTCGCCAATGACGCCTGTTTGAAAATGCTGGGGCTGAGTGACTATGAGGATATAATCGGCAAAGGGCTTCATGAGTTGTTTGTGCATTCGGTGTTGAACAATAAAACCGAGGTGACCGAAGAGGGGGTGGTGTGCCAGGTGCTGACCCAGGGGCGGGCCTTGCAGTGTGAGGACGGATTCATTACCATGTCCGGTGGCCGGCGGCTTTTTACAGCTCTTCGCGCATATCCGGTGTTTAAAAAGGGAATCGTCATGGGTGCCCTTGTCTTTATCAATGATAACAGCGAAAAGAGAAAACTCCTGCGGGAACGCGAGCTGTTGAGCGAGGCGATCGAGCAGGTGCCGGTGATGATAATGATTGCCGGTTCCGATGCAACCATACAGTACGTGAACGCCGGTCTGGAGCGTTTGACCGGCTTTTCCCGAGAGGAGTTGCTGGGCCGGCCGGCGAGTTTTTTTGTGGAAAATGCATTGGTGGACGGCGGGAAAAATGCTGCCATCGAAGCCAGCTTGCAAGCCGGGAAACAATGGGAAGGGGTGCTGGAGACGAAGTCGAAAAGCGGCAAGCCCTTGAAATTTTATTCCGTTATTTCGCCTGTCTTCGACGATCAGAACAGGATGGTCAATACCATATCCGTTTCGAGGGAAGTGTCGTATGAAGTTGCCCTGCACAACGAATTGATCAATGCCAAGAAAATGGAAGCGGTAAACCGTTTGTCCTCGAGTTTCGCCCACGAGTTCGGCAATCCGCTATTTGGTGTACGTTCCGTCTTGCGGGATATCACCGATCGGGTTGCGCTGGCCGAAGAGGATAAGTCGCTCCTGGAGTTGGCCTACAAGGAATGCGAGAGGATGAGAAAGATGGTCCAGGAGTTTCAATCGCTCTACCGGGAATCGACCTCGGTGGATGAATTGCAGACCGTCAATAGAATCATGATTGCTGTGCTGGAGGCAGCCGGACCCTTGCTGGCCATGCATAATGTCACCTATACCCTTCAACTTATCGAAGAAACAAATGAAGTATCCGCCAATACCGCCAAGTTGTCCCTGGTGCTGAGAAAAATTGTGGTCAATGCCATTGAAGCGATGTCTGCGACGGGCGGGATTCTACAGATCGGTTCCCTTCTGCAGGAGGACTTTCTGGTTATAAGCATCGGAGATGGCGGGCGCGGTATTAAAAAAGAATATCATGAACTTATCTTCGAACCCTTCTTCTCGACAAAACCGGTGGTAGAGGGTGCCGGTCTCGGCCTGTCGGTGGCCTATGGCACCATGAAAAGCCTTGGCGGGAAAATAACGTTTACAAGCGAGGAGGGGAAGGGGACCCTGTTTCATATCCATCTCCCTCTGGAGTGATCGTTTGCAATGCCGTCTTCGCGGTTTAAGACCTCATCTTCTATGTCCTTCCTGAAATTTCCCTGAAAAAGATTATTGTTGTTTGAAGAACGGTGAGCGGAAAGGTAGATTTATACTGTCCGTTTTGTTACTATGGCTGCCTTTGACATAATAGACTCTTCAAGGCCGGATCTTCATGGAAAATCCTTTTCAACTTGTAACCAATTTCGAGCCCTCGGGCGATCAGCCGGTTGCCGTACAGGCGCTTGCCGAAGGTCTTCAGGCTGGGATCAAAAGCCAGGTTCTGCTCGGCGTGACCGGGTCCGGCAAGACCTTTACCATCGCCAACGTCATTGAAAAGGTCCAGCGGCCGACTTTGGTCATCGCGCCCAACAAGACCTTGGCTGCCCAGCTTTTCGGCGAGTTCAAGGAGCTTTTTCCACACAATGCAGTGGAGTATTTCGTCTCCTATTACGATTATTATCAGCCGGAGGCCTATATTCCCCAGTCGGACAGTTACATCGAGAAGGATTCGGCGATAAACGATGCAATCGACAAGATGCGCCACTCCGCCACCCGGTCGCTGCTGACCCGCAGCGATGTTCTGATCGTCGCCTCGGTGTCGTGTATCTATGGTCTCGGTTCTCCCGACGAATATAAAAACATGCACCTTTTCCTGCGTAAAGGGCAGGATTCCCCCATCGAAGATGTTCATCGCCGTCTGGTGTTCATGCAGTATGAACGCAACGATGTGTCGTTTCATCGCGGGACATTCCGGGTGCGGGGCGATGTGCTGGATATTTTTCCCGTTCACGAGGAAGACCGGTCGATTCGGGTCGAGTTTTTCGGCGATACCGTCGAGGCGATCACGATGATCGATCCTCTGCGCGGCGTGGTGCTGGAGCGGCTGGATGAATACACCGTCTTTCCGGGCAGTCACTTCGTCACCTCGAAAGATCGGCTGCAGCGGGCGGTTACCACCATTAAAGACGAGCTTCAGGAGCGGCTCGAAGAGTTTTACCGGCAAAACAGACTGGTCGAGGCCCAGCGTCTGGAGCAGCGGACCATGTTCGATCTGGAGATGATCCAGGAGCTCGGCTACTGCACCGGAATCGAAAACTACAGCCGTCACCTGACCGGCAAAATGCCTGGCGTGCCGCCGCCGAACCTTCTCGATTATTTTCCCGAAGATTATCTCCTGGTCGTCGATGAAAGCCATATCGCCATCGGTCAGCTTAACGGCATGTACAATGGCGACCGGTCGAGAAAGCAGACCCTGGTCGACTACGGCTTCAGGCTGCCGTCGGCGCTCGACAACCGCCCTTTGCGCTTTGATGAATTCGCCCGGCGGATCAACCAGATCATCTATGTTTCGGCCACGCCCGGCAACTATGAGCTGGAACAGGCCGAGGGCCGGGTGGTCGAGCAGGTGATTCGTCCCACCGGCCTCCTTGATCCGCGGATCGAAGTCCGGCCGGCCACCAGCCAGGTCGACGATCTGCTCGAGGAGATCCGCCTGCGGACCAATCAGGGCGAAGCCGTGCTGGTGACGACGCTGACCAAACGGATGGCCGAGGATTTGACCGACTACTATGAAAAACTTGGCATCCGGGTTCGTTACCTGCATTCGGATATTAAAACCCTGGCGCGGGTCGAACTCATTCGCGATCTGCGGATGGGCGAGTTCGACGTGCTGATCGGCATCAACCTGCTGCGCGAAGGTCTGGATATCCCGGAGGTGTCGCTGGTCGCCGTTCTCGATGCGGACAAGGAGGGGTTTCTGCGGTCCGAGCGGTCGCTTATCCAGACCTGCGGCCGGGCTGCCCGTAATTCCGACGGCATGGTGATCATGTATGCCGATCACATCACCGGGTCGATGCGCTATACCATCGAAGAAACGGAGCGCAGGAGAAAAATTCAGGAGGCGTACAACCGCAGGCACGGGTTGGAGCCCAGGACGATTATTTCCGCCGTCAAGGATTCGATGCAGCAGCATCTGCAGAAATCCGGCTACATTGCCGCCGATCACAGCGCGGCACTGCTCGAGACGGCGGAACAGCTGCCGGTCTTCTCCTCGGTGAAAGATCTGGAAAAAGAGGTTCGTAAACTGGAAGAGCAGATGCACCGGGCGGCAAAGGAACTGGCTTTTGAAAAGGCGGCGGAACTGCGTGACCGGATCAAAAAAATTCGGATGCTGGAGATAGAGATAGGATGACGGAAGGTGCGTTGAACAGTGTGCTGCTGCGGGTGGTGCCATGGAGCCTTGCCCTCATCATGCGGGTATGGTTTTTTACCTGCAGGGTAACGGTGCATAATCCGGAAAATCTGCTCGATCCAAAAAAAACCGGGCAACCGGTAATAGCCTCGTTCTGGCACTATTCGATCATCTATTTTTTCTATTTTCAGCGGGGAAATGCGGTAACCGCCATGGTCAGCGCCAGCAGGGACGGCGAGTATATCGCCAGACTGGCAAAACAGTTCGGCTATGAAACGGCACGCGGCTCGAGGAACAATAAAGGGGTCGAAGCACTCAAGGGTCTGCTGCGGGCGGTTCGAAAGGGCAACAGCGGCGCGATTGTCGCGGACGGCTCCCAGGGACCGGCGAGAATAGCCCAGCCCGGCGCGATACTGCTGGCCTCGCGGACCGGCGCCCCTTTACTGCCCATGCTGTGGTCGGCTTCGCGCTATTATACCGTGCGCTCCTGGGATAAGACCGTCATTCCCAAGCCGTTTTCCCGCATCGATATTTTTTATGGCGAGCCGCTTCATGTGCCGGCGGAGTTGAAGGCGGAGGGGGTCGAGGAGTACCGGCTGCTGCTGGAACGGCGGCTGAATGAGCTGTACGACACAGCCTGGGGCCAACATGACAAAACCGGACATTAGTACCTTATTTTTCGGGAATGAATTTCGTTAAGGTACTTATACCCCTGGTGGGGTATTGAGAAAAAATACGGCAAGAAACAATGGAACAATCGGCAATGCAGAAGAAAGGGATAGTGATCGCCGGCCTGGCCGGCGGATCGGGAAAGAGTGTCGTCTCGGTGGGTATTACGGCGGCTCTGACGAGACGCGGCCGAAGAGTCGTGCCCTTCAAGAAAGGGCCGGATTACATCGATGCCGGGTGGCTGCAGCTGGCCGCCGGGAGGAAATGCTACAATCTCGATCCGTATCTCATGACCGGAGCTTCGATTGTCGAATCCTTTGCCGGCCGTTCCCGCGATGCCGATATCGTTGTCGTCGAAGGCAACAGGGGCCTCTTCGACGGCGTCAATGCCTCGGGGGGATATTCCACGGCCGATCTGGCGCTGACCCTCGGCCTGCCGGTTGTGCTGGTGGTCAATTGCACCAAAACAACGCGGACGGTTGCCGCCATGGTGCTCGGATGCCTGAAATTCGACGAGCGACTCGATATCCGGGGCGTCATCCTCAATCAGATCGCCACCGAGCGCCAACGCCTGCTGGTTACCGAAGCGGTTGAGAAGTATACCGGGATTCCGGTGCTCGGTTCGGTGCCGCGATTAAAAAGGGACATCTTTCCCATGCGTCACCTGGGCATGGTCCCCCATCAGGAGTATGGGGACAGCAATGAGGCTCTCGCTTATCTGGCCGATCTCATTTCGGACAATATCGACCTCGACCGGCTTGAGCAGGTTATGGCTCCCGTGCCGGAGGCGACTGAAGTCACTACTCGAGCAGATATACCGGGCAAGGTGAAAATAGGTGTTCTGCAGGATGCTGCCTTTCAGTTCTATTACTCGGAAAATCTCGAAGCCCTGGAGAGGGCAGGGGCTGAACTGGTCTATATCGATGCCATGCGGGCTCCGGCCCTGCCGAAAATCGCCGGTTTATATATCGGCGGCGGTTTCCCGGAAACCGGGGCCAGGGAACTGGCGGCCAATACCGCATTCCGGCATTCGGTGAAACAGGCCGCAGACGATGGGCTGCCGATCTATGCCGAATGCGGCGGCCTCATCTACCTTGGCCGCTCGATTGTTCTCGATGGCGAGGAATTTCCCCTGGCCGGGATTTTTCCGGTGCAGTTCGGCATGGCGAAAAAACCTCAAGCCCACGGTTATACGATATTCCGGGTGGAAGGGGATAACGCCTTTTACGACCGCGGGTCTGAAGTGAAGGGGCATGAGTTCCGCTACTCGAAGATTCTCGACTGGCAGGGCACGGACGAGCAGCTGGTTTTAAAAATGGTCAGGGGAAACGGCTTCACCAACGGCCGGGATGGGCTGGTCTATAATAATGTTCTTGCGCTCTATACCCATGTCCACGCCGACGGCACTCCGGAATGGGCGGACAATTTTGTCGGCAGGTGCCGCAGGCGATAAGGCGGCACCTGCCGACAACCTCCTAGGATGAGCGGGTCAATGGGAGGTAGCGGAGCCAAGCACCTTCAGGCTTATCTGCTGCTGCTCCTCTTCGCTCGGGGCCGGTTCCACCCAGTGGATGAATGACTCCTTGACCCGCATGAAGTCGCCGTGGTCTTCCTTGCACTTGGCGCAGATGCTCTGAGCCTCATCCCGGTACATGATGATTTTCGACGCCGGCTCGCCTTCCTTCGATACCGCGGCCATTTTTCGACAGCCGCAGTCGAGACGAATGACCACCACACCAATGCCATCCGGGCTTCCCTCAAGAATGCCTTCAATCATCGCCTGTTCGCGTTTTTCCACCATCATTTTTATTTTGTCTTTTTTGTCTTTCATCTTAATAATATTATTCTTTTTAAGGTAATTGTGATTTTTTTATAGGTTTTGCCGCCGAGTCTTGCGACCGACAGCCAAATGTGCGGGCAAGAGTTCGCACTATAATTAAAAAAACACTTACCGGTCAATAGATATATAGTTGTCCAAGATCGGAAAAAGTACTGTGTATAACGAAAAAAGACTTGATATAACAGTGTTTTTCAGGAAGTGAACATGCGGCAAGTGGAGCGGAATAGCAAGCTGTTTTTGCTTGACAAATATCCGGCCGTGAGCTAATGCAATATGACACATGAGTACCCGGCTCGGGCCGATGTTCGGACTGACGATTAAGTATCACGAATACTTATTTTTAATTTCACTTTTGGAGGTGAACCATGTTTGAAGTAATTGTAGATAAAGACAAGTGCAGCGGTGACGAAGAATGTGTAGCAGCTTGCCCCGCTCAGGTTTTCGAGATGGTCGATGGCAAAGCAGATCCTGTTGAGGCCGATGAGTGTCTCGGTTGTGAGACCTGTGTCGAAGTATGCCCAGAGGGTGCGATCACTGTAAACGAGATTTAGTACCTTAGAAATTCATTTTCTTGTTTTTTGAATGAATTTCGTGAAGGTACCCCCCTTGTGGGGTGCTAGTATCTCCTGCAGTTTCGTTTTCTTAGAACAAGCCCATCTCCTGGAAAGGGGATGGGCTTGTTCTTTTTGCCACAAGCGAATAGAAGATGGCAAAAAAAATTTCCCGATTTAAACCGGCAGTAAGCAGAAGTACCCTGCTTTTCCTGTCAGCCCTGCTGTGGACCATGATCGGCCTGCTGTTGCTGGTGAAAGGCGGCTATCGATGGTTTCAGCTTCCGCAGTGGCAGCTTCTCATTGCCGTGACGGCGTTTGCGGCCGGAAGTCTGAAGGCACTTTTCATTCTCGATACATCCGCCCGGCGGGCGATAGAGCGAATTCTTCATTTCCAGGACGGCACATGCCTCGGTGCGGTGTACTCTGTAAAGACATGGATATTGGTCTTGTGCATGATGAGTATGGGTGTTATCTTGAGGAGTTATCTTCCCGTCCAGTTCCTTTGTTTTCTCTTGTTAACCATCGGCTGGGCATTGCTGTTATCCAGCAGGCTCGCCTGGCGCGCATGGTTTAAGAGAGGATAAATACATTAATTTGTTGTTAAAATGAAATGAGTGACAAATCTTTTAACTGCATTCGAATAGATACGAAAGCGTTACAGGCCAACTTTTCCATCATCCGGAAGATCGCCGGCGACCGGGTGCCGGTCATGGCGATGGTCAAGGCCGATGCATACGGACATGGCATGGTCATGGCTGCCGGAGCATTTGCCCGGGCCGGATGTACAGTTTTTGGCGTCGCCGAATTAAGGGAAGCTGTGCTGCTCAGGCAGGCCGGTATTGCCGGGGACATTTTTGTCACACTCGGTTTTGCCGCCGAGGACACCGAACTTTTATTCAGATATGCGCTCACCCCGGTTATATACAGTCTGGAAGCCGCTCGGGTTTTGTCCGGTACGGCGACGGCCCTGGGCAAGGAAATCGGCATCCATATAAAGGTAGACTCCGGGATGAGCAGGCTGGGAATTCTCGCCGCAGACCTTTCGGCATTTCTCGAGGCCATTTTGACGCTGCCGGGTCTTCGGGTGGCGGGAATCATGAGTCACTTTCCCGAGTCGGACAATCCGGAAGCGGAAAGCAATGAAAAAGGATTTGCCGCATTTTCCGCAGCCTGTAGCGAGATGAAAAACAGATGCGCCGGGATTCGTCACATTGCCAATTCGGGAGCAGTGCTTAACTTCCCGGACACTTGGTGCGATATGGTTCGCGCCGGCATTTCGCTGTACGGCTATCTCCCTGAAGGAAGACCGGCTCCGGACAGCACGAAAAAGGTCGATTTGATTCCGGCGATGTCCTTTACGACAAAAATCCTGCAGGTGAAAACCTTGCCCGCAGGCACCGGGGTCAGTTACGGTCACACTTTTCGAACCAAGCAGCCAATTACAATTGCCGTTATACCGGTCGGTTATGAAGACGGTTTTTCAAGGCTGTTTTCCAATCGCGGCGAAGTACTGATCCATGGCCGGCGAGCAAAGGTGCGCGGCAGGGTCTGTATGAATATGTGCATGGTTGAAGTGACAGACGTGGAAGGAGTGCGGGCGGGGGACGAAGTTGTGCTGCTCGGCCGCCAGCAGGAGGCGGTGATTACCGCCGACGATCTGGCGGAAGCGATGGGCAGTATCAGCTATGAAGTGCTGTGCCTGCTGGGGAATAATAATAAAAGAGAATATATCGAGTAGAGCAATGATCCGTTCACGACTGAAAAATGTGCTTGACGGCTGTTTCGACCAGGGTGTTGCCGAGGGATTATGGACAGCTGCCGCAGCCGGTAAATTTACCGTAGAACTTCCCAAACACGAGGGGATGGGCGATTTTGCCACCAATATGGCTTTGGTTCTGGCGGGCGCCGAAAAAAAGAACCCGAGGGAACTGGCGAAAACCATTGTCGAAAAGCTGGCGAAAGATAGCGAACTTATCGAACGGCTGGAAATTGCCGGTCCCGGATTTATAAATATCTCGCTCAAACAGGACGTCTGGCGCCGGCTCATCCCGGTGATTATCGGAGAAGGCGCAAATTTCGGCAAAAGCACGATCGGTCGACGGCGCAAGGTAATGGTTGAGTTCGTCAGTGCCAACCCCACCGGACCGCTCAGTATCGGCCATGGCCGCCAGGCGATTCTCGGAGACTCCATCGCCAGGCTGCTCGAGGCGACCGGCCACGATGTGTTTCGCGAATATTATTTCAACGATGCCGGCAGGCAGATGCGGGTGCTCGGCGAGTCGACCAGGGCCAGGTATCTCGAGCTGCTAGGGGAGAAGTTTGAATTTCCCGAGGATGGCTATCAGGGTGAATATATAATCGATATCGCCAGGTCGCTGGTCGACGAACACGGCGATGCCCTGAAAAATCATGTCGATGTCAAGCCGTTCAAGGAACAGGCGGAAAAAGCCATCTTCAAGGATATCTCCAGGACCCTGGAGCGAATGGGGATAGTCTTCGACAATTACTTCAACGAACATTCGCTCTATGAAGACGGCCATATCGACGATGTCGTCGCGGAACTGCGGGCCAAAGGATACGTCTACGAAAAAGACAATGCGACGTGGTTCAAGACCACGGAATTCGGGCATGAGCAGGATCGTGTCATAATCAAGAGCTCCGGAGAACCCACCTACCGGCTGCCGGACATCGCCTATCATCGGGAAAAGTTCAGAAGGAATTTCGACTGGTTGATCGACATCTTCGGCTCGGATCACATCGCCACGATACCGGATGTTCTCGCCGGGGTGAAAGCACTTGGCTACGACCCGGACAAGGTAACCGTGGTCCTCCACCAGTTTGTAACCCTTACCAGGGAAGGCAGGCAGGTGAAGATGTCGACCAGGAAGGCAAACTTCGTGACGGTCGACGAACTGGTCGATGAAGTGGGACTCGATCCCGTGCGATTCTTCTTTATGATGCGCAAAGCCGACAGCCAGCTCGAATTCGATCTCGATCTGGCCACCAGACAGAGCCAGGAAAATCCGGTCTACTATGTGCAGTACGGCTATGCGCGGCTCTGTTCGATTGTGCGTCAGGCCGGCGAAAAAGGCATCGCCCTGCCGGAATTTTCCGAGATCGATGCGACACTGTTGACTCTGTTGAAAGAGCCCGAAGAGATCGGGCTGCTGAAGACCCTGTCGAGTTTTCCGGCGACTCTGGAAAGCAGCGCCCTGGAGCTTGCCCCCCATAAATATATTTATTATCTTATGGAGTTGGCGGGTCAGCTGCACAGCTATTACAACAAGCATAAAGTGATCACCGACGATATCCCCCTGACCCGTGCCCGGCTCTGCCTGATCATGGCTTTACAGGTCGTATTGAAGAATGGTCTTGTGATGGTAGGTCTTTCGGCTCCAGATAAAATGTAACCGTTCACCAGCACCCCATTTTCGTCCGATCAGGCCACCTCACAGAGCCAACTCTAGCTCGGCGGCCTGCTTGAACGAACCTGGAGCACTGGATGAACGGTTACAGATCCGGGTTACGCGGTCTATTGATGTGTTCCGGTGAACGATTACGATAAAATGTAGGATATTTGCCAGGATGGCGGCACCACGGAAACCCCAGGTAAAGAAGCTGAAATTCGAGTTGACCAGGAGTGCGGTTGCCGGGATCGGCGTGATCGTTTTCTGTCTTTTTTTGTGGATGTTTCTGCTCGGGGTCTGGGCCGGTCAATCGCTTCTTCTGCCTTCCTACGAGAAAAAGACCTTTGTCGCAAACGAGGAAGGAATAACTTTGGGGCCTCTGGTGATTAAAGCTGAGAAAAAAGCGACGAAAAAGCCGGAGTGAATCGGATTTCAAGCTTTCTCTAAAATGGTGTTACACATAATAATAAACGGCTGGAAACTATGATTGGAAAACTACTCACGAAGGTTTTTGGAAACAGTAACGAGAGGTATCTTAAGCAGCTCAGGCCGATCGTGACCAGGATAAATGAACTGGAAAAAGACATCCAGCCTCTTGATGACGAAGCTCTGGCGGCCAAAACCGTTGCCTTCAAGCAGCGCGTGGAAAACGGCGAGCCCCTCGACGATCTCCTGCCGGAAGCTTTTGCGGTAGTGCGCGAGGCGGGCAAGAGGGTGCTGGGGGAACGGCACTTCGATGTCCAGCTGCTTGGCGGGATCGTGCTGCACCAGGGCAAAATCTCCGAGATGAAAACCGGTGAGGGCAAGACCCTGACTTCGACGCTGCCGGTGTATCTCAACGGTCTGAGCGGAAAAGGGGTGCATTTGGTAACCGTCAATGACTACCTTGCCGCTCGTGACAGCGAGTGGATGGGGCGGATATACCAGTTTCTCGGCATGAGCTGCGGGAAAATCATCCATGGTCTGAACGATCAGGATCGCCGGGCGGCCTATGCCGCCGATATCACCTATGGAACCAACAACGAGTTCGGGTTCGATTACCTTCGCGACAATATGAAGTTCGAGCTGAGCGATTTCTGCCAGCGCGGCTTTAATTATGCCATTGTCGACGAGGTCGACTCCATTCTTATCGATGAAGCGCGAACACCTCTGATCATTTCCGGCCCCGCCGAACTCTCCACCGAGCTGTATAAAAGTGTCGACCGGATCATTCCGAAGTTTAAAAAGGACGAACACTACACCGTTGACGAGAAGGCCCGACAGGTATCGCTGACCGAGGAAGGCGTCGCCCTGGGCGAGAAGATGCTCGAGGTCGAGAATCTCTACGATCCGGTCAACATCGAAAAACTCCACCATCTCAATCAATCGCTGAAGGCGCATATCCTCTTCAAAAAGGATGTCGACTATATCGTCAGGAACAACCAGGTCGTTATCGTCGATGAGTTTACCGGCCGGACGATGGAGGGCAGGCGATACAGCGACGGGCTGCATCAGGCCTTGGAAGCCAAGGAAAACGTCAAGATCGAGCAGGAAAACCAGACGCTCGCCTCGATTACCTTCCAGAACTATTTCAGGATGTACAAAAAGCTTGCCGGCATGACCGGTACCGCCGATACCGAAGCTGCCGAATTCAAGAAGATCTATAACCTTGATGTAGTCGTCATGCCGACCAACCAGCCGATGGTCAGGATCGATTTTGCCGACGTTATCTATAAGAACGAAGCGGCCAAATACCGGGCGGTCATCAAGGAGATAACCGAACTGCACGAGAAAGGACAACCCGTGCTGGTGGGCACCATCTCCATCGACGTTTCGGAAAAAATTTCCAACATGCTCAAGAAGAACAAGGTCGAGCATGAGGTGCTGAACGCCAAACATCATGAACGCGAAGCGGAGATCATCGCCGGTGCCGGTCAACTGGGCAAGGTGACTATTGCCACCAACATGGCCGGACGGGGAACGGATATCAAACTCGGACCGGGCGTAGTAGATGTCGGCGGCCTGCATATCCTCGGCACCTCCCGCCATGAGTCCCGCCGAATCGACAACCAGCTGCGCGGCCGGGCAGGGCGTCAGGGCGATCCCGGTTCTTCAAGGTTTTATCTCTCTCTCGAGGACGATCTTCTGCGGATCTTCGGCTCGGGCCGCATAACGAGCATCATGGACAAGCTCGGCATGGAAGAGGATGAGCCGATTGAGCACACCATGATTTCGCGAGCCATCGAGAATGCCCAGCGCAAAGTCGAAGGCCATAACTTCGATATTCGTAAACACCTGCTTGAATATGACGATGTCATGAACAAGCAGAGAGAGGTTATTTATCAGCAGCGTCGCGATGTTCTTGCCGGCAAGGACGTGTCGCAGGTCGTCCAGGACATGATCGAAGACATGGTCGATGGAGTGGTTGAGGAGTTTCATCAGGAGAAGCTCGATTCCCATGAATGGGATTGGCCTGAATTCAAGGTTCGCATGGGTGAGATTTTTCACAATGTGCCGGAATGGCCCGAGGAAGAGCTTTCAGGCCTGAAACTCGAGAGTTTCAGAGAAAAGACCCTCGACTTTGTAACGCAGGCGTATAAGAACCAGGATGAGGTGAACGGCGCGGAAACCCAGCGGCAGATCGAAAAACTCATTCTGCTGCAGGTTGTCGACAGCCACTGGAAAGATCATCTGCTTTCCATGGATCATCTGAAGGAAGGCATCGGGCTACGTGGGTATGGGCAGAAAAATCCGCTGAACGAATACAAGCGTGAAGGCTTCGGGCTGTTCCAGAACATGGTGGAAAGGGTGAAATCTCAGACTATCTCAAGCCTGATGCGCGTGCGTATTGTCCGCGAAGACGATGTCGAACGGATGGAAGAGGAGCGACGGCGTCGGCAGGAGCAGGAACAACTGCGCCTGAATAAAGGGGCGGCGGGTGAAGCGCCGCAACCTCCCAAACCGGTGCGGCGGGACGGCGATAAGACCGGCAGAAACGCACTATGTCCCTGCGGGTCGGGCAAGAAATACAAAAGGTGTTGCGGCCAGGAATCCTGATTCCGTTACGAAGTACAGAGAATTCAGGCAAGGCGGATGGTGTAAATACCTTCCGCCTTTGCTGTTTGTATGGCCTGTTACCCGTGGAGCAGGTCGGGCTGCATCAGGTTGTCTTCCATGTGTTTCAGTTCATCGATGCCGGTGATGATAATTTTGGGGTCCGGGACAAGTTCTGCGTCCGGCAGTTTGTCTTCGTAATTCATCTGGCTGAGGATGAATTTCATACAGTTGAGCCGAGCCGTCTTCTTATCGTCGGAACGGATGATCGTCCAGGGGGATATGGTTCGATTGGTTTCCGAGAGCATCTGAAACTTTCGTACGGAATATTGATCCCAGTATTGCTGGGCCAGATTGTCGACCGGAGAGAGTTTGTACTGTTTCAACGGGTCCTTTTCCCGCGAGTCGAAGCGTTGTTTCTGCACTTCTTTCGAGACGGAAAAGTAAAACTTGAAAAGCTTGATGCCGTCTTTTGCCAGCATCTCCTCGAACAGCGGCACGTCTTTCAGGAAGCGTTTGTTCTGCTCATCGGTGCAGAATCCCATGACCGGCTCGACCATTGCCCGGTTGTACCAGCTCCGGTCAAAGATGACCATTTCGCCGGCTGAGGGAAGATGCGCGACATAGCGCTGGAAATACCACTGGCTCATCTCCGTCTCGTTGGGTTTCATCAGGGCGACGATCCGGGTGTTCCGCGGATTGAGATGAGCGGTGATCCGCTTGATCGTGCCACCCTTGCCGGCGGCATCGCGTCCCTCGAAAATGGCGAGAATACGCTGGCCGCTGACCTTCATCGAATCCTGCAGCTTCATCAACTCGATCTGCAGCTTTTTTAATTCCAATTCATACTGAAGAGCCGAGTTCTTGATATGGATAGCAGTAGTGTCGTCGGCCTTCTGGGTTTTGAGGTTTTTGGCTGCGGTTCCTTCAAGGAGCCGTATTTCTTCCGGTTTGCCCACTTCTTTTTTTTCTTTGGTATCCTTGCTCGTGGTTTTCTTCTTGGCCATTATATCTTTCCTCAGCTTTGAGATTGACGACAATTCCCCGCATTTCATGAGGCTTAATTCATATCACAGTAAACAACTAAAGCAAGATATTTGTAGGTTGGGCTGTGAAGTCCAACAGTGGAGTAGGTTGGGCTGTGAAGCCCAACTGGATTATAGTCAATTCAACTTCTTACCTTGCCGAAACATGGCGGCGTAAATATCCGGCAGCCGGTGCTTTCGTATTGCAGCAACCACATCGTCGACAGTGTAGGCGATTCGGTAATGGCGAACGGCAATGGCATCTCCGGCTATCTCCAGAACCGCGCAGGAGACCCTTGGGTCGCCGTCGAACATCCTGCCGGCCGAGCCCGGATTGATGAAGTGGGTGCCGGAGAGGTATTTATGGTAGGGGGTGTGGGAGTGGCCGGTCACTACAATTCGGCAGTCGGTTTTTTTCGCCAGTTCGTGGAATCTTTCGTCTGGGGTATCGGCAAAGAGAAACTCGTCGGGATCGGCGGGGCTGCCGTGAAAGATTCCTGCCTTGATCCTTTTTTCAAAAAACAACTCTCTGCTTTCGCCAAGAGCGAGCAGGCGGCGTTTTTCTTCGGCTCCCAGGGCATCCGCTGTGGTCGTATACATAATGCGCTTTTCCGCTTTGCCCGGTTTTTTGACATTTTTTCCTTTCAGCAGCCGGATAACTTTCTTGTCGGTATTGCCAAGGATCGAGATGACTTTGTGGGTGGAGAGCCATTGCATCGTTTCATTGGGGAACGGGGCGTAGACGAGGGAATCGCCGCAGTTGACGATGAACTGAAAGGAAGCCGGATCGAGTTCCCGGGCAATCGCCTCAAGCGCCGGGAAATTGCCGTGAATGTCGGCGAGCAGGAGTATCCGGGAAGTCATCAGAGCAGCGGCGACACAAGAAGGCATGTGTTTTCCTTGAATTTTTCATAAGTTCCGCGATTGATGAACGTCACGACATCGAGTTCGTCCGACTGCTCCAGGTATTCCTGCTGGACGGCCAGGATTTTTTCGGTAAACGTCCGGCAGTAGATGAAGAGGGTCGCCTCAAAGTTCAACCAGCAGCTTCTCATATCCAGATTGACCGAGCCGAAGAGGGCGAAGTCCCGATCGACGGTAATGGTCTTGGAGTGCAGGAGGCCGCCATGGAAGAGAAATATCTTCACTCCGGATTCGGCAAGTTCTTCATAACGGGCCCGGCTCGCATAATGAACCAGTCTGGAGTTATTTTTCTTCGGCACGATGATGGCTACTTCCACTCCACGCTGGGCGGCGGCCTTGAGGGCGACCAGCAGGGGATCGTCGGGGATGAGGTAGGGAGTGGTCAACACCAGTTCCTTCCGGGCGGCGTAGATGGTGGTGAGCAAAAGGCTGTGGATTGTTTCGGGGGCGAATCCGGGTCCGGAGGGGACAAACTGGACCGGACAATTGCCGACGATGGGCTGTGGATGGATATCTCCCAGCTGCCGCACGGTTTCGATATCTTTCGTCAGTGATTCCGAGCGGAACTTGCCGATATCCGAATCGAGAAACCAGTCGCTTATAAAGGTGCCGGCGAGGCTCTCGACAACCGGCCCTTCGATCTTGACCATCATGTCGATCCAGTTGCCGACCCCGGCATCTTTTTCGAAGATATCCGGATCGACCATATTCTGACTGCCGGTAAAAGCTGTCCTGCCGTCTATTATCACGATCTTCCGGTGATTACGGATGTCGATCCGGGCAAACAGCGCCTTGATCAGACCTGCCGGCAGCGATTCCTGGACTCTGATTCCTGCGGCCCTCATTTTTTCGGCGGCGGCGCTTTTCAGGAAATCCCTGCTGCCGATGGAATCGAGCAGAATCCGGCAGGTTACTCCTCTTGCCGCGGCCCGGATCAAGGATTCTATGACCTTATTTACCTGCCCTCCTTCCTCCCAGATGTAGAATTGCATATGACAGGTGGAAACGGCCTTTTCTATCTCCGCAACAATCGAGCCAATTATTTCTTCAGGTGAAGTGAGCAAGGTGAGGTTGTTGCCCGCCATTGCCGGCAGGCCGACGAGGTGTACTGCCTGGCGATGCAGAGGTGCGCATTCCGGATTGATGCCCTGCCAGGAGACCGGCGCCCGCTGTCGCAGGGTTGTCAGCCAGTGCTGGTAATGATTGTAAGAAACCCTGGCCCGCTCGGTGCGTTTTTCCGGAATCCTGTTTTCGCCGAAAAGGAGATAAAAAAAGCCGCCGAGAAAAGGCACCATGAGAACCACCACCAGCCATGCCAGCGACACCCCGTACGGGCGTTTGCGCATGATCACGCGCAGGGACAGGCCGATCCTGATGAAAAGATCGGCAAGAAGCACCGCTGTTGTAAGGATCGTGTAACTCCAATGAGGGTCCTGCATATTCATGAGACCATCAGGGTCGAGCTGCTGTATTGGAACAGTGAAGACGGCATGAGTTCATAGCTGTCATTGTATTTCGAGAGAGGTGGAATACTGAAAACGAAATCGGTTCATTCCAGTTCGCTGATTATGCTATTTTAAAGCCGCGTAGGTTGGGCTGTGAAGCCCAACATTCCAAAAAAAACGTTGGGCTTCACAGCCCAACCTACTGCTACCGGAAAATTTCGGCAAAATTGTTGAGCTTATTGCATTTCATGCACCATCAACTGCATGTGACCTATGGTCTAAAGTTTAAGTTAATGACATTGAGCTGTAATTGGTAGTCGTTCACCGGTACGCATCGTTCGCTGATTATGCTATTTTAAAGTAGCATAATCAGCCGGATAAGTGGTAGATGTATTTTACTGTATCCGCCGTAGAATCGGATTTACTGCCGTTTGTGGCGCGAGAATGGAATGGATGGTGCTGTGCGCCGTAACGAGTGGACGTTCATCAGTGTAAAAGGATCGGAAAAAATTATGAATATTAAGGGCTTTTCATTTTCTGCCGTAGAAGCCGGCATACGTTACCCCAACCGGTTGGATCTTGGCCTTATCCATAGCGATATTCCCTGTGTTACCGCCGGAGTGTTTACCACCAGTCAGGTGAAAGCGGCGCCGGTGCTTCTTGACAAAGACCGGCTGAAAGGCGGTTACGCCCAGGCAATCCTGGTGAACAGCGGATGCGCCAACGCCTGTACCGGCGAGAAAGGTATGGAGGCGGCGCGGGTAACAAGCGCTCTGCTCTCCATGTCGCTGGGCATCCCCGAAACGATGATCCAGCTTGCCTCAACCGGGGTGATCGGCGAGCAGTTGAATCTCCAGGCTTTTGAGAATGGCATTCCAAAACTGGTCGAGGGTCTTTCGCCGGATAATTTCGAACTCGTTGCCAAGGCGATCATGACCACCGACACCGTTCAGAAAATCGCGCAACGCACGGTGAAGATCGGCGACAAGGAGATCAAACTCCTCGGGATGGCCAAAGGGGCGGGGATGATCATGCCCAATATGGCGACGATGCTGGCTTTTGTCATTACCGATGCGCGGATCGTTTTCCCGGAACTGCATAAATCGCTCAGTCACGGGGTTGCCAGGACCTTTAACAGGATAACCATCGATGGCGATACCAGCACCAATGACATGGTTCTGGTCATGGCCAACGGCATCGCGGAAAACAGGTGGATCGACGGAGATTCTGCAGAGGACCGGAAGGTCTTTCAGGATGCATTGGAACAGCTGTTGATGGATCTGGCCCTGCAGATTGTCGGTGACGGCGAAGGGGCGACCAAAACCATTACGATCAAGGTATGCGGGGCTAAAGAAGAAGACGAAGCCGAGCAGATTGCCCGAACTGTCGCCACCTCGAATCTGGTGAAAACAGCCTTTTTCGGCGAAGACGCCAACTGGGGACGAATCATGGCGGCGATGGGCAGATCGGGGGTGAAATTTTCGCCTGACCGGGTCGATATCGCTTTCGGCGATGCGGCAATCGTCAAGAAAGGTCTGGGGCTCGGCAAGGAAGCGGAAAAGGCCGCGACTCTGGTCCTGAAGGAGAAAAGCTTCACGGTCTGCATCGATCTCAATGACGGGAAAGCATGTGCGGAGGTATTTACCTGCGATTTTTCCATTGATTATGTCAAGATCAATGCCGATTACCGATCCTAGCTCAATAGAGCATCAGTCGATGTAATGATTACAGAAGCCAGCGTACATGCTGGCTTTGTTGTTGTATCATCTTCTTGGTAGTCGTTAATCGCTCAGGTTTGCAACATGTGATCCGATGTTGTATAATACATGTAAGATATGTATTACAACATTGGAGGAGAATTATGTTATCAGTGAGATTGCCGGACGATATCGACCAAAGACTCAGCCATCTGGCTAAAGTCACAAACAGGCCCAAAAGTTATTATGTCCGTGAAGCGATCGAAAGATCACTGGAAGATATTGAAGATGCATATCTTGCCGAATCGGCGTATGAAAGCTTCCTGAAGAAAGGGGAGAAAGCGGTATCTCTGGACGAACTGGAGGGAAGTCTTGGCCTGGATGATTGAGTTTACGGCGGATGCTGCAAAACAGTTGGAAAAAATCGGCAAGGAGAATGCAAGGGGAATACGAACATTTTTGCGGGAACGAGTGATGCAGGACCCCAGACAACATGGGAAAATGCTGAAAGGTTCTCAGAGAGAATTCTGGAGATATAGAGTTGGAGATTTCAGAATCCTTGCTCATATCGAAGAGAACAGGTTCGTGGTCTTAGTGGTCAAGCTGGGACATCCTAAAGAAATCTACAGATGAAGCAGAGGATCGTCAATTGAAGAGACTGTTCATTATTCGTCATGCCAAGTCGAGCTGGTCCGAGCCCGGTCGGGATGATTTTGACCGCCCGCTCGGCAAGCGGGGCAAAAAGGATGGACCGGAGATGGCCAAAAGACTCGGCGATGCCGGTATTCATCCCGATCTCATCGTTGCCAGCCCTGCCAAAAGGGCAAAAAAGACAGCGCAATTCATGGCTGACGGCACGGGTTACGATCCGGAAGCCATCCGGTACGACGACGATTTGTATTTAGGTACCATTTCCTACCATCTGCAGCTGCTGGCAACGCTCTTTATCCAGGTCGATACGCTTTTTCTGGTCGGACACAACGACACCCTGACCAGGCTGGCAGAACACCTGAGCGGAAAAAATATCGGCAATGTGCCGACCTGCGGCATCGTCGCCCTGGAGTATGCGGATGAGCCGGGTTTTACGGCAACCGCCGGAACGGGAAGGCTACTTTTTTTCTGGTTTCCCAAAGACGGGGAGAAGTGAGAGAGGGCAGTGCATAAAAGATCGGTAGCAAGCGTGTGGCAGCAAGATGTCGGCAGGTTGCAGCAATGATGACGGGAATTCCGAATTGTTTACAGTGTATTAACTACTTTATTACCCATGACCCGGCGAGGCCTTATGGCTGCAGGGCTTTGGGCTTCAAATGTAAAACCAATCCGGCACGGCTTGTCTACGAGTCTTCAGGAATGCAATGTCAGCTGTATTCCCCCAAGAAACGGCGTGGCGGTGGGACCGGTTCATCCAGAGTGGCATAAGCCGACTTCAACTCCTTCTCTATGATCGCACACTATATCCAGCAGACAAAAGTCAGGCTGAAGAGCATGGCGGATTCTCTCGTTCGCGAGACCTGGCTTACCAGCTGGGAGTTGATCCGAATTACCATCCCCGTCACCATCGCCACCAAGATTCTCGAGGAACTCGGCCTCATCAACACTCTCAGTGTGATTCTTGAGCCGGTGATGTCCTTGATCGGTCTTCCCGGTCCCCTTGGTCTGGTTTGGGCCACGGCGATGCTGACCAATATGTATGGCGGCATTGCGGTTTTTGCCGCCTTGGCGCCCGGCCTCGATTTGACCGGTGCCCAGGTAACCGTGCTGTGTTCGGCAATGCTCATCGCCCACTCTCTGCCGATCGAACTGAGCGTCAGCAAGCGGGCCGGGGCCGCCGTAATGCCGATTGCCCTCATTCGGCTGATCGGCGCCGTGGTGTATGCGTATATCCTCAATACAATCTGTCTGGTTTTTTCTCTCTGGCAGGATCCGGCTGTGCTCTTGTTCAAGGCCACCGCAGAGGCGGGCGACCTTTTGCAGTGGGCGCTCGATCAATTGCAGAACTTGGGCATGATAGTTTTCATCATATTCTGTATAGTAGTCTGCATGCGGCTTTTACGGGTATTCGGCGTCCTCGACCTGCTGGAAAAGGTACTGGCCCCGGTTCTGCCTGTTTTCGGCATGGGAAGACAGGCGGCACCGATTACAGTGGTCGGCATGATCATGGGGATCGGCTATGGCGGGGCTTTGATTATCAGAGAAACCAGTACCGGCAAATTGAACAAGGACGAAGTCTTTAATTCCATGGCCCTGATGGGGCTTTGTCACGGGCTGGTGGAAGATACCTTGATAATGGCGGCGATCGGCGGGAAGTTCGGCGGGATCCTCTGGGGCCGGATCGTCTTTTCCCTGATCGTCACCTACCTGCTGGTCAGAATGCTTCGCAGCCTGGCCGACAGGAGAATCCGCCGGCAGGCTTAATATTTAATAACTCCTCTTTTGCAATATTTTATGGAATTTACACGATTCGGTCAAAAAATGACCTGTAATGCCGGTATCCTCTCGCTGATGGACGATCTGGGCAAAGCCTCGGTCCGCAGCGACCGGCCGATGATCATGATGGGTGGCGGCAATCCGGGACAGGTGCCGGAATTTCAGGAGATCATGCGCCGGCAGCTCCTGGCGATATGCGAGGACCCTCCGGTTTTTCACCAGCTTATCGGCGGCTATGCGCCGCCTCAGGGAGAAAAGACCTTTGTCGAGGGGCTGGCCGCGCTGTTGCAGAAAGAACAGGGCTGGGATGTCGGGCCGGAAAATATCTGTCTGACCAATGGCAGTCAGACCGCCTTTTTCATGCTGTTTAATCTTTTTGCCGGCATTCTGCCCGATGGCAGGGAAAAGAAGATATGCCTGCCCATGGCTCCGGAGTACATCGGATATGCGGATCTTGGCCTCACCGACGGTCTGTTTGTCACGACCAGGCCGGATATTGAGCTCCTTGACGGCGGTCTCTTTAAATATCATATAGACTTCGAAAAGCTGGAGGTCGGCGAAGACATCGGCGCAATCTGCATCTCGCGGCCGACCAATCCCACCGGCAATGTGGTGACCGATGCGGAGCTGGCAAGGCTTATCGAACTTGCGGCCGGCAGGCGGATTCCACTCATTATCGACAGCGCCTACGGTTTGCCTTTTCCCGGCATGATCTATTGTGAAGCAAAGCCTGTCTGGAACGACAATCTGATTGTCTGTCTGTCTCTCTCGAAACTGGGATTGCCGGCGGTACGAACCGGTATTGTCGTTGCCCGGAAAGAGGTGGTGCAGGCGATCACCGGCATGAATGCCATCATGTCGCTTACACCGAACAGTTTCGGCGCGATGCTGGCGAGGCATCTTGTGGTAAACGAGGAGATAATCGGTCTGAGCAGGGATCTGATTCAACCCTTCTACCAGACAAAAATGGAGAAGGCCGTGGCGGTGGTACGCGAGCAATTCGCCGGAATTCCCTGCCGCATCCATAAACCGGAAGGGGCGATGTTTCTCTGGTTGTGGTTTGAAGGGCTGCCGATAACCAGTCTCGAGCTCTACCGCCTGCTGAAAGAAAATGGAGTGCTGGTAGTTTCCGGCCACTATTTTTTCCCGGGTCTTGACGGTGACTGGAAGCATAAGGACGAGTGTATCAGGGTTACCTACTCGCAGGGGGATGAGGATGTTCGTCGCGGGCTGGAGATCATTGCCGGGGTCGTGCGGCGCATCTATAATCTGAGTGGTGAATAAAACCTTTTTTGCCATTGACGGAGAGGATCATTGAGGAAAAAAACGAGTTTCTATTGCCTGGTATTGTTTTTTCTGCTGAACACGGTGCCTGTCACAGCATGGGCCGAATGTCTCAAGGGCGACTGCCGTGAGGGCAACGGGGTGCTTGTCTCCAAAAACGGCCGCTATGAGGGGGAGTTTAAAAAGGGTCTCCCCGATGGCAAAGGTACCCTGAGTTCTCCTGACGGCTTGAAATATACCGGCCAGTTCAAGGACGGCAAGTTCCACGGCACCGGACAGCTTAAAAGTCCGGACGGGAGAAAGTTCGTCGGCGAATTCAAGAATAATGTCATCCATGGCCAAGGCATCCTGACCCTGACCGACGGATCTCTCTATAACGGCGAGCTGAGCTTCGGACGTTTTCATGGCAAAGGCGTCCTTTTCTATGCCGATGGCCGTGAGTATCAGGGGGATTTTCGCAATGACATCATCGAAGGGCAAGGGAAACTGATCTATGCCGATGGTACCTGGTTCGAAGGTACGTTCCGAAACGGTCAGCCTGACGGCAAAGGAGTCAGGAAATACCTCGATGGTTCAAGTTATTCCGGGGAATATCGTGGGGAGCATCGCCATGGTTACGGGGTTATTGAGTCCGCAAAGGGCGAACACTATGAGGGGATGTTTGTCGATGATGCCTATTCCGGCCAGGGAACTTTGCAATACAAAGACGGTCGAGTGTATAAAGGAGAGTTTAAAGCGGGGCTCAGCCACGGACGCGGCGAGCTTCTGTATCCCGACGGCTCGCGGTACGAGGGAGGGTTTGTCGATGGCCTTCCCGAGGGCCAGGGGGTCCGGGAGTATCCCGACGGCACGGTGTACCGTGGAGAGCTGGTAAAAGGCAAGAGGAGTGGTCCCGGCGAATTGCTATATCCCGATGGTTCCTTTTATAAGGGCGAATTCAGGGACAACAAGATGCATGGCAAGGGGACGATTGTCTATAACGACGGCAAGACCTTTTCCGGCGATTTTGTCAACGGCCAGCCGCAGATGCCGAAGACGATTGAGAAGATAGTGGTGAGTGGCGAGAAGAAAGTGAAAGACGAAAAGACTGATGCCAGGAAACCTGTTGCCGAAAAACCCGTCGAGAAACCTGTCGAGAAAACCGTTGCCAAGAAACCCGTTGCCGAAAAACCTGTTGTCGAAAAACCGGTGGTCGAAAAAAGTGTTCCAGTTGCCAAAGCCGAGGTGAAACCGAAAGAGAAACCGCCGGTGCCCGCCAAACAACCGGAACCGGTTGCGCCGTCTCCCCGTTTCGTCGTCAAAAACGGCGTGGTTCACGATGGAGAAAGAGGGGGAGCGCTGAATGGCAGCGGTCAGATCGTTTACCCTGACGGCCGTGAGTATAAAGGGCAGTTCTCCGGAGGGCTGATGGATGGTCGCGGGGAGCTCAATTTTGCCAATGGCGATAGCTATGCCGGTGAAATGGCAAAAGGTTTGATACATGGTTATGGAACCTATCGTCACAATGACGGCAGGGAGTATAAGGGGGATTTCCGCCTGGGGAAAAAACATGGCAGCGGCATATTCAGCTATCCGGACGCGACCCGGTATGCGGGCGAATTCAAAGATGATCTCTTTGCCGGTCGCGGGGAGTATTTTTTTGCGGACGGCAGCCGCTACAAAGGCGATTTCGCCAACGGCAGTTTCAACGGAGAAGGGGAACTGGTCTACGCCAATGGCAGTATTTACGATGGTGAATTTAGCGACGACCTGCCCCATGGCGAAGGAGTCCTCACCTCGACGGATGGGAGCAGGTACGAAGGGAAATTTCAATTCGGCCGTCGGGAGGGGCAGGGGCGCCTGGTCCGCAGCGATGGGCTTGTTTTTGAAGGTGTTTTTGAGAATGACAAACTGGTAGAGAAGAACTGAGCCGTTGCAGAGCGGAAAACTGCCGGGATATAAACAAGGTGAAAAGGAAAAAATGCGTTGGAGCTATAAGACAGTACATTATGAAATGAAAAAAGAGGGGCTGCTGGGCAGCGCCTTCCTCGATGAATCGGAGGTGGAACTCTCTTTGAATGAATATGGCAAGGCCGGCTGGGAGCTTGTTTCCATCCTTGAAACCCATGACGGGCTGATCGCGGTTTTCAAGCAGCCGCTGAGTCTTGGCAGTCGTTCGCTTCGGCTTCATGGCGAAGAATTTGAAGACCGGGTTCTTCCTTCAAGGCCTGAAAAGAGCAGAAGAGAGATCCCGGAATCGAGGGTGAAGCCGGTAATCGAGGAGGTCGATCAGGAACTTGTACCTGTCGATGAATACGAAGTCATTGAGGAAGAGCCTGAAATCGAAGAAAAGACAGTGCCGTCTAAGCCTGAGCAGTCCAAGGTGTCTTCAAACGATGTCGGAGCAATTCGAATCGAGTAGTCTCGGGAAAGAGTATCCGGGGGTGAAACCGGATACTCTTTTCAAGGCATTGCCGCCTGTCTCTTACCCCAGGTTGAGCAGTGTACCGATCTGGAAAATCGCAACAGCCATTAAAAATGCAAAGATGGTGTTGAACCCCATGGAAAAGAATGCCCACTTCCAGGAAGACTCTTTAGCAATACAGACAACTGTGACAAAGCACGGTGAGTAGAACATGATGAAAACCAGGGCGGCTACGGCAACTATCCTGTTCCAGTGAGAATCTTTCTGCAACCGCTGGCCAAGCGACATTGACTCTTCCACATCGACTTCCCCCATGGAATAGGCGGTCCCCAAGGTCGAAACAATGACTTCCTTGGCGGCAAACCCGCCGACCAGGGCAATATTGGTCCGCCAGTCAAATCCTGCGTATTGCGACAGGGATTCCAGGCTCGTGCCCATCCTTCCGGCAATCGAATTCCTCAGAGCGGCTTCCGCCTCCTCATTGTTGAGCGCGGCAAGACGTGCGTCAATTTGCTCTGCCTGTTCGGATATACTTTCCATGGCCGAGGTGCTTGCCGGTATTATTGCCGGGGAGTTCCCGCTGAGTATCGCCTCGCGCCTTTGAGCAAAATCCGCCGAGGTCTGCTCCGGCAGTCCGGGATAGGTCATCAGGGCCCAAAGGAGGATGGAGATCCCCAGGATGACGGTTCCCGCCTTTTTAATATACTGGTAGGTCCGTTCCCAGGTATGGATGAGCAGTCCGCGCATGGTCGGGAAGCGGTATGGCGGCAGTTCCATGACAAATGGCGTAGGCGCACCTCTCAGCACGGTCGAGCGCAGCAGTTTGGCGGCAAGCAGAGCGACAACCCAGGCCAGCATGGTGAAGAGAAACATGTACCTGGCTTTGTTCTCGCTGAAAAAAGCGCCGATGAGCAGGGCAAGGACGGGGAGTTTTGCCCCGCAGTTCATCAGCGGCACGGTCAGCAGCGTCGCCATCCGCTCCTTGGGGGAACGGAGGGTGCGCGCCGCCATGACTCCGGGTACCGCGCAACCGCCGGCTATGCCGCCGGAAACAATGAAAGGCATGACCGACGAGCCATGCAGGCCGAAGATCCTGAAAACTCTGTCCATCATGAAGGCGACACGGGCCAGATATCCCGAATCCTCGAGGATGGCAATGCCGAAAAACATGAACATGATCAGCGGCACGAAACCGAGAACACCACCGACGCCATCGATGATGCCCGAGATAATCAGCGATTTGAGTGCACCGTCCGGCAGGGTTTGCTCGACAATATTGCTCAGCCAGCCGAAGCCCTGTTCCAGCCAGGCGACCGGAGCCTCGCTCCAGCCGAAGGTGAATTTGTATAAAAGAAAGAGGATGAGAAACATAATCGCCGGTCCGACCAGCCGGTTGGTAAGAACCTTGTCTATCTTATCCGAAGCGTAGAGCCGGTCGGAGTCGAACTTTCTTGTTATGACCCCCTGCATGAGCAGAGATTTGATGTATCCGTAGCGATGGTCGGCAATGATTGCCTCGGGATACACATCAAGGGTTGTCTTGGTGTGCGCGGTGATTCCGGTAACTATTTCTTCCAGGGCCTGCGCTGTGTCTGGCTCGATCTCCCGGCCTTTCTCGAGGATCTGTTCATCGTTTTCGAGATATTTGATGGCGGTGTACCTGGCATGGTAGGTATCCGTCATGAAGGCCGTAGTGTCGATGCGTGCGATCAGTTCGGTGAGGCTGGTATCGAGATCGTCGCCGTATGAAATATCCAGGGGCTGCCAGGCATTCTTCTCCGCTGCCTGGCGAAGGGCCGCATTCAGCAGATCCTCTTTGCCGAAACCGCTGCGAGCGATGATGGGTATTACCGGAACCCGGAGATGTTTTTCGAGGATGTCGGCCCTGATCTCTATGCCGCGGTCTTTGGCCACATCCATCATATTCAGGGCAACGACAAGGGGCACGCCAAGTTCCAGAAGCTGGCAGGTGAGGTAAAGGTTGCGTTCCAGATTTGAGGCATCGACGATATTGATAACTACCTGCGGCCGGTTGTAAACGAGGTAGTCGCGGGCGACGAGTTCTTCGGCGGAATATGCGGTCATCGAATAGGTGCCAGGAAGATCGGTGATGATAATCTTCCGGCCTTGATAATGAAGATAACCTTCCTTGTGATCGACCGTAATTCCGGGATAGTTGCCGACATGTTGTCGAGCACCTGTCAATTGATTGAAAAGAGTGGTTTTGCCTGCGTTGGGATTGCCCGCCAGGGCCATTTTCAGCTGCATCGGTCTATGTCGTCTTTAAGTTATTGTGATGAAAGAGAAGAGTAACAAACAGTTGAGATATGAGGGTCAGTCGACGGTGACAAAAATATGGTCTGCTTCATTGTTGCGGAGAGTGAGAGTTGTCTCCAGTACTTTTATTGCAACGGGATCATAGAGCGGAGCCCGGCCACAGATTGAGATTTCGGCGCCTGGGACAAGGCCCATTTCTCGCAGGCGATGGCCGAGCTGACCCGACACACTGATGGATTTGATGATTCCTTTTTGATTTTTCTGCATCTCGCGTAAATTGACGGTGCTCAATCTCTTTCTCCTTTTGGCAGAGGGTTTTTTGTTTTTTATTTTTCATCTTCGGGTGGGCAGGGTGAACCGGGATTGCACGAACAGCAACCCCCACCGCAGGAAATTTGTCCTTTTTTGTCGATGGCCGCTCGCCATTGCCGCCAGAATTTCCGACCGATAAAAAAGGCACTGACAGCAATTATCGTCCAGACAATTATTGATTGGATCATATTTCACCTTGAGTTAGGAGCAACTAACTGATTGGGCAAAAAATAAGTCCGAATACATCGGACCGTTGAGACTGCTTAGTTGTTTTGACTACAGGCTTGTTACAAAAATATTGGCAGAAATGTCAGCGTCGAGGCTGATTGTCCCTCCGTGCACTTTGAGAATACACCGGTTGCCGTTTTCAGCGCAGACGATATCGGCCTCAACCCCGGGATATACGCCCATTGAAGCCATCCGGGCACAGATTTTTCGGTCACCTGTTATTTTGCAGACTTTTACACGGCCAGGTTGACCTTTCTTCGTGAGTGGTGCAATCAAGTCGTGGCATTGCTTTCCGGCAAAGCATGCTTTGATCTTGTCGGTGAAACAGCAACTGTTTTTCATTTTGCTTTTTTGACGCATTCCACTCTCCCTTTTGATACTTCTTTAGGTAACCCAAACAATAACTTCAGTCAACACTTTTTTCAAGAAGAATGAATATGATTAGGACGTCCTAACAAGAAGTATGGAGGATAAAGATTTTCGAACAATTCGAAAATCTTCAGGAAAGCTTCGGCTGTTTTTATATGGCTTGGCGCGGAGTGCCGAAGGGGAGGCCATGCGGGTCTCCCCCGGTCGATATTTTCCAAGTTTTGAGATGTGGATTTATTCCCGGGAACGAATAAATTTTTCACTGCTGTTCCGCTATTTCCACCAGAATGAAATCCGCCTCGTTGTTTCGCAGGGTTAGAGTGCAATCCATGACCCGGAGTGCCACGGGGTCATTCAGGGGAGCCCTGCCTTGCACCGTTATTTCCGTGCCCGGGACCAGCCCCATCTCTCGTATCCTCCGGCCAAGTTCTCCGCCGACTTTAACAGATTTTATAATGCCGGATTGATGTTTTGCCATCAGGCGCATATTGATAATAGCCATTTCCTGCAATCCTTAAAAACGCGGGTATATATGGTGAAGTTGCCTTATTTATTATTTGCCTGCCAGGAATCTCTTAATGTAACCGTTCGATTAAATATCGGTGCGCCGATTTTCGATTCGAGCGAGTCGGCGCAGAAATATCCCATCCGTTCGAATTGCACGCTTTCACCAGGCTTCACCTGCATCAGACTGGGTTCGGCCATTGCCGCGTCGATCACCACTTTGGAGTGGGGGTTCAGCTGCAGGAGAAAATCGACATCCTTATCGGCTTCCGGATCTTCCTCCTTGAAGAGCCGGTCATACAACCTGACCGTTACCGGTACCGCTTTCTCCGCCGAGACCCAGTGAATGATTCCTTTGACCTTGCGGCCATCGGGGGTGGCGCCTCCTCCCGATTCAGGATCGTAGGTGCAGTGGATTTCGGTGATCTTGCCGGTTTCGTCCTGCGTATGGGAAACATAGCGGATCAGGTAACCGAAGCGAAGACGAACTTCCCGGTCCGGTCCCAGGCGGTGGTATTTCTTGGGGGGATCTTCCATGAAATCGTCGCGCTCGATGAAGATTTCCCTGGTGAAAGGTACTGTCCGTTCCCCCATGGCAGGGTTCTGCGGGTGATTCAGGATCACCAGCTCCTCGACTTTCCCGGCCGGATAATTATCGATAATTACTTTCACCGGGTCGAGAACACACATCCTGCGCGGCGCATTGACGTTCAGGTCATTGCGGATTTCGTTTTCCAGCACGGCCATATCGATGCGGCTTTCGCTTTTGCCGATACCGATTGTCCGACAGAAATTGCGGAGCGATGCCGGCGTGTAGCCTCGGCGCCGCAGACCGGAAATGGTCAGCATTCGCGGATCGTCCCAGCCATCGACGTAGTTTCCGACCACCATCTTCAAGAGCTTGCGCTTACTCATGACGGTATAGGTCAGATTTAGCCGGGCAAATTCAATCTGGCGGGGATGGCAGGGAGTATTCAGGGTGTCGAGTACCCAGTCGTACAGGGGGCGGTGGTCCTCGAACTCCAAAGTGCAGAGGGAGTGGGTGATACTTTCCAGCATATCGGAGAGACAGTGGGTGTAATCGTACATGGGGTAGATCTGCCACGTATCGCCGGTCCGGTGATGATGGACTTTGAGAATCCGGTAGATGACCGGGTCTCTCATGTTGAGGTTGGGTGAAGCCATATCTATCTTGGCTCTAAGGACATGGCTGCCTTCGTCGAATTCACCGTTTTTCATGCGGAGGAACAGCTCGAGATTCTCGGCGACGCTTCGGTTCCGGTAAGGACTTTCCTTGCCTGGTTCGGTGAGTGTGCCGCGATACTCGCGCATTTCATTCGGAGTCAGCTGGCAGACATAGGCCTTTTCCAGCTTGATCAGTTCGACCGCGAAATCAAAAAGCTGCGGAAAATAGTTGGAAGCATACAGGGCTTTGTCGCCCCAGCTGAAACCAAGCCATTTGACGTCTTCCATGATCGATTCGACATAGGTGACATCTTCCTTGCTTGGGTTGGTATCATCGAACCGCAGGTTGCAGGTGCCGCCGGTTTCTTCCGCTATGCCGAAATTCAGACAGATCGATTTGGCATGGCCGATATGGAGAAAGCCGTTTGGCTCCGGCGGAAACCTGGTGATGATCCCCTGGTGTTTGCCGGCTTGCAGGTCATCGGCAACTATCTGGCGAATGAAGTCAAGCGGCCTGTGTTCTGAATCGTCTCTTTTTTCCATGAGTATGCCAGGTTAAAGATGAGTAAATTAAGATGATTGAAAAGGTTTCTTTACGCCCCTGAGTCGCCGGACCACCCGATCTCTGCCGAGGGTCAGGACGATGTCGAACATCGATGGACCGGCGAGCTGGCCGGTAAGTACGGTGCGCATGGCGTTAATAATAATCCCCGGTTTTATCTCGAGTTCATCGGCCAGGTCCCGCGCGATTTTTTCGGTTTCCTCCAAAGTGAAATCGGTACATCGCTCATATCTGTCGGCGAGCTCAGGGAGCCACTCCTGCAGACCCGGATGCTTCAGCACATTTTTTTCCAGCGGCTTGGCATCGACCGTAAAATCGTCGGCAAAATAGGCTCTGCCGAGGGTGGTGAAATCCTTGAGAGTATGAAAACGGTCTCTTATCAGGGCCAGGGTACCAAGGTACCAGTCTTTTTTGCCGGCGGCGTATTCTTCATCCCAGAGATTCTCGGCAACCAGTTCCTTCTCGATCATTTGTCCCAGTTCGGCGATGCCCATTGTGCGCAGATAATGTTCATTTATATGCATCGCTTTCGGATCGGTAAAGAATTTCGGATCATCTTTGCGGTAATTGAAAATGGCACTGCTTTTATTGATCCGCTCGAGCGAAAAGTCCCTGATCAGTTCTTCCCTGGAAAAGATTTCCCGGTCGTTGCCGGCGGACCAGCCGAGAAGTGCAAGAAAATTGTTGAAAGCCCAGGGGATGAAGCCGTTATCGCGATAAAACTGCACCGCCACTATTTCGCCATGGCTGCGCTTGGAGATTTTCGCCTTCTTTGTGTCGAGGGTGAGCGGCATATGACCGAATACCGGCAGTGGGGCGTTGAGCGCCTCATACAGCAAAACCTGTTTGAGGGTGTTGGTCATATGGTCCTGGCCGCGGATTATGTGGGTGATCCTGTCTCTGATGTCGTCGACCACATTGCACAGCAGGTAGAGCGGTTTGCCGTTTGAGCGGACGATGACAAAGTCGTCGATCTCTGAATAGGCACACTCTATCCGACCGAAGACCTTATCGTCGTAGCCGAGCAGCCCGCTCCTCTCCGGGACTTTGAAACGAATGACAGAAGGCATGCCCGCGGCTTCTTTTTCGGCGATTTGATCGGCTGAAAGATTCCGGCAGGTCCGGTCATAGCCAAAGACCGTTTTGGCGGCGGAAGCGGCTTCGCGCTTTGCATCGAGTTCTTCCTTGGTGCAGAAGCATTTATAGGCGTTGCCCTGGACGAGGAGCCTGTTGGCGGCGGCTATGTGATCGCTTTCAAAATCGGTCTGAAAATACGGGCCTTCGTCAAAATCGATGCCGAGCCATTCGAGTCCTTCCAGAATCCCCTGGATCGATTCCTGGGTTGAGCGTCCAACATCGGTGTCTTCGATACGAAGAATGAGTTTACCGCCGGTTTGCCTGGCGTAGAGCCAGTTGTAAAGAGCAGTTCTTGCCCCGCCGATATGCAGGTAACCTGTCGGGCTCGGCGGAAAACGCAATCTGGTTTCAGTCATGTTCACTCCTTTGGGGCAGTTACCGAACCTGCCGGAACAAAAAAATATGGAGTCGGTATCATTGCCTTTTGATGAAAGAAATGATCCGATCGGTGTCCGTAGCCTGTGAAGGAAAGATTACAGCGCGATATATATATCTTTTTCATTATCAATGTACAACATTTTTACCGATGGGGCAATTTCCGAGAAAGGACCCGGTGAACCCGGATACTGTCTTTTGCGGTCAAAGCGCAAGGAGTCTCGAGAAAATCACTTTTTTTTCGGTTGTTCTCTCCAGGGGAACTTTGTATAGTTTTTCCTTCATTACCGAGATGTTGTTCCCATCCAATACATGCTGTTATTCGAAGTGAGCGGTTATTTTTCTTGCGGTTGGCCGGCCATGGGCGGGGATGTTCTCAGGGGCCGGAACAGTCGAGATCCAATTGCATTCAGGGGAGAGAAGATGAAAGTACTGATTAGCGACAATTTGTCCCAGGTCGGCATTGATGTTCTGAAGAAATCCGGTCTGCAGGTGGATGTAAATACAGGATTGCCGCCCGAAGAGCTGAAGAAAATTATCGGCGATTACGATGGGCTGATAATTCGCAGCGCCACCCGGGTTACCGCCGAGCTGCTCGAATCCGCTCATAAACTGAAGGTTGTCGGGCGAGCGGGGATAGGTCTCGATAATGTCGATATTCCTGCTGCCAGCCAGAAAGGCATTGTGGTCATGAATGCCCCGGACGGTAATGCAACCACCGCAGCAGAGCACGCCATCGCCATGATGATGTCTTTATCCCGTAACATTCCCCAGGCCTGCATGTCGATGAGGGCGGGAAAGTGGGAGAAGAAGAAATTTATGGGCAGGGAGGTCACAGGAAAGACCTTCGGGGTTATCGGCATAGGCAGAATCGGCGGAATCGCCGCGAGCAGAGCGCAGGGTTTGAAAATGAAGACCATCGCCTACGATCCGCACATGCCAAAAGAGATGGCTGAGAAAATCGGGGTGGAACTGGTCAGCCTGGAAGATCTGGCCAGACGCTCCGACTATATCTCGGTGCATGTTCCCCTGACCAAGGAAACCAGACATATCGTGTCGACTGCGTTTCTCGACAACATGAAAAACGATGCCATGTTTATCGATTGTGCCAGGGGCGGGGTCTGTGACGAAGAAGCGCTTTACGAGGCGCTGGTGAATAATAAAATCGCCGGTGCCGCCCTTGACGTTTTCGCCAAAGAGCCTACTACTCTGGAGAACTGTCCGCTTCTCGGCCTGGATAATTTCATTGCTACTCCGCATCTGGGTGCATCCACCAATGAAGCCCAGGAGAGTGTCGCTCTGATCATCGCCGAACAGATCGCCGATTATCTTTTAAAGGGCTCGGTGACCAATGCGGTAAATGTGCCGTCCGTCAGCGATGAGGTTTTGGCTCAAGTCGGACCGTATTTGACGCTCGGTGAGATGCTTGGCTGTCTTCATATGCAGATTGCCAAAGGCGGAGTCGAGGAAGTAAATATTGAATACAGCGGAGAACTGGCAGAGCTGAAGACAAGCCCCATCACCGTGGCTTTCCTAAAAGGGCTGTTCATGCCGATCCTGAAGGATGCAGTGAATTATGTGAATGCCCCGGTTATCGCAAAAGAGAGAGGTATCAGGGTCATCGAGTCGAAAAGCGACACATCCGACGATTTTGTCAACACTCTGTCGATCAAGGTAACTACCAGCGAAGGCGAGAATGTACTGGTCGGCACGGTGTTCGGGCGCAATGAACCGCGTCTGGTGAGGCTGAACTCGTTCAGGCTGGAGGCTTTGGTCTCCGGGCCGATGCTGCTGGTATACAATAATGATGTGCCGGGGGTGATCGGGGCACTGGGAACCACCCTTGGCAAGGCCGGGGTAAATATATCCCGAATGACTGTCGGACGCGAAGAGGAAAGCAACCAGAATATCATCCTCCTCAGCACCGATGAACTTGTTTCCAAAGAGTTACTGTCTAAAGTTCATGAATTGGCCGATATTACCAATGCCCAGGTCCTGGACCTGACTTCGGTGTAGCGCCTTAGAATTGAATTTCGTGAAGGCATGTTTCCTCGCAGTGGGTAGTACTGAGTTTTATTGCGTTGAGAATATTGATTGTTAATCGATTGAAGAGGAGTAAAAAGATGGCAGACGATGGGGTGAAATCGGAGAGTGCTTGTGGGTGTCCAGATGGAAAGGTGCCCAATAAAGAGGGTCGGTGTGTCATGCCTGAGGTAACTTTTCCGGCCTTTGTCATGTCCTTGAATACCTCTGCTCTCTACCATCTTGGGGAAATCGCCGATCCAGGAACAGGGAAAACCATAGTCGATCTGGATCTTGCAAGGCATGCGATCGACACTCTGGCGCTTATTCAGAGCAGGACAAAAGGAAATCTGAGTTCAGACGAGGAGGCCTTGTTGGAAAACATTCTCTACGATATCAAAATCCGATTTGTCAAAGCGGTCAAGAAATAGTCGGCGCGGAGAATGAGCACCGAAACAGGCAGGATGACGTTGTATGCGCCGGCAAAGATCAACCTGTTGCTCCGCGTTCTCGGAAAAAGACCGGACGGCTACCATGATCTCGAGACCTGGATGCAGAAGCTCCTGTTGCATGACATCCTCGAGCTTGAAATATATACGGGCAGGGGCGTGGTATTTTCCTGCGATGATCCAAGTGTTCCTTCCGATACCACCAATCTTGCGGCAAGGGCGGCAGAAGCATTTTTTGCCGTCTGTGCGAAGGCCGGAGGATACGGAGTTCGTATCCATCTGCAAAAAAAGATACCTGTAGCAGCAGGTCTCGGCGGAGGAAGCAGCGATGCCGGGACTGTCCTTCGTGGGTTGAATGCATTTTTTGGCGGAGAGTTAAGCGAAAAAGAACTTATCTCCATCGCCCGTCCGTTGGGTGCGGATGTACCTTTTTTTGCCGTCGAACATGATGCAGTGTTGGCCGGCGGGATCGGTGACGTGATGAAACCGGTGGCTTCAATGGATGATTGTTCCTTCATTTTGGTCAATCCCGGCTTTTTTGTCTCGACTGCATGGGTTTTTCAAAATTTTACATTGACAAGGCAGTCGAAAAACTCTAAATTGTCATGCTTTCAAAAGTACCAAGCGAAGCCTTTGTCTTTTACGGAGATGCAGAACGACCTGGAGCAGGTGACCTCTGCAAAGTATCCGGAAATAGAAAAGATAAAGGGTGTATTGACTGCTGCCGGTGCCTCGAAAGCCTTGATGTCCGGGAGTGGGCCGACGGTTTTCGGTATATTTCCCGACACGGAAAAAACGACGGTTTCTGGATTGGAACGTATTGTCTGCGATTTGCGCCGGCAATACGGAGCAAAAGTGTATTTGTCAAGAGCATGTACTGGGGCGTCGCCAAGCGGTAAGGCACCGGGTTTTGATCCCGGCATTCGTAGGTTCGAATCCTTCCGCCCCAGCCATCACTGATGTATTTCAGGTTTTCCAAGTGACTAGATAACAATGAGAGATTTGAAGATTTTTTCGGGCAATGCTCACAGGAAGTTGGCGGAAGAGATTACCGAGCATCTGAATATTCCCTTGAGCAAAGCCGATCTGAAAAAATTCAGTGACGGAGAGATCTTTGTTGAAATAAAAGAGAATGTAAGGGGGGCCGATGTTTTCGTGGTTCAGCCTACATGTACTCCGGTTAATGATCATCTCATGGAATTGGTGATCATGGTGGATGCGTTGAGAAGGGCTTCGGCCAGAAGAATTACCGCCGTTGTTCCCTATTACGGTTACGCCCGCCAGGATAGAAAGAATGCTCCCCGCGTTCCCATCACTGCAAAAGTAGTTGCCGAAATGTTCATGGCCGTGGGTGTCCGCAGGGTTCTCTGCATGGATTTACACGCAGGTCAGATCCAAGGCTTTTTTAATATTCCTGTTGATCATTTGTATGCTGCGCCGGTAATTCTCCGCTACATCAAGGAAAATTTCGGCGACGATGTCATTATGGTCTCTCCGGATGCCGGAGGGGTGGAAAGAACCCGGGCTTTTGCCAAGCGACTGAATTCGGGACTGGCTATTATCGATAAACGCCGGGATAAACCGAATGAGTGTGAGGCCATGCATGTTATCGGTGATGTGAAGGGCAAAACAGCTATTTTGATGGATGATATGGTCGATACCGCAGGTACTCTTTGCGCCGGAGCCAAAACGCTCATGGAAAATGGTGCAAAAGAAGTGCACGCCTGTTGTTCTCATCCTGTTCTGTCCGGCCCTGCAATCGAAAGAATTCGCAACTCGGCGATGAAATCCCTTGTTGTCACCAATTCAATTCCTCTTCGGGACGAGGCTTTGAAGTGCGATAAGATTAAAGTGCTTTCTGTCTCCAGTTTGCTGGCGGATGCAATCAGCAGAATTCATAATGAAGATTCGGTAAGTTGTCTTTTTGTATAGCAGGTCTGTGTTTTAAAATACCCCCAAAGAAGAGCATTTCCGGGGTTGATTCACTTATAATTTTAAAGACTGTTGGATCTGAGAAATAATCGCATAGAACAAAGTTGTACTCATTTTTTATAAGAATACTCAAAATTTTTTTTACCATACAGTTCAGTCGTTTTTGGCTCTTGCGGTAGCGGCTGTTCGGCAAAGGAGGAATTATGTTTCAGGTTGAAATGTCTGCTGCAGTGAGAAGTGCTACTGGCAAGGGACCGATGCGTCAACTGCGTATTGAGGGAAAGACCCCTGCAGTCGTTTATGGTGGAGGCGGAGAGGCATTGAATCTCCAGTTCGACACCAAGACCCTCTATGCGAAATTGCTTCAGTTTTCCCGTCGCAACACAGTTGTAATGTTGAAGATCGGAGATGAAGCGGAAAGGAGCGTTTTTATCGGAGAAATTCAGACCGACCCTGTCACCGACAAGCTCATCCACGTTGATTTCTGTGAGATTGACCTCGACAAGAACCGGGCCTATTCGGTTCCCGTTGTCTATAATGGGACGGCTAAGGGTGTCGACCTCGGCGGGGACATGATTATCAACCAGAGAAAGGTCGTTCTTGAGGGAAAACCGCTTGATATTCCAGATGAATGTGTGGTTGATGTTACTTCGCTTGGAATGGGCGAGAGTGTCAAATGCGGAGAAATAGCCATCCCTGAGAAAGTTAAAATGGTTACGGATAAAGATATACTGGCAGTAAGTATTGTAAAACCGGGACAGAAAGTGGCTGCATGAGCCATAATGGTTGAGGCAAAATCAAGACAGGTGCATTGATCGCAAAACGCTCTTTTGGGCGAGATACTTACCTGTGTGTGCCAAGGTATTTACAAAAGGTCCGGAAAAGTAAACTTTTCCGGACCTTTTTCGTTTAGGGACTCGGAAAACTTATGACAAACGATTTCTTGATCGTCGGACTCGGCAACCCCGGCGAACACTACCATTCCACCCGTCATAATGTCGGGTTTCTGATTGTCGATCAGCTGGCAACGAGTTGGGGCGAGAAGGCTTGCCGGGAAAAATGGCAGGCTCTTTATACTTCCAGTTCCGTCCTCGGAAAGAATCTGCACATTATCAAGCCGCTTACCTTTATGAATCGAAGCGGCAAGGCAGTAGCTCAGTATTTCCGTTTTTTTAAAATACTTCCTGACCACTTGCTGGTTATTCACGATGATCTCGATATGGCACCGGGACGGATAAAACTCGTCAAAAACGGCGGAGCCGGGGGTCATAACGGTATAAAATCGATAGTTGAGAATCTGGGGACCCCGGATTATTTCAGACTGAAAATCGGCATAGGGCGACCGGGAAAGGGAGGAATTCATCCGGATATCCCGGTGGAAAATTATGTCTTAAGTAAGTTTGACGAGTCTGACAGGACAATTGTCGAATCACGATATCTAAATATTCAGCAGGGTGTCGAGTTATTTCTTCAAGGTGAGACCGCTAAAGCATTAGGGCTCCTCAACAGTCTCAAGTAATAACAAACCAATAGACTGCGGCCTCGTTTTTTCCGGGATAAATCTTAATGATTGTTGACAGCGACCGGAAAAAAAGCGGCAATTATTTGTGGAACATGGTATATTAATTCATTAGTAGTAAGAAGAAGTCATCAGTAGTGTCCGCTGCAGCAAAAAAATCAAAACAATCGGATTACAAGGGATATCTCCCTGGTGATTTCGTGCTTTCCTCGGTCTGCAAATAATTGCGATGTGTCTTGTGCTTCTGTATTAATGTGTTCGGCCTTGTGCAAGGCGCTTTGATAAAGGAGAAATCTGTGTTTACTGAAGGTGATATGGCTGTATATCCAGCTCATGGCGTTGGTGTTATTAAGGCCGTTGAAACGAAAAAAATCGGTGGAATAGACCAATCTTTTTATATCCTGGAAATTCTCGATAACAGCATGAGAATCATGATTCCCACCGCCAGTAGTAAAAATGTCGGTCTTCGCGCCATTGTCGGAAAAGGCGAAGTGAGAAATGTCCTCAATATACTGGCAGACAGATCGGTCGCACTGGGGACCCAGACCTGGAACCGGCGTTATCGTGACTACATGGAAAAGATCAAGACCGGATCTGTCCATGAAGTAGCAGTGGTGCTGCGAGATCTTTTTCTCCTCAGTGTCGATAAGGACTTGAGCTATGGCGAGAGAAAGATGCTGGATACCGCTAAAAATCTCCTTGTAAAAGAGTTGTCTTTGGCTCAGGATACGGAAGAAGCTGCTGTCAGCAAAACTATTGAAGCTATTTTTTCTTAAAGCATCTTTCTTTTGAATAAGCGGTCCTTCTCCCGAGAGTGATCCAGTACATTTTTTTATGGAATCCCAAGAAGAAGCAGACGGCGGTTTTAAATCTTCTGAGCGTTGTTTTCAAGTTACGATCGATTCAGTTCAGGCCGGTATCCGGCTGGATCAGTTTCTGGTGCAAATAATTCCTTCTGTTTCCAGGGCATTAATCAGTACAGCTATTCGCGATGGACATATCAGTGTCGATGGGGCGTGTCGAAAAAACAGTTATCGCCTCAAGGAAGGAGAGACAATCAGCGGGCTAGTTGAGAAATCTGAGCTCGGACATGTAGAGCCGGAAAAAATTGATTTCCCTGTTCTTTACGAAGATGAATTCCTCATGCTTTTGTCAAAACCCCCTGGGCTGGTCGTTCATCCCGGGAGCGGCAACAGCCGGGGAACCCTTGTCAACGGACTCGTCCATCACTGTCGTTCGATTGCCGCCGTCGGCGACAGTATGCGACCGGGTATCGTGCATAGACTCGACAAGGACACTTCAGGCATAATGGTGGTTGCCAAGCAGGATTTTGTCCATAGGGCTCTTGTCGACAGTTTTAAAAATAGAAAGCTCGTCAAGGAATACATCGCTCTTTTACACGGCGTTCCCCGCGAAAGGCGCGGCCGGCTGGTGGCCTCCATCGGACGCCACCCTGTTAACCGCCAGAAAATGGCCATCTGCCCCGTGGGTGGCAGACATGCCGTCAGTAATTGGGAAGTCCTGCAGGAATTTGCCGGCCGGTACAGTCTTGTCAAAGTAGGGATTGAGACGGGCCGAACGCATCAGATTCGAGTTCATATGGCCTCTCTCGGTTGTCCGGTTGCCGGGGACACGGTGTATGGACCAAATCGCGATAATCATATTTTCCCCAGGCAGATGCTGCATGCGTCGAGGCTGGTATTTCGCCATCCTGTCAAAGATGAGCCGCTTGACCTGACTGCAGATCTCTGGCCTGATTTCCAGGAAATCCTGGAAAAGCTTGATCGGCAGTACGGGATGGAGGGTGTTCAATGATTATTGCCGTCACAGGAAGCTTGGGTTCCGGCAAGAGCACTGTGAGCAAAATCCTTGCACGCGTTCTCGATGCGGTGCATGTCGACACCGATGAGTTGTGCCGAACCCAGATGCTCCCCGGCGGACAAGGTTACCGGGAATTCCTGAAGATCTTTGGAACACACTTTCTGCAGGCCGATGGCACCATAAACCGCGCGCGGTTACGGCGGGAGGTATTCGGCGACAGTCAGGTTCGGGAAGCGTTGGAGAGGATCCTGCATCCTCTTGTGCGGCAACAGACCGCCGATCTTGCCCGTAAGCAAAACCAATCGGGCAACCATATGGTTGTTGAGGTTCCCCTTCTGTTTGAAGTCGGATGGCAACAGGATTTTGATGTGTGGGTGGTTGTATATGTTCCCGAAGAGCGGTGTCTGGAGAGAGTGAGTGCACGGGATGGCTTGTCCTCTGAAGATATCCGGCGGGTCTTTGCCTCGCAGTTGCCGATTTCGCTGAAACTGAAATATGCTCACTTTGTGATCGATAATTCCGGTACCTTTGTCAGCTCCGTATTGCAGCTTGCCTGGCTTGGAAAAAAGCTGAAAAACGTTAAAAACCTTGACAGCGAAGATTTGAATACGTATAAGGGAAACAATGATTTGAAACTCAATCCCTGTCTTTGCTGAATCATCTCTTTGAATCCTGTTGTAAAAACCACTCTGGAATAGGCTGTCATTGAACGATAGTTTCTGGACAATCTACAGACTTCAACTGGTTGATTCTTCACGGATCTGGTCATATATCCCATTCTGTTTTTTGTATCTGATATACTTATAGAATTCAACGAGTGTTAGTACAACCACTTACGGTTTCCATTGCCGCCCACTCTTGCTCTGGTATTGCATGCAGGTGGTCGGACGTGAAAAGTAAATACTTTATTCGCACGGCGATTCGGAAAAGTCCGACTGCCAACTTGCCGATAACGGTGTTTTTCCAATTATCCTGCCAATAATCCCTAGAAAGGAGAAGTTGATTAAATGAATCTGGCGGAACTTAAACTGATGAAAATCGGTGAACTGGTGGCTCTTGGCCGATCATTGAAGGTCGAGGGATACAGTGCACTGCGCAAACAGGAACTCATCTTTGCAATACTCAAAGCCCAATCCGACAAGGATGGCAAGATGCGAGGCAGCGGTGTTCTGGAAATACTGCCTGATGGCTTCGGTTTTCTCAGGGCTCCTGATTACAACTATCTGCCGGGTCCCGATGATATTTATGTTTCCCCATCACAAATACGCAGGTTGAATCTTCGTACCGGAGATACTATCGAAGGTCTGGTGCGAGCCCCGAAGGAGGGTGAACGCTACTTTGCTCTGCTCAAGGTAGACAGTGTGAATTTCGATCCACCCGAGGCGGCAAAGCAAAAGACCCTCTTTGGCAATCTTACACCCTTGCACCCCAATGAGGCGTTCAGTCTGGAGTGGCAGCCGGACAATATATCGATGCGCGTCATGGATATGTTTGCACCTATCGGCAAAGGACAGAGGGGGCTGATCGTGGCTCCGCCCCGAACCGGCAAGACCGTTCTCATGCAGAAAATTGCCAATTCCATCGTGAGGAATCACAAGGAAGTGTACCTCATCGTTTTGTTGATTGACGAACGCCCGGAAGAAGTAACCGAGATGACCAGAAGCGTTAAAGCCGCCGAGGTTGTCAGTTCGACTTTCGATGAGCCGCCGCAACGGCATATTCAGGTTGCCGAAATGGTCATCGAGAAGGCCAAAAGGCTGGTTGAGCACAAGAAGGATGTAGTCATTCTGCTTGATAGTATCACCCGGCTTGCCAGAGCCTATAACACCGTGACTCCGGCAAGCGGCAAGATTCTTTCCGGTGGTGTCGAGGCCAATGCCCTGCATCGTCCCAAACGCTTTTTCGGCGCTGCGCGAAATATCGAGGAGGGTGGCAGTCTGACTATCCTTGCAACCGCATTGATCGAAACGGGAAGCCGGATGGACGAAGTTATTTTTGAGGAATTCAAAGGCACCGGCAATATGGAACTGGTTCTCGATCGGAAAATGGCCGATAAGCGTATATTCCCTTCTATCGACCTCAAGCGGTCCGGGACCCGGAAAGAAGACCTGTTGATTAAAGCCGATGCTCTCAATCGGATCTGGATACTGCGGAAACTGCTGAGCTCGATGAATCCTGCCGATTGTATGGATTTCCTGATCGATAAGCTGAAATCGCAGAAGTCGAACGCTGACTTCCTGGATTCGATGAATACATAACTTTTCTCAAACGGCTGGTTGGAAGTTCCTTTTTAGTTGAAAAAAATCGTTGTTTGAGTAATATATCGCTCTTGTGTCAAAAACTTCTTGCTTTGTTAACATTAACTCGCCCTCAGGGTGTGTTGGAGGAATAGTAACTATGAAAGATGGCATACACCCGGATTACAAGAAAATAGTAGCCGTATGCGCGTGTGGAAACCAGGTGGAACTGGGCTCTGTTATGGCCGAGATGAAAGTCGAGATCTGCTCCGCCTGTCATCCGTTTTTTACCGGTAAACAGAAACTTATCGACTCTGCAGGACGAATCGAGAAGTTCAAGCAGCGTTATGCAGGTCACTATGCCAAGTTAGAAAAAGGCAAATCCTGATTATTCCGTGCTGCTGTGTCGGGATTATTTCCGGCAACCAATGTTTTTTTATGCTGTCCACAACGATGCTTGACATGGTTGTGGACTTTTTTCTTTTCTCTATTTCCGGTTGAAAGGCTATGTTCGACAAATTTGCTGATCTTGACGATAAGATTTCTCATCTTGAAGGCAGGTTGTCCGATCCCGATCTGGTTGGCAACCAGAATGAGTATCAAAAGGTGGTCCGTGAACATGCCCATCTTGTCAAACTGAATAATAAGTACCGGGAGTACACCAAAGTTCAGCAGGACATCCACGAGAACAGAGCAATCCTGTTCGACGAGGACGAAGACCCTGAACTGAAAGAATTGGCCAAGGCCGAACTTGAGGAGCTGGTCGTCAAGGAGAAAAAGCTCGATCAGGACCTGAAAATCATTCTCCTGCCCAAGGATCCCAACGATGACAAGAACATTTTCCTGGAAATTCGTGCAGGAACCGGAGGGGATGAGGCCGCGCTTTTTGCCGGTGACCTGTTTCGGATGTATAGTCGGTTCGCCGAAAGCATGGGGTGGCGGGTCGAGGTAATGAGTTCGAGCCCGCTAGGCACCGGTGGATTCAAGGAGATTATTGCGCTCATCAGCGGCGAGCAGGTATATTCAAAACTCAAATACGAGAGTGGGGTTCATAGAGTTCAGCGGGTTCCCGAAACGGAAACCCAGGGCAGGATTCACACCTCGGCAGTGACGGTGGCAATATTGCCTGAAGTCGACGAGGTCGAACTGAATATTGACATGAATGAATTGAAGTTCGACGTTTTCCGGTCTTCAGGACCCGGAGGTCAGTCGGTTAACACGACCGACTCCGCCGTTCGAGTCACCCATCTGCCAACCGGCCTTGTCGTCATCTGTCAGGATGAGAAATCACAGCACAAAAACAAGGCTAAAGCCTTGGTGGTGTTGCGGGCACGACTTCTCGACCAGATGGAACAGGAGCGACACGACAAGATTTCCCAGGATCGGAAAAGTCAGGTGGGCAGCGGTGACAGGAGTGAGAGAATCCGCACGTATAATTTTCCCCAGGGGAGAATGACCGATCATAGGATCAATCTTACCCTCTATAAACTGGATGCCATAATAAGCGGCAAAATTGAAGATGTGATATATCCGCTTATTGCCCATGACCAGGCAGAAAAACTCAAAGCCATTCAATAACCGTATTGGGTTCGCCCTATGATACTTTTCTCTGGTGCCGGGCAAAAGCAAGTATTTCTTTTATCAGGTGCAGATGCGTCTGGCAGAACTCTTTAATCGTGCGGCCGGTGAACTTGCCGAGGCCGGTGTTCCCGAGTATCAGCTGGATGCCCGGCTTCTCCTGGAGAGTTGTCTTGGGATCACCAGGACCGAGATTTTTCTCAGCGGTCAAGCGGAAGTGGACGAGGAAGCTCAGCAAAGATACCTTGGGTTAATCGAGCGAAGAAAGAAACGCGAACCGGTTGCCTACATCCTCGGCGAGCAGGAATTCTGGTCCATGCCATTCTTCGTATCCCCTGCGGTACTGATTCCGCGCCCGGAAACCGAGTTTTTGCTCGACAGGGTTCTTGCCCTCACTTCACCGGAAAATAGAGGTCGTGGTTGCGCGCTTGATCTGTGTTGCGGCAGCGGGGTTATTGCCACTGTGCTTGCCAGGGAAACGGGCATGAAGATTATCGCTTCGGATATTTCTTTTAAAGCACTTCAGGTGGCAAGGAAGAATCTGCATCGTCACCATCTGGCAGATCAGGTTCGACTGGTGCAGGGTGATCTGCTCACCCCCTTTCTCCAGACGGGGGATGTTTTTTCGCTGATTGTTTCCAACCCTCCTTATGTGAGTAACGATGATGTCGAGAATGGTCTCGAGCCCGAGGTTGCGAGACATGAACCCCATCTTGCCCTCGATGGCGGCGCCGGTGGGTTGGCGCTTATTCAGGAAATAAGGCTGAGACTGCCGGCAGTTCTTTGTCCCGGCGGGCAGTTTTTCATGGAGATTGGCGCCGATCAGGGCGAAGCGGTACAAAGCCTCTTTACCGCCGACTTAAAAGACGCTCCAGGTTTTTGTGATGTGGAAATACTCGCCGACTATACCGGCCGGGACAGGGTTCTGCATGCCAGAAAGAAAAAGCTATAACTAGGTGAAAAAATGGAAAAACTGATTATTGAGGGAGGCCGGCCGCTACGCGGCGAGGTGAAAATAAGCGGCGCCAAAAATGCCGCTTTACCCCTGATGGCTGCAACTCTCCTTGCTCCGGGCAAACATAAGCTGCGCAATGTCCCGGATTTGCGCGATACCCGTACCTTTATACGCCTGCTTGAAAATCTCGGGGTTAAAAGTGAACGGACAGGCGATCTGCTGATTCTTGACTCGACCCATCTGGTCGATGCCGAAGCCCCTTACAGCCTGGTCAAGACCATGCGGGCCTCGGTTCTTGTACTGGGCCCGCTGCTTGCTCGGCTCGGCAAGGCCAAAGTCTCTCTGCCCGGCGGGTGTGCTATCGGTGCACGGCCCATCAATTTTCATATTATGGGATTGGAGCGGCTTGGAGTTGTGTGCAAACTTGAAGGCGGCTATGTCGACGCGCATGTCGAAGGACCGATGCGGGGCGATGTCATCTATTTTGATATTCCGTCGGTGACAGGAACTGAAAATCTGCTGATGGCCGCAGTGCTGGCAGAGGGAACTACGGTTTTGAAAAACGCCGCTCGCGAACCGGAGATCGGCAATCTGATCGATATGCTGCTTTCGATGGGCGCGCGGATTGAAGGACGGGGCAGCGACAAGTTGATCGTTCATGGAGTAAAACAGCTGGTTCCGGCGAACTGTACAATTATTCCCGACCGGATCGAGACCGGAACGTACCTTATTGCCATTGCCGCAACCGGCGGCTCCGGCACGGTCACCAACTGCAACCCTGCCCATCTCCCTTCGCTCCTCGAGAAACTGCGCAGTGCCGGACTGCGTATTATCGAAACAGCAGACACTATCAACATCAGCTGGCCTGCTCAACCGGAAAAATTGCCGGTTCTTGCCAGTGTCGATATCAAGACCAGGCCCTATCCGGGATATCCCACCGATCTGCAGGCCCAGTTTATGGCCCTGATGGCGCTGGGTTCCGACATCTGCGTCATTACCGAAACAATATTTGAAAACCGTTTCATGCATGTGGCGGAACTGCAGAGACTGGGGGCAAAAATACGGGTCGAGGGACATTCCGCAGTTGTCTCCGGCAGAGGCATGAATGGACTATGTGGTGCTCCGGTCATGGCGACCGATCTGCGGGCCAGTTCTTCATTGGTTATAGCCGGACTTGCCGCATCCGGGAGAACTGAAATTTCCCGGATCTACCATCTGGAGCGGGGATACGAGAACCTGGTCGAGAAGCTCTCCGGCCTGGGTGCCAGGGTGTGGAAAGAACAAGATCAGGAGCTTTAAGGTCAGAATAAAATAGGTAAGTGCATATGGTTATTTCTCCCCAACGTGACCGGCCGGACAGTCAAATTAAAGAGATCGCAAAGAACATTTCAAGTAACCGGGTTGTTCAAATACTGCAGAAAAATCGGGAGAGGGTGGCTCTCGTGGGGATTGGAATCGCTTTTTTGCTTTTTGTCGCAGGCGGTCTTTATCTCCAGAAGAAAAACAAGCTTGACAAGGAATATCCGATTGAGCTCATGCCTAAAACGGTCGAACTGAATCTCCGGCAAAAAGGTGAGCCGAGCGGGCAAGCCGCCGAAACCACCCCTGCCACGGCATCCTTTTTTCTTAGGCCATCGCCGAGTGAACTACTGCAGCAACTTGCCTCCATGGAGCATCTCAATGAAAACATTGCAGGAGAAAAAGTTACCGGTCTGAGAGTTTTGTGGCCGGTGTATTATTATTCATATCAGGAGCAGGGAGGCGGCAAGGCGACACTTCTTCTTGACGTCTCGGAAGATGGTTTTGGGCTGTTGATAGAAAGCGAAGTGGATCTCTCGGTATATCCACCGATACACGATCTTCAAGCCGGCCAGAAAATATGGATAGGCGGTGAGATACTTGCCGTTGATCCTTCGGGAACAGGAACAATCTATCTCAAGGCCGAGCATCTGCAATTCAATGAAGAAGAACCCTTTCCGGCGGGGATGCGGCCGGTAGAGAAGTAAGCGGCTCTTTTTCAAGTTATCCTGCGAAAAAGGATCACTGGGGAAGCGGCAAAGTCACCTTGAACACCGCCCCGCCTTTTTCTTCATTTGTTACAGAGATGGAGCCTCGATGCTCTGTAATCGTCTGTCTGACTATCGCCAGGCCGAGTCCTGTGCCATCGGGCCGGGTTGTGAAAAACGGTTCGAAAATCTGATCCAATTTACTCTCGTCCACTCCCGGGCCGTTATCTTTGATCGAGATCTCGATGGCATCCTGATTGTCGGCACATTTCACTTCCTGAGCCCGGATGGAAATGCGTTCGCAGCCGATGGGACAGAAGGCCATGCTGTTCTGGATGAGATGATTGAAGGCCGTGAACATCTGCCTTCGATCGGCCCAGATATCGATGGTGCCGCTAAAATCGAAGACAATTTCGGCTGTATCGGGCCAGGCCGGATCGGCTCTTCCTACCTGCAGCACTTCTTCCAAACAGTTGCGCAGGGAGAACCAGTTGCAGGACGCATGTTCCGGTCGAGAGAATTTCAAAAAATCTCCGACAGTTTCAATCAGCCGGTTTGACTCCCGCAGGATGATATTGGTCAGTTGAACATTGGTATAATTTTTTATTCCCTCCGACGAAAATTCGTTGAGCAGTATCTGAGCAGATCCGGAAATTGCCGTGAGCGGATTGCGAAAATCATGGGCAATTCCGGCGCTCATCATCCCGATGGCAGCGAGCTTTTCGGTCTGCCGAATCTGCCGCTCCAGCTTTTCGATCTCGCTGATATCCCTCAGCGTGATGATTTTATGCGGTGCGGAATGATTGTGTTGATCGGGTACCGATTTCTGGATATTCATATGGGCGTAGCCGATACGAACTTTGGTTTCGTCATCTTTGATGAAATCTGTTGAGAGACGCTGGTTTTCGCTGGCCAGGTCAAGATTCGGGAAGATTGAATCGAGCTTTTCTCCAACCAATGAAAGAGCGGGCAGGTTGGTGATCTTACTGACGGCATTGTTGGCGGAAGTGATGATGCGATCCCGATCGATGGTCATGATGCCGGTTGAGATATTGTCGAAAATCTGTTTGTACAGAATTGCCAGCCTATCGAAGTTTTTTAAGGAGTCGGTGAGAGCATTCTCGGTCGTCTGCAGTCTCAGGCCAAACATGGCACTCAAGATTGCAGCCAGAAAGAAGGTCAACCCATGTACGGCGAAATGATTGAGAATGACCATGGAGGGGGTGTCGGTAACCGGCAGAAAATCCTGAAGGTAGACCGGGTACAGGCCATAGGTTTCCAGGGTGAGGATGGCTCCGTACTGCAGGGTTGCGGCTGCGGCGGCAACCAGTCCGCCTTTTCGCGGGAGGATGAGGCCGCCGGCGACAATCGGAAAAAAATAGACTGTGGTGAAGATGGATACGGAGGAGCCGGAAAAGAAGACCAGCATCGACACAAAACAGGTATCAAGCAGATTCTGGGCGAATCCGAATTTTCTCAGGCTGCCTTGATAAATAAGCAGAAAAAAGGCGGAAAAAATGGTCGTCAGAAAGATGATCAGCAGGAGAAGGATAAGCAGGTTTGTGGGGAGGACGATGACATCGAACTGTTCGCCGCGAAAGATATAGTTGATAGTCAGCAGCAGGGTGTAGAGGACCACGCGCAGCAGCAACATCCAGAGCAGTTGATTGCGGAGGATCTGACTGACGCTGATCGTTGTCCGGGCACGGCCGATAAGAGAGGAAAGATCCATGGCTGTCAGCTCAAACCATATTTTTTAACTTTGTAACGCAGACTGCGAAAACTGAGCTGCAGCAGTTCCGCTGCCTTCATCTTCGAGTTATTGGTTTTTTGCAGGGTGTGGGTAATGATACGTTTTTCCAGATTGGCGACAATCTTCTCAATGCCTAAATCATAGAGTTCCTCTTCGCTCGAGGCCGCCTGAAAGAGACCATTATATTCATCGCTTGGTGCTGCCACTGCCGACTGGTTGACTTTGCCGGAGAAGGTTAAACTCTCAGGGAGAATGATATTCGAGTTGGCCAGGGCAACGCCTCGTTCTATTATATTTTCCAATTCGCGAATATTGCCGGGAAAATGATAATTCATGAGTACCTGCAAGCCATAGGAGGAAATTTCCTGCACCTCTTTGCCAAGTTGCCGGGAATATTTCTTCAAAAAATGGTCGACCAGTTGCGGAACATCTTCCTTCCTCTCACGGAGCGGCGGAATCCGCATGGGAACCACTGCAAGGCGGTAAAAGAGATCTTCCCTGAACCTGCCTTCCCTGATCTCGTCTTCAAGGATCTTGTTGGTGGCGGCAATAATACGGACATTTATTCGTTTGGTCCGAGTCCCGCCAACCGGTTTGATTTCTCTCTCCTGAAGAACGCGAAGGAGTTTGGTCTGAATAATCGGTGTCAACTCTCCGATCTCGTCAAGGAAAGCCGTGCCATTATCGGCCTCGTTGAAAAGGCCGGATTTATCGCTGATCGCCCCGGTAAAGGCTCCTTTGACGTGGCCGAAGAGTTCGCTCTCCATCAGATCCTCGGGAATGGCGCTGCAGGTGATAGGTACGAAATTCTGCGATGCCACTCTGCTGTGGCTGTGGATAGCCTGGGCCACGAGCTCCTTGCCGGTACCGGATTCCCCATAGATGAGGACATTTGCCGGAGTCGGGGCGACGCGTTGTATCATGTCGAAGATTTTGAGCATTTCCCGGCTTTGCCCGATAATTTCAGGAAATGAGGCGCTGAGATCCTGTGGTTTGCCGATCTGGAGATTTTTGCTGGTTGCCGATTCGATGACCGATTTAATTTCATCGACGTTGAACGGCTTACTGATGTAGTCGAATGCACCGTTCTTCATGGCCAGAACCGCATCGTCCGGGGATGCAAACGCTGTAATCATTATCACCGGCAGCTCGGGAAAATCCTCTTTTATCGATTCCAGAAGTTCAATGCCGGTAATACCGGGCATGCGGATATCGCTGACAACGACGTCGACCGACTGATTGCCGAGAATCTCGAGTGCTTTTCCACCATTGTCGGCAGTTGCTACCTTATGGCCTTCTTTTTCGAGGAGAATCTTGAGGAAATCCCGCATACTGCGCTCGTCATCGACGACTAATACTGAGGCCATGGCCACCTTCGGGTTGTGTTAGCTGGAATGGGGGTTGCGGAAATCACTGATGGGGGTGACAGCCGGAAGTTTATCTCACGTAATACTTCACCTGATAATATCGTAAAGAACGGCAAGAGACAAGAAGGGGATACGGCTGACCTGAAAAATGAAGAGGATTTAAAGAAATGTGTTGAGATCGACAGTCGCTCTCCCCATCGGAGCAGGAGCGACTGTCGCGTGGGCTTAGATCAGGCAAGCGAACGACTGCCCTCCTCGATCAGCGAGGCGGCGATGTTTCTGGCTGAGTCGGTGCGGAATTCTTCTGCTGCCTGTCGCACCATTTCGGCGGTGATGAGATTTTCTTTGATCTTTTCCTGCAGGGTACGGAGGGCTAAGGCATCCCTGAGAATGTTATCCGGCAGGGAGCCGTTCTCCCGCTCTTTTTGCTGGTGTGCGATAAGATTGCAGGTTTCCTCGATCATTTCATCGCCTGCCCCGACTTTTTTCAAAATGGACCGGGCATTGGTCTGACCGGTGCCGTAAAGGTAGGCGGCGCAGAGAATAATGGCGAGATTTCCACCTCCTTCCGCCTTTGCTATATTCTCGGCATGGCGGGCGGTGGCAGTTGCCTGACGGATACTCTTGAAGTCGGATTGAAAGTGCCGTTTCATTTCAACCGCCACCTTGTCTTTCAGCAGGTTGTCTCTTCCGCCGGTAAAATCTTCGGGCAGTGCCCCCAGACATTGTTCGGCATACTGGCAATACGAGGCGCAGCCGAAATCCATCTTGGGGTTGACAAAGCGATGACCGCAGCTGCCGCACTTTCGGCTGGTATCATCCTTGTAAAATTCAACCGATGTGCCGCATTTGGGGCAGGCAACATCAAAAATTGCATTATCTTTCCAGTATTTCATATCCTGACCCGGACATTTCATGGCTGTTCTCCTTATTTATCGTTCACCGGTGAGAACCATTGGCGGTACGAAGACCATCCTGCACCAAACATAAGCTCGATTATGTTATAAGTGTATCAGCTCAAGATGAATTGTCCTTGATCTAGGTCAAGATCGAAACGATTTTTAAAGGATGGGGAAAAGAAGGGGGGATCGAAACGGGGGAGAATCGGAGTATCTCCCCCGGAATCGGGCTAATCAGGAAACGGGACAGAATTCATTCATGAGTTTATCGACAGCCAGAACCGAGAGGGATTCGGCCGGAAGATCCAGCAGCGAGCGACGTTCCATATCGAATTCAAGCAGAGCCGGGTCGTGCGGAATGATGCCCGCTATCGGTAACCCGATATCTTTCACTTCGGTCAGAAATGCATCGCTGAGGTTCTCCGGGCCGCGGGTCACGATAATCGCCAATTTTTTCACATCCAGTTTCAAGCTGCCGAGCATCTGGCTGATTCTTTTAACCGCTCGCAGACCCCTGAGAGAGTAATCGGTGACGAGGAAAAGTATATCGACTTTACCGCTGGTTCGCCGGCTCAGATGCTCCATCCCTGCTTCATTGTCGACGACTGTATATTTGTAATGACCGGTCAGTTTGTCGGTGAAGCTGTTCAGGATATTGTTGACCATGCAATAACAACCCTGGCCTTCCTGTCTGCCCATGACCAGCAGGTCAAACGCAGGCTTTTCGATCAGCGCCTGTTCGATCAGGGTCTCGAGGTAATTGACTTTGTCCATGCCTGAGGGGACACTTTGCGGATCCTTCATATAGGTTTCGCGGATGTCGCCGATCGTGCTCGTGACATTCAGGCCCATGGTTTCGCCAAGATTACTGTTCGGATCCGCATCGACAGCGAGAACGGGGGTTTTGCCGGTCGCGCCGAGATAACGAACAACCAGGGACGCGACTGTGGTTTTGCCGACGCCGCCTTTTCCGGCAAACGCAATTACTTTACTCATAATATATCTCCGTGCAGATTACTTGTGACTGGGGAAAAAATACAATTACCTCGCCATCATAAGGGTAATTTCCAATGTGATGTTTACAACACCTGAGAAGTGTAAACATTTTCCCTGGAAAAAAAAGAAAAAACCACCTCATCAGTAAAGAAAATGAGGTGGTTCTAACTAGTGTCTGTCCAGAATGGCTATTTTGCCCTAACTCTTCGTTGCTCTCAAAATTTATCAACTATATGCCTGCGGTTAAATTTATCGAGCGCCTCGATTTAGAACAAAATATCTCATTCTGGACAGACACTAAGGAAGCAGCTACCGGTTACTTCGGGTCAGGCCGCAGCAGGGGCCTTTTTCTTCTTCTTTTTCTCTTCTTTGGGGGGACCCAGAAGGCCCTTGATATGCTCGATATGATTTGCCGCGATAGTGTTGTTTCGGGCTATTCCCAGGGCTTCTTCATCAATTCCCAGGCACAGGCCGAGCAGCTGCGGGAAGAGGAGCACCGGGAGAAGCCGAGGCTCGGGAGCGGCGTTCAACATATTTACCTGCATGGTGTCGAACTGCAGGTGGCAATAGGAACAGATCGGTGTAATGAAGTCGGCGCCGGCATCTTGAGCCCCGGTGATTTTTTCTTTCAGAAGCTTTTGTGAAAGGTCGTTGTTGATGCCGGCAAGTGCGGCACCGCAGCATTCGAGTTTGCCGCGCCAGTCAAGGCTTTTCGCACCGGTGGTAAGGAGAAGTTCTTCGGTGATTCGGGGAATAAAGGAATCGTCGAATTTGGTAATTTCCCTGGGGCGGAGTATATGGCAACCGTGGATGACCGAGATGTTGAGCTCGGTAAACATCTTGACCAGCTGCTTCTTGATGGTTTCCGGACCAACCTGCTCGTGCAGAACGGTCAAATAGTGCTTCACCTCGGCCGTGCCCGAGTACTTCAGTCCTTCTTTGGCAAGTATGCCGTTCAATTCGGCAAGAAGTGCAGGATCCTTGCCCATGACATTCCTGGCTTTCTGGAGACTGGCGAAACAGCAGTTACAGATAACGAGAATATCGAGTCCTTTCTTTTCCGCCAGGGCCAGATTCCTGACGGATGGCAGAATGTAGGCCTTTTCGTCGACATTGCGGGCCGGATAGCCGCAGCAGTTGAATTCCGGAACGACTTCCAGTTCGATGCCGAAATGGTGCAGGACCGCGGTTGTCGATGTGGCATATTGCTGGATACGGATCGGGATGTTGCAACCCTGAAAAAATGCGTATTTCATGAGCTTGCTCCTGCCTCTATTTTGTTGAGGGCACCGTTTTTGAGAGTGTAGAATATATCGCAGAGTTCGACCTGATTGGGGCAATGTTCCTGACACAGGTAGCAGGTGGAACAGCTCCAGATCATCTGCGATCCCATCGCCAGGTCAACCTTGCCGATACCGAGACTGAACATGATCTGATGGGGCAACATGCCCAACGCTTCCACCGGATCTTCAAAACTCCGCACTACGGGACAGATGTTGGAACATCGCTGGCAGGAGTAACAGCTTCTGTAGGTAGTATTGCTTAATCCCTTCGATCCCTTGCCGAGAGTCATCGGCAGGGCGATGTCCGTCAGATGCTGAAAATTCTTTTTGAAAAGAGCGGTGACTTTTTTAAGTGCCTGCAAATGATCGTCGACAAAATTCTGCGCGAGAGCCAAAGGAAAAGAAAAGTGACTGAGCATGGTCGTCTCGGGCATGCCCTGCTGGAGCAGCATGTAGCGAGCATTGACAAACAGTTCTTTGAGGTTGATTCCCGATGGACAGACGGCGGTACAGCGGTCGCAACTCGTGCAGACGTAGAGTCCTTCCTGCATCCTCTTGAGCACTGCCGGATCGGTTTCCTTTTTCGCCACAATCTTTTTCAGGTACTGGACCTTCTCGGACGGCAGGATAAACTCATTTTGGAACGATTCGTAAAACATGTTCGAGGAACACTCGAGGCTGCAGGTTCCGCAATGGGTGCAGGCGGACAGGCCGATCATCTGACGGGTCAGAGTGTTAGCCGGTTCCGCGATCTCATCCCCGGATACCCTTTTGATGATCAGGCTGACCGGGGCGGCCAGGATATGGAACATCTTGCTGAAGGGCAGCCATGCCAGAAAGGCGAGGCTGGCCAGAATGTGCAGATACCAGAACATGGTTACCGTTGCGGAGTCGCCAAGGACTGCAGCGAACGGACGAGTGATCTTCGACACTGCAAAACCGGCAAAAGCCGTTCGGTTGGAGGCGTGACATTCTATACAGCTGTCACCATTCAGTTCCTTGCCTTTCTGGACGAGTTCCGGGGCGGCAGGAGGCAGCACGTTGGGCGACACCAGGCCATTCTCCTGGACCCAATACGCTTCCAGCGCCATGGCTTCTTCTTCGTCGGAAACGGAACCGTACTCTTCCACCATATTCTGATAAACGGTGTAGGAAGACATTTTGGCGCCTTCGAGCAGCAAGCCGGAGAGGATAATCGCTCCGACAAAGATCAAGGCAGCCCAGTCGCTCGCAGAGCTTTTCAACCGTTGGGACTTGAGACTGAACCTGCGATATACTGCGATAGCCAGGCCGGCCAGAACCATCAGGCCGAAAAGATTGCGTAAGAAGAGGAAGGGGTTGAGAGTTGACTGATAATTGCTGAAGATCGATTCGCTTACCATCGGACTCATGGCATGCATGAGCAGGAGCAGGATGAAGCCGAAAAAGATAAGGGTATGAGCTGTCCAGCGAAGGATATTTTTATCGAAGATGCGTTTCTGAAAGAGCAGGTCGACGAAGAACGACTTGACCATCTCGACAATGCGTCCGCTGAAAATCACCCCGAATGTTCCCTTCAAGGCTGCCGACATTCTCTCTGCCGAAGAAATATGGGGAGCAGAGGGCCGCGTCCCTTGAGAAAACCATATTGACAAACGAATAATTAATCCAACCAGACAGATAATTAAAGACAAACCTAGCAGTATATTAAAATTCATAACCAATTCTCTATACCCTCAGTCATTTTCCAAATAATCGGAATAAATTGTCGATTTAATCAATTCATGATTATCGAATTACCATTGAAGATAAATTGGCGATAATCACAAACGATGCCCGTCGCCGCCTCTTCTCATCTTAACCTGTTGCTGTCCGACATGCACTGGAAATGCCCGGCACGTCTGCTTGTTCCGACGAGATTCAGCCATTTTTTGAGATCAATTCTGAACGAGGTGCCGCATTCTCTTTGCAAGAAGAAAACAATAAGAAATATACCGTTTTTTATCACTTGAGTCGAGTGGTCATTTACACGGTTATAAAATAAATTGATTAACTCTATCTACCTTTTATAATACAATTTTTTCACAGCCGCTTTTATCCGATCGACATGAAATGGAATTCATTGGAGACCGGTTCCTCGGGAAGTTCGAGAAGAATCGTAGTCCCCTCCGGGCCGGTGCTTTTTATCGAAATCCGGCCGTGATTTTCTTCCATTATGCCATAGGCCATGCTCAAGCCGAGACCTGTACCTTTGCCTACCTCTTTGGTCGTGAAAAACGGATCGAAAACCTTTGATAGATTTTCAGGCGGGATGCCGCTGCCGGTATCGGCGATTTCGATATAGGCTTTTCCGGTCTTGCGATCACGATAGGTGGTCAGGGTAAGGGTGCCGCTTCCTTCCATGGCATCAAAAGCGTTGATTATCAAGTTGATCAGCACCTGGCAGAGCTGATTCTTGTCGGCATTGACAAGAATTTGATAGTCGTCCAGGTTCTTGATGATATTCACATTCATGAACAGTTTCTGGTCACGGATCAATCTGAGGCTCTCTCCTACCAGGTTGTTCAGGAAGAAGACATCCTTGGCCGGACGGGTCTGGCGGCTGTAAGCCAGGAGATTTTTCACTATGTCCTTACATCGTTCGGCATCTTCAAGAACATAGCTGAGATTGTTGAGCAAGGGGTGATCGGGCTCAAGCTTTTCCTTCATCAGGTTGCCGTACAGCAGAATACTGGTGAGAGGGTTGTTGATTTCGTGGGCGACGCCTGCCGCCAGTCTGCCCAGGGAGGCCAGCTTTTCCGATTGAAAAAGTTGGCTTTCGGTCTCCTCGAGCTTCTTCTGAACGGCCTGCTTTTCGCGCAGATCGTTGAAAATGGCGGCAGTCGCCGCTTCCCGGCCATCCTCATAGATGATTGCCGCCGTCATTTCGACCGGGATTTCTACGCCTTCTCTGGTGATGATATTGACCTGGGTGCTGGGCAATTTGCCTTTTTCCCCGATATTTTCATCCCGGAGTTTCCGCATGATGTGCCGGGCGACACCCGAGGGATAAAAATCTTCGATATTGATCCGGTTGGCATCGCGCGCAGAGTAACCGAAAAGGTCCTCGGCGGCTTTGTTCATGAGGATGATTTCTCCCTTGCGGTCGGCTGCCATGATGCCGCTTACCGAACTCTGGACGACCTTGTCGATGAGTTCCCGCACATCGCTGTATTTCTTCTCGAGATTCTTGACTGCCGTGACATCGCGGATGCTTTCGATGATGTATTTTATTCCTTCTTCATCCACGCAGATGGGAGAAAAGACACGTTCTTCCCAAATTTCGTTGCCATTCTCGTCGATGTTTTTCAGCACCACCGATTGCGGCTGTTTGGTGTCTATCAGCCGTTGCAGAGGGCAGTCCGCATCGGAGCAGGAAAAATGGTTGATATGCCGTTGTGTGTCCGAGCAGATATCCTTGCAGGTTCTGCCGATAATCTGCGTGCCGCAGGCCTTGTTTTTTTCGAGAAATTTACGGTTGGCGGCAACGATTGTCCGGTCGGGCTTGAGGATGAGTGTCGGGTATGAAAGAGAATCGAAAACCTTCAGTCGCCATTCGGCTTGATTCATTTCATTATCTTTATTTTGCATCATTGAGGAGTTCTGAGGATAGTAGCTGTTTCGCCAAGAGACCGGTGTAAATAATGGGTGTGAGCGTATCTGAAGTCAAGCTGTCGTTGGTATGAGGAACGTCTCCTTCAGTATTTTCAGAGCTGCAGCACCTTGATCCTCAGGGAAGATCAAATACATGCTGGTTCCGGCACAGCCGGAAAGCGTTATTTGAATATTATGTTTGGCAAGAATGGAAAAAGCGGTCTCGGCAATTCCGAATCTATCCTGAAAATGAGGGCCGTGCAAAAAAATCATGTAAAAAGGGGCATTCATGCTGAATTGTGCCGCAGGTTCTTCCTCCAGCCATCGGTTCATCAGGCTCAGCATGGCATCCCGCCCGTCGTTTTCTATGACCAGATACAGTTCCATCCTGTCTTTGTCCGTTCCATGACAGGTTACCAGCTCAAATCGCCTCAGCGTACTCTCAAGGTGGGTGATTCGCTCTGCCCAGGAGGCCATGCGGTCTTGGTGAAACCGGAGCACTCCCAAGGCAAGCCCGGACTTCCCGGTGATGCCATACACTTTAACTTGAGCTTCCCAATATACGGCAATAGTTTCCAAACTAGAGATGCCTCCTGACTGGCCGTGGTCTTTATAGCTGTTGTGTAAGACGGAACTCCTGCCGGAATGGAGCATGATTTTCAGGCAGGATTATGACGTTCTTTAATTTTTCTGCAATGTCATCCAGGAGGTGGAAATCGGTATTTACAGCAACAGCCGATATTGACGTGCCGAGGGAATGGATCGGGTATCGATTTTCAGCAAAAATCCCCATGATCAGACCGAGAAGGCGGAAACTGTTCCTGTGGGGGAAAAGAGTCAGTGTGCCGACGGACGGGATGATTCGAACGTTCTGGTTGGTAAATGAAGAAAAATTGAGTACTTCCTGAATTCGCCCGAGTTCATCCAGTAAAACACAGAAACTGCTTTCCGCTTTTTTATTCGAGCTGGAATGACAGATGAACGGAATATTGATCTGTTTGCCGGCTAACAGGTGGAGCAAGTCATTGAATGAAGTTTCATTGGGGAAATTGCAGGCGACCGTAACCTGCACCAGTTCTTCACTGAACTTTATGCCGCCAATGCGAATCTGAGTGTTATCTTCCATTGGTTGTTATGGACACTAATCGTTCACCGGCACGCATCAAAAGACTGCATAACCCAGATCTGTAACCGTTCCCCTCTGGTGAAGAGGAGAACGGCTCAATCCTTGAATTACAGGTTGTCCTGCACTATTTCCATCAGCTTGTCGAGATCTATCGGCTTGGCAATAAAATCGTCGGCCAGGGTGGTTTTGCCACCCATATGGGTGTAGTTGGTTGTCTTAATCGCTTCTGTAACAGCCGTAAGCAGAACAACGACAATACTTTTATATTCATCAGAGGTTTTCAGTTCGTCACACAGAGTATAGCCGTCTTTTCTCGGCATCATGACGTCAAGGATGATCAGATCGGGACGTTCTTCCTTGATCCGGTCCATGGCTTCCACTCCGTCATAGGCCTTGACCACACGGTAATTCTTACTTTCCAACTTCATGGAGACCATTTCCACGAGATCGGTATCGTCATCCACCACAAGAATAAGTTTACTATCGCTCATGTTTTACTTTCCTCCATCGGCAATAATTGTTTGAACCGCTTTCATTGTTTATACCTGAGGCCGGGGCAGAAGTCCTGCTCTTTCGCAGATTTCCTGCACTTTTTCTTCCCACTCGATTGCCATGATATGAATACCGGCGACGCCTTCGATTTTTTTGAGCCTTTCGATGGTCTCGACACAGATGGTGACACCTTCTTCCGCCTGTTTCTCCTTCGGCACCGAAGCCATCCGGTCGACGATTTCTTTCGGCACATCCATGCCCGGAACTCGGTTGGCCATGTACTTTGCCGCGCCGAGTGATTTGCAGGGAGTTACCCCGGCCAGGATGTAACATTTTTTATGGAGTCCTTTCTCTCGTACCCCTTCCATCCATCGCTCGAACTTCTCGACGTTGAAGATACATTGCGTCTGGATGAAATCGGCGCCTGCCGCGATCTTTTTGGCAAGGCGCATGACCCGCAGTTCAAACGGATCGGCAAAAGGGTTGGCGGCAGCTCCGATAAACATCTTCGGCGCTCCCTTAATCTCGGCGCCACCCTGAAAGATGCCTTTGTCACGCATATCTTTGACCATCTGGATCATCTGGATGGAATCTATGTCATGGACATTCATCGCCATCGGGTGATCGCCGAATTTAGTGTGGTCGCCGGAGAGACAGAGCATGGTATCGATGCCCATCGAGTACGCCCCGATGATATCGGCCTGCATGGCAAGTCTGTTGCGGTCTCTGCAGGTCACCTGAAAAAGGGGGTTCAAACCCTGCTGCTTGATGATAAAAGAAGCAGCGAGACTGGACATGCGAACCATCGCCGTCTGGTTGTCGGTGACATTCACCGCATCGACTATCCCTTCAAGATATTTCGCTTTTTCTATGAGATGTGCAGGTTGGCAGCCGCGAGGAGGTCCACACTCGGAGGTAACTGCCAGATGTCCTGCCGCCAAAATCTTCTCTAATCTGCTCTCGGTTTTCATTCTGCCAAATCCTCTCTTATAATCTTTCTCGGACCACTGCCACCGCCCGGTCTCCAGTCTTTTGCCGGCATGTTCTCCAGATACCTGTCAGTCTGTCCGAGGGCTTTCAGTCTGTCCCAGATAAGCTGCCAGGCACAATCCACTTCCTCACCGATTTCGCAATGGCCGCCGGTTGAACCGCCACAGGGGCCGTTCATCAGCTGTTTGGCGCATCTGGCGATGGGACAGATGCCACCGGTCATGCCGAGCATACAGTTGCCGCAGCCCTGACATCTTTCCGCCCACACGCCCTGGCGCTCGGAGGCACCCATGAATTTGGTGTTGACTGCCGGGAAGACCGGCTTATCCTTGAACCGCATGGCCAGCTGCTGGACCCCGCAACCGCAGGCCATGGACATGATGGCTTCTGCGCCATCCAGCATCGGTACCAGTTCCTCGACGTATTCGGGGTCGCACTGCCTCTCAAGTGTATGTTGGCGAATATCGATATTGCTGCCATTTTTCAGCAGGGCCATCTGCAGCCCGGACGCCAGGAGGCCGACTTCTTTTCTGCCGCCGGCGGCGCATACGGTGACACACTCATTGCAGCCGAGCAGGAGTATGCGCTTGAAAGGCTTGATGTATTCAATGAGTTCTTCTAAAGGTTTTCGTTCAGCAGTGATCATTGTGGTTCACTCTCCTTATAATTAATACCGTCAACTTTAATACCGTCAACTGAATCGCTGTCGGTTACAGGGCCAAAGCCGTTTTGATCGGACTCGGCCCGAGTTTTCGGATCTTTTCGGTGATTTCGGTTGCCGTCTGGGCAAAACGATAGCCCATGCCGGCCGACATTGTCACCATCTCGAGTCTTTCACTCTCGATGCCGATTTCCTCGAGATATTTCTTGACGTATGCCACTCGGCGACCTGCCCTGGTGTTGCCGCTCTTGAAATGACAATCGCCTTCCAGGCAGCCGGCCACATAGACGCCGTCCGCCCCTTTTTCAAAGGCGCGGGCGATATGCAGGGCATCGACCTTGCCGGAACAGGGAACCCGGATGATCTTTACATTGGCAGGGTAGGGAAGACGCTGGCTTCCCGCCATGTCGGCAGCGGTATAGGCGCAGTAGTGGCAGCAGAATGCTACAATTACCGGTTCAAAATTTTCCATTATGCACTTATCCTTTCAAAAAGTTGTTCCACCTCTGCAAGAATCCTGTCGTCTTCGAACTGCATCAGCTGAATGGCTTTGGCCGGACATTCGGAAACGCACACGCCGCACCCGTGACACTTGGCCGGATCGATTTCCGAATATCCGTCGGCGTTGATGAACGGAATATTGAACGGACACGATCTGACGCAGATGAGGCAGGCGGCGCATATTTTGCCGTCGACCCTGGCGGTTGCCGCGCCAAGGTTGATTTCATCCCTGACGAGCATGGTCTGGGCCCGTGAGGCTACCGCATTGGCCTGGGAAATGCTCTCTCGGATCAGTTTCGGCGAATGGGCAGTTCCGGCCAGGAAGAAGCCGGGTACCGCCATATCGACCGGGCGAAGCTTGACATGGTCTTCGAGGAAGTAGCCGTCGCCGGTGCGGGGCAGCTTGAAGATCATCGCGAGTTCCTCGGTGGAATCGAAATCGCTGATCATGCCGGTGCTGAGGCTGAGATTGTCGGCGGCGACTGTTACCTTGCGGCCGAGAATGGCATCGGTGTAGGTGACTTCAATCTGCTCGCCGACTGCTTCCACCACCGGAGGATTATCCGTTTCATAGCGGACAAAAATAACCCCTTTCTCTCGTGCCTTCTGGTAGTACTCCTCCTGGAAGGCGTAGGTTCGCATATCCCGGTAGAGCACGAAGATTCGGGCCTCGGGATTGACCTCGATAATAGCCAGGGCGTTTTTCACCGCATTCTGACAGCAGATACGGGAACAGTTGGGGTTTTCGGGAATGCGGGATCCGACACACTGGATCATGACTACATTATCCCATTTCTTTACGGTTTCGGGATGTTCGATGATGAATTTCTGCGTTTCCAGCTGGGTCCGCACCGCCGGATTGTCGCCCAGCAGGTAGAGTGCCGGCCGGTTCGATTTGGCGCCGGTCGCAAGAATCGTAATGCCATGCTCGAGCTGCCGGTAAAACATCTGCGGCCCGCTCTGCATGCCGGTCTTGAACATTCCCGGCATGCCGGAATGATCGACGATGAGGGCCCGGGTGAATACCTGGATTTTTTCGTGCTGCTGCACTCTGGTGGCTAAATCGCCGACAAACGCCTGAACATCGCCGCCTTCCAGCGTCTTGTAGAGTTGATTCGCCATCCCGCCCAGCTTATCGCTTTTTTCGGTCAGGTAGATCTGGAAACCCTGGTCGGCAAGACGCAGTGCCGCGGTCATGCCGGTTACCCCGCCGCCAACCACGAGAACATTCTTGTTCATCGGCAGACTCTGGTCGGTAAGCGGCTGTGCCTTGATTGCCGCCCCGACCGCCATCCTGATGAGATCATTGGCCTTGGCGGTCGCTTCGGCGGGTGCGCCGGTGTGAACCCAGGTTGCCTGATCCCTGATGTTGGCTATTTCCACCAGATATTTATTCAGACCGGCCTTGCGCAAGAGATCCTGGAATTTTGCCAGATGAGTCCGCGGCGAACAGCCGCCGATAACCACGCGGTTGAGTTGCTCTTCTTCGATGGTCCGGCGGATATTTTCCATGGATATCCGGCTGCAGCCGTGTCCTTCCGCTCTTGCTACCGCAACATGGGGTAAAGAAGCGGCATGAGCTACAAGACTTGTTACATCGACCACTCCGCCGATATTCTCGCCGCAGTCGCAGATAAATACTCCGACCTTCGGTTCTTCTGCGGAGATATCCCTTTCTCTTTGCAGATCGTCCTCTTCGACATCTCCCTTGACTACAGGCGGCAGGTCGCTGCCTGCCAAACAAGCGGCGGCACTGGCCTGGACCATGGTCTCGGGGATATCCTTCGGACCTTCAAACGTTCCCGCTACATAAATCCCGGGGCGTGTGGTGGCCGCCGGGTTGAACCCTTCGGTTATCGGAAAGAAGTCACTGTTCAGGCCAATGCCCATTTTAGAGGCCAGCTCACGGGTATCGTCCGAGGTCTTGAAGCCGGTGGAGAGCACGATCATATCGAAATGCTCTTCAAACTGTTTGGTGGCGTCGTCTTTGGTGTAGGTGATGGTCAGATCTTCGCTTCCCACGGGTTGCAGAATGGAATGCGGCCGGCTGCGCAGAAAACGCACGCCATATTCGTTTTTGGCCCTTTCCAGGTAGAGCTCGTAATCCTTGCCGAAGGTCCGCATATCCATATAGAAGATGGTTGTTTCGATATCTTCCTGGAACCGCTCTTTGGTCACTATCGCTTCTTTCAGGGCAAACATGCAACAGGCATGGGAACAGTAGGCGCCGGCCCCTTTCTGCAGACCACGCGAGCCGATGCATTGAATCCATGCGACCTTCTTCGGCTGACGGCCGGTTGAAGGACAGAGCAGCTTTCCGCCGGTGGGGCCGGAGGCTGAAAGAATCCTTTCGTATTCGAGGCTGGTGACCACGTCCGGAAATTTGGCATAGCCGAGATAATCGAGGTGGCTGGGATCGAAAAGCGAAGCCCCGGGCGACAGCACGATGGACGCGCAGCGGATCTCCCGGTTGCGCGGCATATCATCGGGATTGATCGCTCCGGCCGGACAGATGCCCACGAGCGCGGTGACATCGTTGCATTTTCCCAGATCAATGGAAAAAGCCTGAGGCGTTGCCTGGGGATAGCGCATACAGGTCGGCGCCCGATGATCGAGGCCCGGATTAAAACGGACACATTCCGGGAAATGTTTGAAGCATTCGCCGCAACCGGTACATTTTTCCAGATTGATATACCTGGGGTCTGTTTTCAGGGTGACGGTGAAATTGCCCTTTTCCCCTTTGACACTCTCGACGCCGGTCAATTCCATAAGTTCGATATGGTCCTGACGGTTCGTTTCCGAGAGATGAGGCGCGATGGTGCAGAGATCACAGTTATTGGTCGGAAAAGTCCTGTCCAACTGAGTCATCAGGCCACCGATGGTGGCGGCCTTATCGACGAGAACGACGTCCTTTTCCGCCTCCGCTAAATCCAGAGCCGTTCGTATCCCACCGAGACCTCCGCCAATAACGAGCACTTTATTATTTTGCGTTTGGAGTCTGTTTGAGTTCTGCATTGTTACCTTTCTTTTCACAGGTTGAGCAGGGTTAAACGAATTATTCGGTCAATCCTTGGAGTTGATTGTTCATGCCTCTCAAAACAACCATCAAACTTTGGCAACATCGAGTATTTCCGGGAGCTTATGCTCCCATCCCAAGGTCTGGATCAGCACACCCTGAGTAAGGTCTTTCATCGCCAGAATCGTTTCACCGGCTATTTTAATACCTTCCAGCTCCCTGTCGGAGGATTTACGGATACGCCGAATAAGGTCGTCGGTTATGCGTGCACTGGGATCGCTGTTTGCAATATACTGGGCGATTGCCAGGGATTTTATGAGAAAAACCGTGGCGATGACAGGCACACCAAGTTCTTTGACCTTGCCCAGAAAAACAGTGTGAGCGGCCAAATCGAAAACAGGTGGCGTGATGAGGTACGCCGCCCCTGCAGCAATTTTCTTTTTGGCGGCGGCAAGTGCCGTATTGCAGGCTTTTTCATCGGCACAGGGAGATATTGTGCAGCCGATCGTGAAATCGGGAGCGCCATCCAGATCAAAACCGCTCATGTCTTTGCCTTTCTGCAGCGTCATCAGGACTTCGATAAGACGCACTTCATCCAAATCATTGACGGTTTTTGCATCGCTGTGGTCGCTTTCGCTCATATCTTCGCTGCCGGCGACGATCAGGTTCTGGATGCCGAGAACGTAAGCTGCCAGGGCATCTCCCTGCAGAGCCATCCTGTTTCGGTCGCGACAGTAGGTGTGCATGATCGTCTCGAGACCCTGCTGCTGCAGCAGCACTCCTCCGGCCAAGGCGCTCATTCGCATGATGCCGTTATCCATGTCCGGAATGACTACCGCATCGACCCTGCCTTTCAGACGCCGTGCATCGTTGACCAGCCTGGAAATATTTATTCCTTTCGGGGTATGCATTTCGGCGAGTACCGCGAATTCTTTTGCTGCCAATCGTTTTTGAAAACTCATAGGTTTCTTTCTCCTCCAAATCAGAGCATGCCGGTTGAGTAGTGTTTTCTACGTTTTCTGTCTCTATTACAGGGCGGTTTCCGGATGAAAAACGTTTACATCCTTCAAGTCGTCGCCCAGATAAGCCCGCTCGTTGGGGCCGAGGATCCCAAGAGACAGACAGATGAGTGTCCATATATGAACGGTGCCGAACGTTCCGCCGAAATGATGACCGATATCATGCACCTGGGCATGGCAGTTATGGCAGCCGGTAATGCAGTAATCGGCGCCGGTGGTCATGATCTGGTCGAATTTGACCTTGCCGTAGTCCCTGCGGGCTTCAGTGAAACCGGACTGCAGGAAGCCGCCGCCACCACCGCAACAGTAGTTGTTCGACTTGTTCGGCGTCATCTCGATAACGTTTTCCGCACCGACCACCGATTGAATGACAAAGCGCAGATCGTCGGCAATGACATCGCCGAAGCCTTTTCTGACGATCTGGCAGGGGTCCTGTATAGTGAATGTGACTTTGCGCTCCTTGTTCCAGTCGGAGCTGACTTTAAGCCGTCCTTCCCTGATCCATTTGGCGTAGTAACTATAGATGGAAGCAACTTCAAATTTGTGGTCGATATTGAATTTTTTCAGTCCGGCCCGGACTGAGAAAGTTATGTGTCCTCACTCCGTATTGAGAAAGACCTTGCACCCTAGCTCATCGGCCTGTTTTGCCGATACCCTCGTGACGCGTTCCCAGCATTCATTGTCGGCCAGAAACAGACAGTAGTTTTCAGCGGCCCAGCCTTTGCTGCCGTAAGTCCAGTCGACTCCGGCGAGGTGGAGAATTTTCCACAGCGGCACCATTTCATCAGGCTCGGTTACCGGCTCGCGTGAGTTCTGGTTGAGAAAGAAGAAAGCGCCGAGCTTGTCTACCGGGGCCTGCATGTCCTTGAATTCGGGCTGTGACTCCTGGTATTCGGCCAACACGTCTCCGACGACGAAGACAAAGTCATCCGGCGCCGTACCCATGGCGCTGTTGGAGTCGTTTCTGAGGGCCATGTCACAGGAGTTCCTGATTCCTTTGGGACGGTCATCCCGGGGCCATTCCGCCCGGGCGTTGAAGACAAGTTGAGGAATGTCTATTTTCATCGGACAGACATAGATGCAGCGCTGACACATGGTACACATCCATACCCATGGTGACTTGACCGCCTCCTCGTCCATTCCCATGGCGACCATGCGAAGGAATTTCCGTGGATCCATATCTTCCAGGCCTGTTGCCGGACAGCCTGCAGCACAGGCTCCACAGGTAAGGCAGAGATTCAGGTTTCCACCGTCCGGGATGATCCCCTTCGCCTTGTCGAGGAAGGAGCTTTGTTTTTTTCCTTGAATTTTGATGGTGCTTTCTGACATTGAAGTTATTCCTTTTTTCCTATCCAATTGCATATTGTCGGCGGCGCCGCAGAGCGCATCGTCAACACTATTCGCTTGTGGTTTGAAAATGAAAAATGTGCCAGTCGAGATGCTGTCTTCCTCCTTCTTTGCTGTTTACTGTATGGCAGTGTCTGAATACAGGTCGTTCAGGACAAAGTCTCTCTGCACTCAAAGTGTTCACGAAGAGCCGCGATCATTGACAAGATCGAGCACGACAACGTAAAAACATCATTCACCCCGTTGAAATAAGGGAAAAATGAGGTAAAACTCCTGTCTTGTTTAAGAGGCTCCTGCCGAATAAAAAAAACGTATATTTGTCAATTCCCGGCGGGGGCGACTGGACCGCGGGAACCGTCAACCGTGCGACTGAAGCTGATATCTTCTCGGAAAAAAAAGATACACTGGGGAAAAAACCGGGGAAGAGAGATGTGAGTGCTGGAGATTGACCGGCAATTGCGGGCAGAAAGAAAGATGAATATGTCCCACCCGCAGGAGCCACAGTACATCCGGGTGAAATCAATTGCAGCATTTTCCTTTTGCTCCCAAAGTTAGCCAAACGAAACGCGATAGCAAATGTACGGCCTGTCTTAAACCGGTCATTCGCCGTTTAATCCCAACCTGCTCACTCTAACAGGAAACGAATCTACCGATACGTATTTTAAAAGTCAACCGTTATGAAATGGGATAGGAAGCCGCAGGAGGAGCCAAGGAAATATGGGTTTCATATGGTAACAACTGTTAATTGTCATATAAGTAGACAAAACAGTATGTTGTAGTTACGGAAAAGAGATATATCTGGCGTAAAAATGGAGTTGATTCCGGTTTATCAATAATAGTTGGACAGAGTGCTAGAAAATTTGAAGAGTCGTCAGGGAGCTTGCCGTAATCGTTGTGCGTCGGGTTGCACAGCGTTGGGCCATTGCAGGAAGAATTGCAAGACATAAAAAGAATAAAGCATGCACAGCAATTTCCGGTTATTTTTGTTCATCGATTTCTTTTTCGGGCTTGGTTTCATGAGAATGAATTTTAATATTTGAGGTTTAAGATGGAATATACCCCGTTCAACGGCGCCGCTAAATATGTATTGGATCACGAGTTGGCAAAAATTGTCAATATTTCTATGGTTCTCGAAATGCCTTTGCTGTTGAAAGGCGAACCGGGCACCGGAAAAACCATGCTCGCCCACGCCATTGCCGAAACTCTCCGCATGCCGCTTCTTGTCCTGAATGTAAAATCCAACATGAAACTTGTCGAGGCGTTGTATCAGTATGATACGTTGACCCGTCTCAATGACAGCCGATTTGGCGATTCGAATCGGGATGTGAGCAATATCAAGGAATATATCAAGATGGGAAAAATCGGTCAGGCCTTCACTGCCGGTACACGATGCGTCCTGCTGATAGATGAGATCGACAAGGCTGAGACGGAGTTCCAGGACGATATGCTCGATGTGCTCGACCAGATGCAGTTCGATATAATGGAGACGGATGAAACAGTTCGGGCGCAGCACCGGCCGGTGATCATCATTACTTCCAATGCCAAAAAGGATCTTTCCGATCCCTTCCTCGGTCGGTGCAATTTTCATCACATCGCTTTTCCCGACCCGAAAATGATGCGCAACATTATTGCCGTCCATTTTCCCCATCTCGACAAAAAGCTTGCCGATAATGCAATAGGCACCTTTTTTGATCTGCGAAGTATCGAAGGAGTCGAAAAGAAACCCGCCACCAGGGAATTGCTCAACTGGATTCGCGCCTTGGCCAGCGATCCCGATTTTAAGGATGGCGACCGGCTGAAGAAGGAGATCCCCTATATGGGAGTCCTCTTTAAGAAGAGCGGGGATTACCAGCGCTCGGTGAACAGTCCAATGAAAAAACGGTTTTTCTAGATTGGAATAAATTATGTTTATTGAATTTTTCTACCAACTCAAAGAAGTCGGGATACCGGTAAGCCCGACTTCTTTTTTGACCCTGCACCGGGCGATGTACAGCGGTCTGGTCAATTCGGTCGACGATTTATACACGGCCGCCAGAACAATTCTGGTCAAGAGCGAGAAGTTTTTCGATCTGTACGATCAGGTGTTCGCCCATATTTTCGCCGGCTTGGAACTGCCGGTTGCAGAGGATGACGAGACCTTTGACCTGCTGGCGAGCGGCTTGCTCCAGGAATGGTTGAAAAATCCGAAAAGTCTTGCAGACGCTCTGGGTATCGATGAAAAAAAGCTGGCCGCCATGAGTCCTGACGAGCTGCTCGACTACTTTAAAAAGCGTCTCAAGGATCAGGACGGCAGGCATGACGGCGGTTCCAAATGGATTGGTACCGGCGGCACTTCCCCTGTCGGTCATTCGGGCTATCATCCTGGCGGGTTGCGGGTTGGCGGCATGTCGGGCAACAGGTCTGCGGTCAAGGTCGCCGGGGAAAGACGCTACAGGGACTATTCCACGCAAGGGGTCCTCACCCGAAGCTCTGTCGGAGAAGCACTGAAGCGCCTGCGCAATCTCGTGCCCCATGGTGTAAAAGACCGGCTGAATATCGATGCCACCATTTATCGGACGATGAAAAACGGCGGAGAAATCGAATTGATTTTCGACCGGGGTATCGTCGATCGCCTGAAGGTAATTTTGGCAATCGATAACGGCGGCTGGTCGATGGAGCCGTATGTCGAGTTGGTACAAACCCTTTTCAGCTATTCGAAATCCCAGTTCAAGGACCTGAAAACCTATTTTTTCCACAATACCATTTATGACCTGTTGTGGGAGGATCCGGCCCGCTATAAGCATCCTGAGGCTATTAAAAATTTCGTCAAACTCGATCCCGACACCCGGCTGATTATCGTTGGCGATGCCAGCATGGCACCCTATGAACTGATGGCCACCGACGGCTCGATCTATGCTTTTGAGAGAAGCGGCAAACCCTCCATCGAGCAGCTCAGGTTTCTTGCCGAGACCTTCAACCGGGTCATATGGCTGAATCCCATTCCGGAAAGTCACTGGTCATATACCCACAGCATACAGATGGTGAGAACCGTCTTCCCTATGTTTGAACTTTCCCTGGACGGACTTGAAAAAGGAGTAAGCCATCTGGTGAGCAGGTGAACTTCTTTTCTTCTTTTTTATGTGATTTGCAGTGCAGCTCAAAAGAACAGTGACATTTCCGCCATTGGTATTATTTTGTTGGCTCTTTGAAACATTTCCGTTTCTTTAAATTGATTGATACAAGGTCCCCGTACATGTCCCACTTCACACCAAATTGTCTTCCCCTGCTTATCGGCAGCCTGCCGATCGAAAGCCATGCAGAAGCTACCGATTTAATCTTTGCACATACGCCGGACATCCCGCTTTGGCCGCAACTGCCGGCATTTAAAGAAGAGGGTATGCTCCTCCAGTATCTGCCCGGGCTGCCGGGAGTCAGGGAACGGAACGGCAAGATCTTTGTCGATACCGAGGATCCTGCCTTCGATGAGGAAGTGCTGGCATTTTATGAAGAGTATCTGCTGGTTGGCGAAGGGGAGATGCCCCTTGAAACATCGCGCTTTCTTCTTTCCCGCGATGTTGCCAGGGGATTTTACACCTTCCTGGAGGCTGCCGCCGGGAGGCGCGATACCTTGGTTGCCCTGAAGGGCCAGACTACCGGACCGGTTACTTTCTGCACGAGCCTGGTTGACCAGTCGGGCAGGGCGATTTTCTATAACGATCAACTGCGGGATGCGGCGGTCAAGCATCTGGCCATGAAGGCGAGATGGCAGACCAGGAAAATGGCCGAGATCTGTGGGCGGACAATGATGTTTTTCGACGAGCCGGGGCTCGCGGGACTCGGTTCATCGGCTTTTATCACAATTACCAGAGAAGACATCGTTGCCTGCCTTGCAGAAGTCTTCGCTTCCGTGAAGGCGGAAAACGGCCTGAACGGGGTGCATGTCTGCGCCAATACCGAATGGTCGGTGATCTTTGAATCGGGGGTCGATGTCGTCAGTTACGATGCATATTCCTTCTTCGATAAACTTATCCTCTATAAGGATCATCTGGTGAAATTCTTTGAAGGCGGCGGGATTCTGGCCAGCGGCATTGTGCCGACCGCGCCGGAGTTCATCGATATCGAGACGGTTGATGGTCTTGTCGGCAAATGGTTCAGCCAGACCGAACAACTGCAGGCCATCGGGATCGGCAGGGAGACGATTTTCGCTCAGACCCTGATCACGCCAAGTTGCGGAACAGGCGCGGTTTCACGCGCCCAGGCGGAAAAAGTTCTGTATCTGACTAAGGCCGTTTCGGAAAAGATCAGGGAATCGTTTCGATGAGGCATTTTTTACCGGCCGGGGTCATTTTTTTTATCTGGTATTCCCTTCTGGCCGCGGCTCCTCTGGAATCTGCCGGTTCGCTGTAGACCAGAACGACCGGACGGCGGGGCCGTGTGTATCTGGCCCCCAGCCGCGCCGAATTATGCTCGGCCATACGCCTCGCCAGGTCGGTTGTGATGCCGGTATAATAGGTGCTGTCGAGGCAGCGGACGATATATACATACCAGGGTGAGATTGAAACCTCGCCTTGCTCTTCTTTCTCTTCCATACGGGAAAGCTAAGCTATTAAGAACCGGCCGATGTGCTGAACTGGAGAAAAAACCGTCTTCGACCATCTTGTCAAAAGGAGTTGCAGATGGTAATCAAGACAGTTCCGAACATGTCGGAGTGAATAGTCAATCTTCAAGGTATATGTCATATGAGCTCGGAAGAGGGGAATGAAAATTTTGAGAAGCAGGCACTTACGGAACACCTGAAAGAACTGCGTTTCTGCCTGATTGTTTCATTTATTGCGGTATTCATCGGGTTTTGTCTATCATACACGGTGATTCGACCGATTGGTACCTGGTTTTTCAAGCCGCTGACCGAGGTCCTGCCGGATAATACCTCCCTCATCTTTACCTCGTACCAGGAAGGGTTTTTTTTTATCTAAAGCTCGCCCTGGTCTGCGGTCTGCTGCTTGCTACCCCGGTCATTTTCTGGCAAATCTGGCGTTTTGTCGCTCCCGGGCTCTACGGTCATGAAAAGAAGGTGCTCATCCCGTTTTCGCTGTTGTCTTCATGCTGTTTTATCGGCGGCGCGGCTTTCGGTTATTTTATTGTCTTTCCCCCCGCTTTTAAATTCCTGGTTGGTTATAACAACGAATTTCTCACTTCCCTGCCGGCTGTAGGGGAATACTTCAGCCTGGCGACAAGATTGCTTCTGGCATTCGGAGTGATTTTCGAGATGCCGATTTTCATGGTCTTTCTCGCCAAAACCGGGGTGATCGATGCCGCTTTTTTAAACCGTAACCGGAAATATGCCATCCTCATCGATTTCATTGTCGCCGCAATCCTCACTCCCACCCCGGATGTGGTCAATCAGATGATGATGGCCGTGCCCCTTATGATACTCTACGAGATCAGTGTGGTAGCCGTCTGGCTGTTTGGTCGAAAAGGCTTTGTCGGTTTTGGCGAGTCCTCGGCAGATAAGGGGCAGGATATCGTCGAAAAATGAGTTCCTAACTGGATTTCTTCCCTCTCTTCGATTATAAAGAGAGGAGCTTTTAAATTGTTTTTATAAGAATCCCTTGCTCCTATGCCAGGCGTCGAAGTAAGGGAAACAGAAATAATACATGTGGAGGTGCTTCATGGCTATGAATGCAGAATATGACAAGCTGATTCAGATTGGCAGACCACCTAATATAACCCGACGTTTCCCTCATTCAAAGGCCCTCATCGTCAGCGGCAAGGTGATCGATCGGGCTCTTCTGGCCAAAGGCAAGGCGATGACCATTGCCGCCAACGGCAGAAATTCATTTATCATCCGCGGCGCTCTTCAGGCCGCTCAGCGGGCCGATGCCGCCTTGATTATCGAAATCGCCCGGTCGGAGTGCAACTATTGCCCGGTGAATTTCTATAATATCGCCATGCATGTCGATGTCCTGTGCAACGAACTGGGGATTACCGTGCCGGTGGCGGTTCATGCCGACCATTACGGCATTAAAAGCGAGATCGACCTGCCTTTTGCGCGAATGGAGATTCCTTCAATTTTCGATGCGGGGATTACCTCGATCGCGGTCGACGCCTCTCATATGCCGGACGATATGAATCTGCTGGCCAACATCGAACTGAACACGTTTATCCCGGATTGGGCGGGGCTTGAAACCGAGGTCGGTGAAATAAAGGGAGACATGGGGCTGTCGACGGTCGAAGATGCCTCTTTTCTCATCAAAGGACTCAATGCCCACGGTATCCATCCCGACTGGATCGCCTTGAATAACGGCACCTCCCATGGTCTTGAGGTGAGCGGTCTCGGGATACAGGTCGATTTGACCACCGGAATCCATAATGCCATCGCCCCCTATGGAGTGTCCGGTGCGCAGCATGGAACCTCCGGCAACAGTTCGGACAAGCTTCGCGCCATTGCCGAAAATACCAACACCACCAAGGCCAACGTCGCGACCGCCCTGCAGATGATTTCCTGGGGGGTCGAGGTCAACGACTACGGCAATGCCATTCTTGACACCGACGGTAACTTTAAGAAGATCAAAGATCAGGGCATGAGTGAGGAAATGTGGGAGCGGATGACTGCTTTGGCTGCCAAAAACGGCTGGAAGGGCGGCAACTATAAAAACCTCAATCTTCCATTCGATAATTTTCTTCATGCTCAGGACAGAGCCATCCGCGATCGGATGAGTAAAGGTGTCGAGGATTTTGTTTACGATATCCTCACCAAGGTCTTTAATGCGGAAGGCACAGCCAGTTTAGCCAAAGAGGCCATTCTGCAGGCCGGTAGCTATGATTTGGGACCCAAGGGCAAAAAAATTGAAGATCCCGCCGAATGGACCAGAGAAATGATTATCAAGAGAGCCAAGACCTTGACGACCGACAAAGGGCCGGAAGGCGATTTTGACGATTGAAAGCGAACATGCTGTTGCCTTCCGGCAAAAGATCGATGAATCCAAGCTAAGCTAAATATAGCTACTATTGCAATGAAGAAAATACTGATCACCGGCGCCGCCGGCTTTATAGGCGCCCATTTGTCCCGAAAACTGATTGCCGGCGGAGCCGAGGTTGTCGGTCTGGATAATCTCAATGACTACTACGATCCACAACTTAAAAAGGACCGTATGGCCGCCCTTGCGGCAGGTCCCCGCTTCAGTCATGTCGATATCGATCTTGCCGACCGGGAGGCCATGGCGGGGCTTTTTCAGCAATATCGTTTTGACGCCGTGGTCAATCTGGCCGCCCAGGCCGGAGTCCGCTATTCGCTGATCAATCCCCACTCCTATGTCGACACAAATCTGGTGGGCTTTGTCAACATCCTTGAGGGCTGCAGGCATTCCGGGGTGAAACATCTGGTGTATGCATCGTCCAGTTCGGTGTACGGTGCCAACACGAAGATGCCGTTTTCAGTCCACGATAATGTCGATCATCCGGTTTCTCTTTACGCCGCTTCGAAAAAGGCCAATGAACTGATGGCCCATACCTACAGCCACCTCTTCGGCCTGCCCACCACCGGGCTGCGGTTTTTTACCGTTTACGGCCCGTGGGGAAGACCGGACATGGCACTCTTTCTCTTTACCAAGGCGATCCTTGAAGGCCGACCGATCGATGTCTTCAATAACGGCAATATGGAACGTGATTTCACCTATATAGACGATATCGTCGAAGGAGTCTGCCGGGTGATTCATCGGGTACCCGAGGGCAGCGGCCAGTGGAGCAGTGACCAGCCCGATCCCGCCACCTCCTACTGTCCATACCGGGTGTACAACATCGGCAACAACAATAAAGAAAAACTGCTGCGGTATATAGAGGTCCTGGAAGACTGCCTGGGGAAAAAGGCGGAAAAGAATTTCCTGCCGATGCAGCCCGGCGACGTCCCGGCCACCTATGCCGATGTCGATGATCTGGTGAAGGATTTTCAATACAAGCCCGGAACAACTCTCGAGCATGGCATCGGCAAGTTTGTTGAATGGTATAGAAGCTATTTTAACTGCTGATGACCGTCCACAACCTTTATCGAATTTCTGACCATGTGGGTGTAAAAATTAACCCACATCAAAAAAACCGAAAGGCTGTTTCCCCCGCCAGCATTGAGATTCGGCCATCCCCGCCCCGTTTCGACATAATATACTAATAGCCTGTCTCCAAAAAAAACTTGCAAACGCCTTTTGCTTAAGATAGGTATGGAAAAATTAATTTGATATTGAAATTTTCGGTTTGAGAAAAATTCTTTTCCCGATACCTTTCCATTACATTATGTTGAGCATAAGGCATGAACAAACGACTTTTGACTTCCTTTGTGTGTTGTCTCCTGGCCGGTTTTTTCCTCCCCGTTTCTGTCTATGCGGCAGCAATCTTCGGGCCTCAAGATTTTGCCGTCAGCTGGTTTGGCGTACATCATTCTTCCCATTCCTTCAGCGCCGATCCGTCGGCTAAAGGTCAACTCCAGGTCACCAAGAGTACCGGTGCAACATATCTGTCCGGCTTTCTGTTACTTAATGGAAAAAGGTCGATCTCCACTCCTTTCTGCGTGGCGGCGAGACGGAATTTTCGAGAGAGATTAAACTCAAAAAGAATAACACGTTGCGCTTATTCCTCGTCGCGAAGAAGGGTACTTCTTTATCAATGAGCATCGGCCAGGGGCCTGATGCCCCGCCGCCCGAAATCGTCTTCAATGCTGGTCCGACTTCCATCATGCTCGGCGAAAGCAGCACTTTGACATGGACGACCAAAGATGCCGACAGCGTCTCGATCGCTCCCGGTATCGGCGCCGTCAACCCGAGCGGAAGCGTGCTCGTTACCCCGGCAAGCACCACCGAGTACACTCTGACCGCCACCGGCCCCGGTGGCGCGGGCGAAGCCCGAACCACCGTTTCTGTCACCGTCCCTGCCCCGACCGTGACCTTGCATGCAGCCCCTTCAACCATTGCGCCCGGTGAATCTTCGACCCTGAGTTGGAACACAACCAACGCCGACACCTGTACCATTGCACCCGATGTCGGCGCTATCGACTGCAGTGGTTCAGTCAGTGTAACGCCAACCGCAACCACAGCCTATGCCATCACGGCCGCAGGTCCCGGAGGAACCGCCACTGCCGAGGTTGCTGTTACGGTGGAGGAACCGCAGCCGACCGTTGTCATTTCGGCTTCTCCCACGAGCATTGCCCTTGGTGGTTCGACCCTGCTTTCCTGGGATTCGAAAAAAGTAACCAGTGTTCATATCGATAACGGCATCGGTACTGTCACCTTGACCGGTTCGCAAGCCGTCTCGCCGATTGCCACCACAACCTATACCATTACCGGTACCGGTCTAGAAGGGACTGTGAGTTCGACAGTTTCCGTCCAGGTTTCCGGCAATCCGACACCCCAATCGGAAGGCTCGTTCGGTGCCCAGTACAATAATCTGGTGCCGACCGATGCGACTGTTGCAACTTACGATGAAAAAAGATTTTCCCTGGTGACCGGCAAGGTCCAGGATGAAACAGGCCGGCCCCTTGCCGGGGTGGCGGTGATCGTCCACGGCCATTCCGAATACGGCACGGCGGTAACCGTGGATGACGGCAGCTTTACCCTGCCGGTGGAGGGTGGCGGTTTCCTGACCATCGTTTTCAAGATGGAGGGACGAATCACCTCCCACCGACAGGTCTACGTCGGCTGGAACGACTACGGGATAGTCGAACCCATTCGCATGCTGCCGGTCGATCCGCTGGAAACCGCGGTGGTCTTTGACGGCAACCCGGCCACCGTCATCACCCATACCGCAACAGAAGTGACCGACAGTTTTGGCAGCCGCGCCGCCACCATGGTCTTCACCGGCGACAACCAAGCCTTCCTGCTGGACGAGCAGGGCAACGATGTCCAAACCTTGAAAAATGTAATAGTGCGTGCCACCGAATACGCCACCCCGGAATCAATGCCCGCCAAACTGCCGCCCAACTCCGCCTATACCTATTGCAGCGAACTGCAGGTTGACGGCGCGGAACGGGTCCGTTTTGCCAAACCGGTGCCGTTGTGGGTCGACAATTTCCTCGGCTTCGAGGTCGGCGAGGTTGTACCGGTCGGCTACTATGACCGCGACAAGGCGCAGTGGATCCCATCGGACAACGGCGTGGTGGTCCGCCTTCTCGATACCGATGGCGACGGCACTGTCGACGCCCTCGATTCCACCGGTGACGGCCAACCCAATGATTTGAACAACAACGGCTCCTTCAGCGATGAGGTACGGGGCTTGACCGCATCCCGCTTCCAGCCCGGCGCCACCTTCTGGCGGTCCGAAGTCAAACACTTTACTCCCTGGGATTGCAACTGGCCCTATGGTCCACCACCAGATGCAATACCGCCGAATGGACCGGCTCCTGACCCGAATCCGGAGAATAAGGCAAAGGAGGGTTGTTCGAGCACCAACTCATACGTTCAACACAAGACCCAGGTTTTTCACGAGGATGTTCCGATTCCGGGGACTGATTTGACCCTCCATTATGCCTCCAGTCGGGTGAATGGATATGGGTATGCTATACCAATTGTGGCAAGCGGTGATACGGTTCCACAATCTTTGAAATCTATAATTGCCAAACTTGAGATTGCCGGTAGTCACCTTGAAGAAGAATTGCCAGGGGAACCCAATCAGAGTGTCGAGTTTATTTGGGATGGGCGTGATCAGCTTGATCGATATGTCGAAGGAGTTACAACTGGAAAGGTATCTATTGGCTTTGTATATGATGCAACCTATCTGACTCCTGGTGAATGGGAAAAGGCATTTGCACAGTTCGGAAGCTCTACAACCAACATCCGCGCTCGTATGGAAATAGTTATTTGGACTCATTTTTATGTTTATATTGATGACTTAAGTCCAACTCTTAAGCAACAATTCGGCAATGGATGGTCTGTTTCTAACCATCACAGATTAATCAATTCCAAAATACTCGTTAGAGGAGACGGTGTAATTCAGTCGGTTGCATCAAAAAATCTACTTATACATACTATTGCTGGAAATGGAAGCTATGGATTTTCGGGCGATAATCGGGCGGCTACTAATGCATCACTTGCCTCACCAGACGCAGTAGTAGCAGATGCAACAGGTAACTTGTTTGTGGCAGATACCTACAATAATCTAATTCGAAAAATTGATACTAAAGGTAGAATTACAACGGTAGCCGGAACATCTCTTTCCGTTCCGGATAGTTACAGCGGTTATGCGACCAGTGTTAAATTAAGATCACCTAGAGGGGTAGCTGTCGACGGCTTCGGGAATTTCTATATTGCTGATACCGACAATTACTGCATTCGAAAGGTGGATAGATATGGAAAATTAACCACTCTCGCTGGATGGGTTGGACAATATGGATATTCTGGAGATAATGGTCCGGCTGTAAACGCCAAATTAAATGCACCATCGGGTGTTGCTTTCGATAGTGTGGGTAATATTTTTATTGCGGATAGTTCCAATTCGAGGATCAGAAAAATTGACCCCAGCGGAATTATTACTACCGTTGCCGGAAATGGATCTTTTGGATATTCTGGTGATAATGGTCAAGCTACCGATGCGAAACTCAATTATCCAAAGGGAATCGCTGTCGATGGAGACGGTAATTTATTCATTGCCGATTATTCTAACTTACGAATACGAAAAGTGGATGTCCATGGCATAATCACCACTGTTGCTGGAAATGGCACTGGGGGGTATTCGGGTGATAACGGTCCGGCTACCAATGCGAAAGTAAATTTTCCTACTGGTATTGCTGTTGATAGAGCAGGTAACTTATTTATTGCGACGAGCAACAATAATCGCATCCGAAAAGTGGATGCTAAGGGAATAATAACCACTGTAGTTGGAAATGGCACCAGTGGATATTCAGGAGACGGGGATTCAGCCATTGGTGCCGCGCTGAATTTTTCAATGGGAGTTAGCGTTGATGCAGTAGGAAATCTGTTGATTGCTGATACTAAAAATAACCGCATCCGGAAAGTAAGCCAGAGTTTAGTGACAAGTAGATTAGGCCTTGATATAAACGACCAATATGTACCTTCGTCAAATTATGGTAATATTTTCACAGCTGCTGGCCATCATAAAAGTACGATTGACGCCCATACTGGCAAACTCCTGTCAATCTTCAACTACGACTCCAACAACCGCCTCTCTTCCATTGACGATCGTTTCAATAACACCATCACCATCCCTCATGACGCGGTCGGTAACCCCACTGCCATTATTTCTCCCTATGGCCATCGTACTGGATTGAGCGTGGACAGCGAAGGTAATCTGACCAACATCAACTTTGAAGATGGCACCGGCTACAACTTCGGCTATACCAGCGACGGACTGATGACCTCGATGACCAATCCCAGAGGGCTCACTTCAACCCATGATTTTGATGATACCGGCCGCGTAATCAGCACCGAAGACCCAGAGCAAGGCATCTGGACGCTGGATAAGGTCCTCTTTACTGACGGTGCCGTCAAATCCTCCATCACCAGCAGCGAAAACAATACCATCTCCCATCTCGACACCATAGAACCGGGCGGTGTTTATAACTCGGTAACCACCTACTCCAGCGGTGATACCTCGACCTTCGCCAGGAAGAATCAGAATCTCGACGATTCGGAAAAACAATGCGGCATGTCAACCGACATTCGCTACACCCTGGACCAAAAATTCAAAATTAAGACTCCGCAAACCCTTTCAGTCAAAACAACCGCCGGTTTGACTTCCCGGCTCGACTTAAATAAAACCTATGTCGATGATGCAGACGGGCTCACCCAGACAAGCACCGCCACCCTCAACAACAATGGTAAAACCACTACATCAATTACCGATTACCGGACAGGAACAGCCACCTCCACCAGTCCGGCAGGCAGGAAAGCCACCAGCACCTTCGATCTCAACACCTTCCTGGTCAGCGGCGTGGAATTCGCCGGTCTGCTGCCGTCCCATTTCGATTATGACAGCCATGGCCGTCTATCCGCGGCAACAACAGGCGCTCGTAGTGTCTCCTATGGCTACGATTCCCGCGGCAATTTAGCCTCTGTCGTCGATCCATTGGGCCGGACCACCAATTACAACTTCGACCTCCTCGACCGGCCAACCCGGATCGACCGGCCGGACAATTCAACCGTCCAGTTCTAATACGATGCATCCGGCAACCTAACCGTTCTCACTACCCCGGTACCAGCAGAGAACCACTTTGCCTATAACGGCGTCAACCGGGTATCCGGTTTTACCACGCCGCTGGGCAGCACCACCAGCTATGCCTATGACAAAGAGCGCAAACTCACCGCGATCAATCTGCCGTCGGGAAAAACAATAACCAACACCTACACCCATGGCCGCCTCACCGGAACGACCACCGCCGAATGGACAAACAGCTATACCTACAGTTGCGGTGATCTGCCGGCCTCGATCAGCCGGGGCAGCGAACAGCTGAACTTCAGCTACGACGGCACCCTGCTTAAATCCATCGCCCAGTCCGGATCGGTCTTTGGCGATATCGGCTTTACCTACAATAACGATTTCAACCCGACCGCCATGAGCTATGGCGGCATGACCGAAAGCTTTGGTTACGATAGCGACGGTCTGCTGACAGCTGCGGGAAGGTTCACCATTACCAGAGATGCCGCAAGCGGCCTGCCGGAGCTGGTATCGGCCAACGGTTTTCAGATGAACCGGTACTTTAACGGCTATGGCGAGGTTGAAGGGGCAGAGACCTCTCTCTCCGGCAGCACCGCGTTCTCCTATGATCTCACCAGGAATAACAGTGGCAGAATTACCGCCAAGAGTGAGCAGATATCAGGGATATCCAGCCAACTCGCTTACACCTATGACAATGTCGGAAGATTGCTGACCGTCACCAAAGATGGTTCACTGGTAGAAGAGTACCGCTATGACGGCAACGGTAACCGCACCTACGAGATGAACGATTTTCGCGCCATCACCGGCAGAACTTTCACCCATTCCGACGAAGACCATACCCTCACAGCCGGCCCGATAAACTACGAGTTCGACTACGACGATAATCTCACCGCCCGCAGAGAGGGTACCGAAATCACCCAATACCGCTATTCCTCAACCGGTGAACTGCAACAGGTAACCCTGCCGGACAACACCCTGATAGAGTATATCAACGATCCCCTCGGCCGACGAATCGTCAAAAAGGTGAACGGTACCATAGAAGAAAAATACCTCTGGCTCGACCGCACTACCTTACTCGCAGTCTACGACGGTTCCAATAATCTGCTGCAACGTTTCGAATACGCCGACGACCGCGTCCCCTATGCCATGACCGCAGGCGGCTCCATCTACTACCTTGCCTACGATCAGGTCGGTTCTCTCCGCCTGATTACCGATAACGTCGGCAATACCGTCAAAAGAGTTGATTACGACAGCTTTGGTAATATAATCAATGACAGCAACCCCTCTTTTGCGATACCCTTCGGCTTCGCCGGAGGCCTCCATGACCCGGACACCAAACTGGTCCGCTTCGGCTATCGCGATTATATGCCGGAAATCGGTAAGTGGACCGCTAAGGATCCGATATTGTTTGCTGGTGGGGATAGCAATCTTTATGGTTATGTTCAAAATGATCCGGTTAATTTTTTTGATCCGGAAGGGTTGATGTCCGCTGGTCAACTGGGAATTGGAAACCCAGGTTCATATGGGGGTGAAAATACTTGCGAAAGCATGTATGACGACAATTCTGAGGCTCCTTACCTTGAGGGATATATTCCTATGGAAATGACCTTGGGAGCAATAGAGCCTTTTGGTATTGGGAAGTTATTGAATATCAATAAAATAGCTCAAGGTGCAAATATAAGAAAGTTAGAACAGCTTATCGAAAAATGGGGAGGCAGAGGAAAAGATTGGAAAAAAATGAAAGGCTGGGACAAAAATGGACAAGAGTGGCATTGGTACCAAAAACGAGGGGATGGAACAAAATATGGAATTAAACAAAAAGGAGATTTAGATCCATTCTAATACCATGAAAGTAAAGGCTAAAGATATCATTCATAAACATGTTGTTGATGATTTGGATAACGAAAGTTTGACTGTAGGGAGAGTTTATTTTGTAATAGGTATTGCTGGCGATTCTTATAGGGTTGTTGATGATTCGAGCGAGCCAATATTATATACAAAGGAGCTTTTTGATGTTGTCGACTCCAGTATACCATCTAATTGGGTAGAAAAAATATTTGAGGGAGAGTCTTATATTGATCCTGAAGATACATGTGAACCAGGTTTTTATGAAGACTATTTTGATGGCGTCCCACATGCAATTGAGACATACAATAACTTATTAAAAAAACTTGGAATTCAATCTGGGGACAGTTCCGGGGTCAGTTTACAAAACCGCCAATGAGAAAGAAGGGGTCAGAAGGGGTCAAGTCGACTTTTGACTCTTCTTGTTTGGACGAATTCGGGGGGCATCTTACTGAATTTATCTTGCCAATAAAGAGTTCAGCCGGGGCAGCGAACAGCTGAACTTCAGCTACGACGGCACCCTGCTTAAATCCATCGCCCAGTCCGGATCGCGGTCTTTGGCAATATCGGCTTTACCTACAATAACGATTTCAACCCGACCGCCATGAGCTATGGCGGCACGACTGAAAGCTTTGGTTAAGATAAGGGGTCAAGTCGGCTTTTGACCTTTGTTCTTTCTCTCGCGAAGCGACAAAATAGGGGCAACCGACCGAGCCACCAACCAAGCTAGCCCGTAGCAAAGGAGCGAAAAGGGGACAGAACTATTTTTTCCTTCCCTCTCCCCTTCAGCAGCCTGGCTGGAGCTTACGGAGAAAATGCCAATGAAGAGTTCACCGGCGGAGCGCAGCGGAGACCGGTGTAACGGCTGATTGGCATCTTTCTTCTTTTCAGCGCTGCAACGCAAGTAAGAAAAGGGGTCGGGTCTTTGCTTCTTTGCTTAACTCTTGCTTTTTTTTCTTTAATCGCGAAGCGACAAAATAAGGGCAACCGACCGCGACACCGCCCAAGCCAGCCCGTAGCAAAGTGCAAGGTCAAACAAGGGGTCAAGTCGACTTTTGACTCTTCTTGTTTCGACGAATTCGGGGGGCATCTTACTGAATTTATCTTGCCAATAAAGAGTTCAGCCGGGGCAGCGAACAACTGAACTTCGGCTACGACGGCACACCCTGCTTACCTCCATCGCCCAGTCCGGATCGGTCTTCGGCGATATCGGCTTTACCTACAATAACGATTTCAACCCGACCGCCATGAGCTATGGCGGCATGACCGAAAGCTTTGGTTACGATAGCGACGGTCTGCTGACGGCTGCGGGAAGGTTCACCATTACCAGAGATGCCGCAAGCGGCCTGCCGGAGCTGGTATCGGCCAACGGTTTTCAGATGAACCGGTACTTTAACGGCTATGGCGAAGTCGAGGGGGCAGAAACTTTTCTCTCCGGCAGCAGCGCGTTCTCCTATGATCTCACCAGGAATAACGGCGGCACAATTACCTCCAAAAGTGAGCAGATATCAGGAATATCCAGCAAACTCGCTTACACCTATGACAATGTCGGCAGATTGCTGTCCGTCACCAAAGATGGTTCACTTGTTGAAGAGTACCGCTATGATAGCAACGGCAACCGCACCTACGAGATGAATGATTTTCGCGCCATCACCGGCAGAACCTTCACCCATTCCGACGAAGACCATACCCTCACAGCCGGACCGATAAGCTACGAGTTCGACTATGACGATAATCTCACCGTCCGCAAAGAGGGTACCGAAATCACCCAATACCGCTATTCCTCAACCGGTGAACTGCAACAGGTAACCCTGCCGGACAGCACCCTGATCGAATATAGCAACGATCCCCTCGGTCGACGAATCGTCAAAAAGGTGAACGGTACCATAGAGGAAAAATACCTCTGGCTCGACCGCACTACTTTACTCGCGGTCTACGACGGTTCCAATAATTTGCTGCAACGTTTCGAATACGCCGACGACCGCGTCCCCTATGCCATGACTGTAGGCGGCACCATCTATTACCTTGCCTACGATCAGGTCGGCTCTCTCCGCCTCATTACCGATAACGTCGGCAATACCGTCAAAAGAGTTGATTACGACAGCTTTGGTAATATAATCAATGACAGCAACCCCTCCTTTGCGATACCCTTCGGTTTCGCCGGAGGCCTCCATGACCCGGACACCAAACTGGTCCGCTTCGGCTATCGCGATTATATGCCGGAAATCGGTAAGTGGACCGCTAAGGATCCGATATTGTTTGCTGGTGGGGATAGCAATCTTTATGGTTATGTTGAAAATGATCCGGTTAACTGGGTGGATCCTGAGGGGTTGACTCGTTGGCATTTTGATGGTGGTGGAAAGTATATCCATCAAGGGAAATATCGTTTTAATGACAAAGGGAAATTGGTTGATCATTCAGGAAGAGAGCTTTCAAAACCCGAGAAAGGTGGTAACTGGAAAGATGCCCAAAAGATGTTGGACTTTTTAAAAGGGAAAAAGCCAGGTTTTTTTGTAGAAGGGGTAATGCCTTTAATTATATTTCCGTGGCAAATTGAATGCATAGAGAATCCTGCAAAATGCCGCCCGGATCGAAATTGTGGTGACGACCAAGCCTGATCAGGCTCAAAAGAGTTTTTATTTTAGGTGACTAAAAATAATGGATTTTGAAATACACAAGAAATTTAGATTTGATTGTGGGTTTTCCCAGGAAGAACATAAGAATGCGCAAGATATTTATTTAGCGCATCTTGCAAGTATGGATCTCTCTAAGGCACCAAATATATTAGAATATTTTGGTTTGTCATTTTTCCATGATAGTGAAATTTTCCGTATGGCTATAGATACAGAGAGACGTTCCATGGAAATGACTATTTCTCGGGGGGATGATAAAAAAGATTTAGACGATTTCAGAATAGAGAACAACCTAACAGATTTAAGCTGGGAAGAGTATATAAGAGATCCATTTGTTTATCTATGTGTTTTCGAAAACATAGAGGCCATTCAATCGAAGATATTAGATTTTGATGAATTACAAATTGTTGATACTGAAATCGCATTAGACAGTTCAAAAAATAGTTTCTTAATTCGTTTTTCTTTTAGTGAAATAGAAGAATTATCTGTCAGTTGTGGTAATGTCCATATTATTCCCCCACACATAGATCTTATAAAAAAATATACAAATAATTTAGCTGATAAGGTTCCGTATTGTAAAATATGTGAGAATAAGCTTATGACATTTGAGAGACTGAGAGGAATCTCGACGAAATAAAGAGTTTACCGGCATAGTCCGGTTTAACGGCTGATTGGCATCTTTCTTCTTTTCAGTGCTGCAACGGAGCCGCTTCCTCGCCCGGCCTGGCTGTTTCAGGCTGTGGGGAAAATTAGGGAAAATTAGGGACAGCGACCATTTTTTCTTTCTTTTGTTTCGAGAAGCGACAAAGTAGGGGCAACCGACCGCACCACCGCCCAAGCCGGCCCGTAGCACGTTGCAATGTCGCATAAGGCCCCATTATGTTGCAGTGGTCCCCCAAAACACCCCACAACGCAAACAACCACCGCCCCACCGACGCAGCAACAAACTGCAAAGAACAACAGCCACTTAGCATAATGGACCTTATGCGAGCGGACGGACTGGCGGACTGTTTGCCGCTTTTTCTTTGGCAAACAGTGTGACAGGCAGGGAGCGGTACATTGCACCTGATCGCGCTACCGACGAACTGCGGGCGCCGGGTGGGGGGGGGGCTTCCCCGCCCGGACTGGCTGTTTCAGGCCGGGCCACTTGTCCTAAATGTCTGCGTTACTTCGGACTGGGCAACAGCGGAATGACATCGATGATTTTAATAAAACGCTGAAAATCTGCGATGTTGTGGGTCAGCAAGGCAGGAATCCCAAACGCAAGCATGGTGGCGACGATATTGGCGTCATGGATTTGTTTTCCTGCCACCGAATATTGCCCTACAGTCTCCAGCAGCTTATCGGTCACTGCCGGAACATCGTCAAGTACGATCAAATCATTCTCAAAACCACGCACATCTTCAACCAGAGAGATAACGGGAATTTCGGCGGTCAGAGAGAAACAAGGGGTCGAAACAAGGGGTCAAGTCGACTTTTGACTCTTCTTGTTTGGACGAATTCGGGGGGCATCTTACTGAATTTATCTTGCCAATAAAGAGTTCAGCCGGGGCAGCGAACAGTTGACCTTCGGCTACGACGGCACCCTGCTTAAATCCATCGCCCAGTCCGGATCGGTCTTAGGCAATATCGGCTTCACCTACAATAACGATTTCAACCCGACTGCCATGAGCTATGGCGGCACGACCGATAGCTTTGGTTACGACAATGACGGTCTGCTGACGGCTGCGGGAAGATTCACCATCACCAGAAACGCCGCAAACGGTTTGCCGGAGCTGGTATCGGCCGGCAGCTTTCAGATGAACCGGTCCTTTAACGGCTATGGCGAAGTCGAAGCGGCAGAGACCTCTGTCTCCGGCAGCAGCGCGTTCTCCTATGATCTCACCAGGAATAACAGTGGCAGAATTACCGCCAAGAGTGAGCAGATATCAGGGATATCCAGCCAACTCGCTTACACCTATGACAATGTCGGAAGATTGCTGACCGTCACCAAAGATGGTTCACTCGTCGAAGAGTACCGCTATGACGGCAACGGCAACCGCACCTACGAGATGAATGATTTTCGCGCCATCACCGGCAGAACCTTCACCCATTCCGACGAAGATCATACTCTCACCGCCGGACCGATAAGCTACGAGTTCGACTACGACGATAATCTCACCGCCCGCAGAGAGGGTACCGAAATCACCCAATACCGCTATTCCTCAACCGGTGAACTGCAACAGGTAACCCTGCCGGACAGCACCCTGATCGAATATAGCAACGATCCCCTCGGTCGACGAATCGTCAAAAAGGTGAACGGTACCATAGAGGAAAAATACCTCTGGCTCGACCGCACTACTTTACTCGCGGTCTACGACGGTTCCAATAATTTGCTGCAACGTTTCGAATACGCCGACGACCGCGTCCCCTATGCCATGACTGTAGGCGGCACCATCTATTACCTTGCCTACGATCAGGTCGGCTCTCTCCGCCTCATTACCGATAACGTCGGCAATACCGTCAAAAGAGTTGATTACGACAGCTTTGGTAATATAATCAATGACAGCAACCCCTCTTTTGCGATACCCTTCGGCTTCGCCGGAGGCCTCCATGACTCGGATACCAAACTGGTCCGCTTCGGCTATCGCGATTATATGCCGGAAATCGGCAAGTGGACTGCTAAGGACCCGATATTGTTTGCTGGTGGGGATAGTAATCTTTATGGGTATGTTGCAAATGATCCGGTTAATTGGGTGGATCCTTTGGGGTTATGGAAAGGCTTTGCACCAGGGCGGGCCGGTGGCAAGCACCACAACCGGAACAAACATCAAGAAGGGAAATGCCCACCTAAGCGACCATGCAAAGAAGATAACTGGATGTCAGAAGGTAAATCCCCCACACATGGTGGATTTGAAAGTTTGCGTGGTACAGGAACGAACCTTGGTTATCAGTGTGTTTACGATGATGATAATAATTTGGTTACAGATCTAGAGTTTGAAGGCACTTATGATTACTGGCCACCTTATCAAGAAGATGGAAATGTGCTAATTGATGTACCAATGCACTTTTTAAATGACGTTTTTCCATGGATTATTGGAGGTAATTAGCATGAGGCTTCTACCTAAAGTAATATCTCCAATCACTTTATGGGGAGGTGTAGTTACTGTTATTATTATTAGCCTATTAGCACTTGGTCCGAGGGTGTTCAGAATTCTGTGTCAGTTAACTTAAAGCTGATATAATCAGCCCGAAAAAGGAAACTGACATGACTGAAGAAAACCATGGATTTGATTTTGAAACAGCGCTGAGATCTATCCAGGAAGG
>Ga0209346_1000077_pt1 | contig 148741 bp, 139 predicted proteins | sample AutmiccommunBRH9_FD_187381 | JGI IMG/M metagenome (GOLD analysis project Ga0209346, IMG submission 187381) | Deep subsurface microbial communities from Mt. Terri, Switzerland - Autotrophic microbial communities BRH/9 (SPAdes) (version 2) | ecosystem: Environmental > Aquatic > Deep subsurface >...
GCCTGGGTGGCATCGTAGGCCGGTGGCGCAGCGGCCGTCACCGTGTCCACGCCCCGACGCAGCTCCCGAGAGACCGTCGATGGCGCTCGACCCAGGGCAAGGGCAATCTGGCGGATGCTGGTGCCACGACGGCGTTCGAGCATGATCCCCGCGCGTTCTTCACTGCTTATGTGCTGATAGCTTCTGGACATCGCAACACCTTACAGGCTGGGGTGTTGCACTTGAAGGTTGAGTGTAAGCCTGACGAAGAACGCAGCGCAGGTGATGACGCTGTTCGCGCTGGCAAATTTGTGGGTGAAGCGAAAGACGTTATTGACGAACGCGGGATAGTTGCGCCCGAAAGGGGTCGACCACTCCAGAAAAGCACAAAAATCTGCCCGAAATCGCCCGAAATCGGAGGTTTTCTCTCGGTTTTTGGGCCAAAGCCGAAAAAAACAGCTCGGAAACGCGATGGCGGCATTTTTGGGCGTCTTGATCAGAGGTTCCTTAAGGATGCTCTGAAGAAACTGTCATTGCGAGGAGCGAAGCGACGTGGCAATCCAGAAATGTGGCGAAAAACAAAGCACTGGATTGCTTCGCTGCGCTCGCAATGACGCCGGAGACAATTGATCAGAGGTTCCTTAAATGCACTCGAAATCATCTGTTCCTTTTGGGCGGCAGTAGTCGCCCCATTTACCGGTCGTGCGCCAGTAATCGACCAGACCCCACTGATGCATCAGTTCCTTGAATTCGGGCAGGCGCCGTGTATCGCTATTGACGGGCCGCCAAATTACCCAGTTGAAGGCGTTGCCGGCGAGTGGCGGCAGCTTTCCTATCGCTCGAATGGCCAGTTCCGGATCGCCAAAATAAGCCGCCCACGCGCAGATCATCATCATCACGACGCTGCTGTTCACGCTCTCCGGGTCGTCGAGGTGCCGTTGAAGCTCGGTCAAGGCCGCAGGCGGGTCGTCGAGGTGGCGCAGCATCGCCTCGTTGAGCGTCCTGGTCAACGGGCCGGCCGCGATCTGCGCCGGCAATTCCTGCCTGATGGTCTCCTTGTCGCGGCGGCCCATGGCCCGCATCAGGGCCATGGTTCGAATCGCCCTGGTATCACCGGCAAAGCCGAGGGCGCGCTGGTACTCGGCGTCCGCCTGCGCGTAATCGCCAGCCAGCTCATAGGCGATCTGCAGCCACAGTGAAGGCTCCAGCACCAGCGGTTCTGCTCGCCGGTGGTGCAGCAGGAGATTGATCGCGTCCCTCGGCCGGCCCACGTTCAAAAGAAAGATGCCATGGGGCACATTCTGCACACCGTGGCCGGGCGGCAGTTCCTTCATCGAATCGAACAGCCGCTCGGCCTGGACAAGATTACCCGTAGACGCTTCACGTGCGGCCGATATCAAGCCCTGCGCGGGCCAGTCGGGGGCAAGCTCCAGCACGCGATTTTCGGCCTGGGCCAGGTTCTCCAGCCAGTCCGCCCTGCGTTCGGGAACGTCGATGGACGCCTGCCGGTACGCACCCGCCAGCGCCCCCCAGGCGGCGATGAATCCGGGGTCGATGACCACCGCGCGCCGGAAGGCGGCGATGCTGGCCAACACATTGTCGGCTCCACCCTCCGATGCCGCAGCAAGGCCGGCAAGATAGGCGTCATAGGCCTCGAAGTTACGGGTTCCGCCCTGCCTGACGACTCGGGCGGAAATCGAGATGCGCAGGGCCGAGGCCACGGTCTTGGCAATGTCTTCCTGGATCGTGAATATATCGTCGAGGCTGCGGTCATAGGCGCTCGCCCACAGATGTGAGCCGTCGGCCGGATCAATGAGCTGTGCCGTAACCCGCACCCGGTTGCCCATCTTGCGAACGCTGCCTTCGAGCACATGGTCGACGCCGAGCGTTTGCCCGATCGTGCGCAAGTCCTCGTTCTTGTTCTTGAAGGCGAATGAGGATGTCCGGCCGATGACGCGAAGACCCGGCAGATGCGCCAGCTGCGTGATCAGTTCCTCCGACAGCCCGTCGGCGAAATAGTCCTGCCCGGGGCCGGGCGACAGGTTGGCGAAGGGCAGAACGGCTATCGACGGCTGCTCGGCAACGGTGGGCGGGGCCGCCTCACCGCCGGGACCATCGAAGGAGTCCCGCACGCTGAACAAAACAGCCGCGATCAGGCCGGCCGCGAATACCCCGACTGTCCATGCCAGCAGGCGTCGTCGAACCCAGCGCCTAGGCATCGCCGCTGCACCGACAGCGGGAGCGCCGCCGACCAAGCTTCCGTCGGCGTCGCACCATTCGACCGGTGCGATCAGGCGGTAGCCCTTGGTATGCACAGTGGCAATGTAGGTCGGCGTCTTAGGATCGTCGCCGAGCGCCGCGCGCAACTGGGTGATGCACTTGTAGACCGGGTTGTCGCCCATCGGCCGGCCCAGCCAGACCGCATCGACCAGCTCGTCGGCGCTCACCACCTGCCCCGGCCGTTCGGCCAGATACACCAGCACCGCCATGGCTTTGGGCATTAGTGAGACTTCGCCGGCAGGCCCGGCAATCCGGTCGAGGTCGGGCTCGACCCGCCAAACGCCCACCCGCAGCGCCGCAGCGCCGGTCCGGCTCTTCGATCGGAGAGCCAGCGGCAACACAGTTCCGGGTCGCATCGCCTGGTCCACTGCCCCGAGCCCCGTTTCCCGCGGATGAAGGATCCGCCCCGTGGCCCCGCCAGGCCGCCGCCGTGTTCAATCCAGAAAACTTCCATATTTGTTCCAGATAAACGGAAGGACTCCGGCGCGCCGGCCATCGAATATCCAGCCACCGGCATGGATTTCGCCCCACGCGCGCCGGCCTGGGCAGTTGGCCATGCGCCCGGCAATGCAGGACCCGGACTCAATGCCCACCGGAGGCCCTGCCTGCCCCTTCATTCCGCAGGAGGTCAAACCATGAGCAAGTTGAAGTGACAACCGTAAAGCACGGCCCGGACGCCCCGCTACCAGCCATCAGGCAATAGTTTCAGGGCGGACGGTGTCGCACGTTTCACCCTCGCCAGCCTGCGGGCTTCCCGTCTGCCGGGATTGCGCGACCGAGGCCGTGACGAGGCTTTTCTGATCCGGGTAAAGCGACAAGATGCCACCTGGCCGGTCGCGCCAGGCGGCGCACACCACTACTTTCAGAGGAACGACCATGAAACTCGCACTGAAAACACCAATCATCGCATTGCGCTTACTCGCCTTTTCGACCATCGCGATGCTGTACTCACAATCCGCCCTGGCTGGTGCCACGGTCGACCGCATGCCAATCGTCACAATGGGATCCGGAGAAGCCAAGCTGGTCCGCAACGACAACCAACTGTCGGTTTCCGGACGAGCTACCGACTTGATTCCCGGCAACACCTACACCGTCTGGTGGATCGTGACCGACTCAAGCGGGCTCGTAGTGATCAACGCAACCGGTGGCATCGCCAACGCTGCTGGCGAGTTCGGATTCGGAGGCGCCCTGCAGACAGGTGACTACGAGCCGGGTGAAACGACCCCCAGGTTCGTTCTGGTTGGCGGATCGTTGGTGGATCCGCTCAACGCGACCGTGGTCCTGCACGTAGTCGACCACGGTCCGCCGATGCCGGGTTCGATCCCGGCGCAGATCTCGGAGATCAGTCCAGCCGGATGCCCTGTGGGCTGCAAACTGCACACGGAAATGATCTTCGCGCCTTGAGGATTTGACACCCGTGCCCCGGTATCGGAGCCGGGCACGTCCGTCCTCCGGCGAACCACGGGCACCTGCTTCAGGCCCCGAGCCGCCCGGCCTTTGCGCCTGGCGGCTCGGTCATCGCGGGATTGTCAGCCGGCAGCGCGCAGTTTTTTGTACAGCCCCAGCGCCGCAGGGCGCAGCACGAAGTGCGCCAGAACCGAAATCGTCGCTGCGAATGTTCCGGCCATGGCCGAGAGGACCGGACCGACCACCCAGGTCATTCCGATGACGAATCCGAACAGGTATTCGGCTCGGTAGGTCGGTGCGATGAGTCCGGCCAGGATTGCCGCCAAGAACAGCCCGCTGCTGACGTCCTTGAAGCCGAGAGCGAATGCCGCCGAGAGCGCGGCGCCCACTTTTATGAGGCGCAGGAGCCGGGCTTGGGGCAGTACTACCTGGACTCGCTGTTCTCCGATATCGACTCGCTGCAACTTTGCACCGGCATCCACGCCATCCACGTTGTTTACCATCGGCTTCTGTCAATACGGTTCCCCTACGGATGCTCTGAACAAGCTGTCATTGCGAGGAGCGAAGCGACGTGGCAATCCAGAAAGAGTCATAAAAACAAAGCACTGGATTGCTTCGCTGCGCTCGCAATGACGGCGGAAGGTGATTGTTCAGAGTTTCCCTACGCGATCTACTACCGGGTTCACGTGGCCCAGGTTTGGGCTGTCCTCGACTGCCGTCAAGCGCCGCGGAACGTCGAGACGAGACTGACCTGAGACCAGCCCTGGCGGCACTTGGGAGTGGCAGCCGGCGGCGGTCAGAGCGGAAGCCGCTTGACGCGGAACACCGCGGCTAGCTTCTTGGCGTGGAACAGGCAGGTGCCACTCTCGCCGCGCCGCTTGCGTGGCCAGCGATTCGAGCATGGACCGAGGTTGGAAGCTGCAAATTTTCTCACCGTTTAGCGGCGACAACGAGCTTGCTGAATGTTCTCTATGAGATGAGGCAAGTGTTGGTCATTCGACCAGCGCCAAGGCCCTGCCGTGGCGCGTGCGAAATGGCAGCAGCTACGGGCGCGCCGCCCGCTCCACTTCGCGCCAGGCGCGCAGCAGGTTGCCGCCGAGAATCTTTTCGATGTCGGCTTCGCTGTGGCCACGGCGCAGCAGTTCGGCAATCAGGTTGGGGAAGTCGGCGACGGTCTTCAGGCCGGTGGGCAGGGAGTCGCCAACGCCGTCGTAGTCGGAGCCCAAACCCACGTGGTCGATGCCGGCCAGCGCGATGACATGCTCGATGTGATCGGCGACATCCGCCGTGGTCGCGAACGGGTACGGATTGGCTGTGCGGTAGGCGGCTTCGAAGGCGGCCAGCGCCCCGGCGTCGGCATCCGGGTTTTCCGCCTGCCAGGCGGTGCGCGCGGCGCGGCTGGCGTCGAAGTAGGCATTGGCGGCCTGGGTGAGAAAGGCCGAGCCGAAGTTGATGTGCACCACGCCTCCCTTGGCGGCGATGGCCTTGATCAGCTCGTCGCTCAGGTTGCGCTCGAAGCCCGGCGTGAAATGCCGTGCCGACGAATGCGAGGCGATCACCGGCGCGTTCGATACCGCCAGCACCTGGCGGATGGCGTCGTCGGTGAGGTGCGAGACATCGACGAAGATGCCGAGCCGGTTCATTTCTGCCACCACCTCGCGCCCGAACGGGCTGAGGCCACCCCACTGGCGGTTGGTGTCGAAGGACGCATCGGAAATGGCATTGGACAGCGCGTGGGCCAGCGTCACATAGCGCACGCCGCGGGCGTGGAAGTGGCGCAGGCCGTCGAGGCTGTCGCCGATCGGCGAGCCGTTTTCCATGCCCAGCGCCAGGCCCACCTTGCCGGCGGCCTTGGCTGCCAGGGCCTCGTCGGGCGAGCGGACGATGGCGAACTTGTCCGGCGCCCGTCCCACCAGCGCTTCCATGTAGTCGATCAGCTGATCGGCCACGGCGCGATTGCCGCCGGTCGCCTCCAGCCCCGATGGGGTGTAGATCGACATCCAGGCCAGATCGAGCCCGCCGGCGCGGGCCTTGGGGAAGTCGAACTCGCGGGCGATGGCCTGGGTCAGGTCGAGCCAGCCATCGACTTCCAAAGCGTATGGCGCGTCGATGTGGGTGTCGGCAATCAGCGCGGTCTGCGCGACCCGCCGGGCTGCGTCGTCGAATTCATCGGCGTAGCCGGCCGTCGCGATGGCGGCGAGTACGACCAGAGACAGGGCAAGGCGACTGAGGCGACACAACATGGCAAGCTCCCATTCGGCAAACCGTGGAGGGTAACCCAGTCGGGGGCCGATTGCCGACTGCTCTGCTCATCAGGCGCGGCCTTGGCAGTGCGGATTCTGCCCTGCCCCTTCGCCCTTGGCGCACCCGGAAGCGATGCGCTGACCGCCTGCCTTTGACCCGGCCGGCGGGTTTGAAGCCTCGCCGGCAGCGTGGTCCGGGCGACTGAAGTACGCTGTGCGCTCGCCCAACCGAGCGTCGAACATGCGCGCACTACGCCCGATCATCCCGCTGCTGCTGATGCTGTCCGGTTGCACCGCCGAACAGTCCGCCGACCCGCCGGGCAGCGCGACGCCAGCCCTGCCCGATCTGGCCGATGCCGGCGTGACGATGATCGCCAGCGGCCTTGCCGAAGGTCGATTTACCAGCGAGCAGATCGTGCAGGGCTACCTCGGCCGCATCGACGCGCTCGACCGGGCCGGGCCGCGTCTGTCGGCGGTGATCGAAGTCAATCCTGACGCCCTCGACGATGCCCGACGGCTCGACGCCGAACGCGCCCAAGGCCGGCTGCGTGGGCCACTGCACGGCATCCCGGTGCTGCTCAAGGACAATATCGACGCGACCGGGATGGTGAACTCGGCCGGATCGCTGGCGCTGGCCGAGCATCGCCCCGAGCGCGATGCCCATCTGGTTCAGCGGCTGCGCGCTGCCGGCGCGGTGATCCTTGGAAAGACCAATCTCAGCGAGTGGGCCAATTTCCGATCGACCCGCTCCGCAAGCGGCTGGAGCGCGCGCGGCGGGCAGACCCGCAACCCGCACGTACTGGATCGAAGCCCCTGCGGATCGAGTGCGGGCTCGGCGGTGGCGGTCGCCGCCAGTCTTGCGCCGCTGGGAGTGGGCACCGAAACCAACGGCTCGATCATCTGCCCTGCGGCGGTCAATGGCGTGGTGGGCATCAAGCCGACCGTTGGCCGGATCAGCCGACACGGCATCATCCCGATCTCGCCCAGCCAGGATACCGCCGGGCCAATGGCCACCACCGTGGCTGATGCCGCAGCCCTGCTGGTCGCCATGGCCGGCAGCGAACCGGCCGACCCGGCCAGCGCGCCAGCCGACCAACACCCGCTGGCCTCACTGACACTGACCGTCGGCGACAGCAGCGCGCTGCGCGGCGCCCGCATTGGCGTCATGCGGCGAGCGATGGGCTTTCATTCCGGCGTCGACGACATCATCGAACGTGCGATTCGCACGCTGCGTGAGGCCGGCGCGGAGATCATCGACCCGGCCAACCTGCCGACCCACGGCCAGTTCGGTGCGCCGTCGTTTCAGGTGCTGCTGTACGAATTCAGGCCGGCGCTGGAAGCCTGGCTGAAAACCAGCGGGGCACCGGTGCGCACGCTGGACGCGCTGATCGCGTTCAATGTGCGGGAATCCCGAACCGAGCTGCGCTGGTTTGGTCAGGAGTTGTTCGAGCGGGCCGCCGGCATGGGGCCGCTCAGCGAGGAAGCCTACCTGCAAGCGCACGCCGACGCGCGCCGGCTGGCCGGACCGGAGGGCATCGATGCGGCACTGGCGGAGCACCGCCTGGACGCCCTGCTGGCGCCGGCCGTGGCGCCGGCCTGGCCGGTCGATCCGGTCAACGGGGATCACTTCCTCGGCGCCGGCTACGGCGCGGCGGCGGTTGCCGGCTATCCCAGCATCACCGTTCCGGCCGGCGACATCGAGAGATTGCCGGTGGGCATCGTGTTCATGGCGGGAGCCTGGAGCGAGCCAACATTGATTCGAATCGCCCACGCCTTCGAGCAGGCGGCGGAGGTCCGGCTGAAGCCGTCGTTCAGGCCAACGCTGGTCGAGTGATCGGGGCTCGGCCGCTCATGAACGGGCAGGAAGCCGCTATCGCGAGAACCCTTGCATCCGGCGGTCCCGGCATTCGCTTCGCTCGTGCCGGGCTAGGCGCTGGCTCGGAAAGGCCTGGCCTGAAACTGGAACTCAGGCACTGGCCGGTTGCGCCAACTGCTGATGCTTGCGCACGATCAGCATGGCGATTTCCAGCGATTGCTCGTAGTTCAACCGTGGGTCGACCGTGGTGCGGTAGGCGCGCTCCAGGTCGATTTCGGTCAGCTCCCGGGCGCCGCCCAGGCACTCGGTGACGTTTTCGCCGGTCAGCTCCAGATGCACGCCACCCAGCCGGGTACCGGCTGCGGCATGGACATCGAAGGCCAATTCCAGCTCGCGGTGAATGTTGGCGAAGCGCCGGGTCTTGAACCCGTTGCTGGTGCTCTCGGTGTTGCCGTGCATCGGGTCGGCGATCCACAGCACGCGACGACCGGCCCGCTTGACCGCTTCGAGCAGCGGCGGCAGCTTTTCGGCGATGTGCGCGGCGCCCATGCGGTGAATCAGGGTCAGCCGGCCGGGCTCATCGGTCGGGTTGAGCGTGTCGATGAGCGGCAGCAACACTTCGGGCGTCACACTGGGGCCGATCTTCACCGCGACCGGATTGCGAATGCCCCGGAAATATTCGACGTGGGCGCCATCGAGCGCAGCCGTGCGCATGCCGATCCACGGAAAATGCGTGGACATGTTGAACCAGCCCCACTGACGCGGCACTTCGCGGGTCAGCGATTCTTCGTAGGGCAGCAGCAAGGCTTCGTGCGAGGTGAAGAAATCGACCCGATTGAGGTTATGAACCTGCTCGCCGGACAGCGTTTCCATGAACCGCACGGCATCGCCAATGGCGCCGACCATCTTCTGGTATTCCGAAGCCAGTGGCGAATGACCGACCCAGCCCAGATCCCAATATTCCGGGTGATGCAGATCGGCGAAGCCGCCGTCGATCAGCGAGCGCACGAAGTTCATGGTCATCGCCGAGCGGGCGTGGCCCTTGATCATCCGGCGCGGATCGGGCACACGGGCGGCTTCGGTGAACTCGGGCTGGTTGATGAAGTCGCCGCGATAGCTCGGCAGGGTGACACCGTCGAAGGTTTCGGTGTCGGCCGAACGCGGCTTGGCGTACTGCCCGGCAAACCGACCGACCCGAACCACCGGCCGGCGCAGGCCGTGCACCAGCAGCAGGCTCATCTGCAACAGCACCTTGAGGCGGTTGGAAATCAGCCCCGATTCGCAGTCACCAAAACTCTCGGCGCAATCGCCGCCCTGCAGCACGAAGCGCTCGCCGGCCTGAGCCTCGGCCAACTGGCGCTTGAGCGCGAAGATTTCCCACGAGGTGACCAGCGGCGGCAGCTTGCGCAACTCGCCAAGCGCCGAATCCAGTCGCTCGGGATCGGTGTAGGTCGGCTGCTGCAGCGCCTGCCGGGCGCGCCAGGAATCGGGCGACCAGCCTTCGGCCAGGGAAACCGGCTGAAGGTCGGCATCGTTGGAACGGGTTGGGCGTGACGGATTACGTTGCATTGCACAATCATGCCATAGCGGACACGAAGTGCAAGCGCGCGGCTATCCCGAACGTACGCGGTTTATCGCAGGTCCGGCCCAATCTTCGCCGTTGGCAGCCTCTGGCGGGCTTTCAGCAAACCCGGCGATCGGTCGCTGCGGCGGAACATGCGGAGCGATCCGGCCGATCAGCTGCGGCGACGGAACGCGGCCCACAGACCACCGACCACGAACAGGCTGTAGACGATGAGATTCCAAGCCGGCATCGACAGACCGAGAAACGTCCAGTCGATCTCAGCGCACTCGCCGGAGCCCCGGAACACCCGGGCAAGCATGTCCTGCAGCGGAAAGGCCTCGATCAGATACTCGAGGCCAGGCCCGCAGGCGGGCACCTCGTCAGCCGGCAAGGATTGCAGCCAGACGTGCCGCGCGGCGATGCCGATCCCCGCGCCGCCGGCCAGCGCCACCAGCACGCCGTAGGCCGCGCGCGCGATGCGCGAAACGGGATTGTGCAGCGCGCCAAGCGCGAACGCGACCGCCAGCGCCATGAACGCCACGCGCTGAAACACGCACAGCGGGCAAGGCTCCAGGCCCAGCACATGCTGGGCGTACAGCGCATAACCCACCAGCGCCGCGCAGATGACCATGCCCAGCAGATACTGCTGACGAAACGACCAGACCAAGGGATTCAGTTGCATTGCCGCCACACCTCTCTAACCGGCACCAAGTCTAAACCGTTTTCGGCGTGGCCGAGCCCGGTCGAGCGAACCGTACCGCCGTCGGCAAAAGCGACGCCAGGGAACACTTTTCCGCCGTGTCGAGGCGACCCGCGCACGGCCGCTGTCGCCGCAAAACGAAAAAGCCCCGGCGAGCCGGGGCTTCTCGTATCGCAACGCAGGCGACTCAATCGGCGCTGGCTTCGGCCGCTTCGGCTGCCTGCGGACGATCGACCAGCTCGACGTACGCCATCGGCGCGTTGTCGCCGGGACGGAAGCCGCACTTGAGGATGCGCAGGTAGCCGCCGGGACGCTCGCGGTAACGCGGGCCCAGCTCGACGAAGAGCTTGCCGACGGCCTGCTTGTCGCGCAGACGCGAGAACGCCAGGCGACGATTGGCCACGCCGTCCTTCTTGCCCATGGTGATCAGGGGCTCGGCGACGCGACGCAGCTCTTTGGCCTTGGGCAGCGTGGTCTGGATCAGTTCGTGCTTGATGAGCGAAGCAGCCATGTTGCGGAACATCGCTTCGCGATGCGCGCTGGTGCGGCTGAACTTGCGTCCGGATTTGCGGTGGCGCATGGTCGTGGTTCCTTCAAATTATCTCGATGTCCGGCTGAGCGACGCGGGTGCGTCGATCAGCCCAACATGCCCTGCTGCAAACCGGCCGGCGGCCAGCTTTCCAGCTTCATTCCCAGAGAAAGGCCACGCTGAGCGAGCACTTCCTTGATTTCGGTGAGCGACTTCTTGCCCAGATTCGGCGTCTTGAGCAACTCCACCTCGGTGCGCTGGATCAGATCGCCGACGTAGTAGATGTTCTCGGCCTTGAGGCAGTTGGCCGAACGCACCGTCAGCTCCAGATCGTCGATCGGACGCAGCAGCACCGGATCGACGCCCGGCATGCTGTCCTTCTGGCTGGCGCCGCGATCGCGCTGGCTGAAGTCGCCGAACACCGAAAGCTGATCGGCCAGAATATCGGCCGCCGTGCGCACGGCTTCTTCGGCGTCGATGGTGCCGTTGGTCTCGATGTCGAGCACCAGCTTGTCGAGGTCGGTACGCTGCTCGACGCGGGCGGCTTCGACGGCATACGCCACCCGGGTGACCGGGCAGAACGAGGCGTCGAGCATCAGGCGACCGATCGCGCGGGTCTCCTCTTCAGGCGGACGCCGCGAGGTGGCCGGCTGATAGCCCAGACCGCGCTCGATCTTCAGCCGCATGTTCAGGCTGGTGCCCTTGGTGAGGTGACAGATCACGTGTTCGGGATTGATGATCTCGACGTTGTGATCGACCTGGATATCGCCGGCCGTCACCACGCCTGGGCCCTGCTTGACCAGGCTCAACGTGGTGCGATCGACGCTGTGCATGCGAATCGCCACGTCCTTGAGGTTGAGCAGGACGTCGATGACATCCTCCTGCAGACCCTCGACCGTGGTGTATTCGTGCAGGACGCCGTCGATCTCGACCTCGGTGATCGCGTAACCGGGAATCGAGGACAGCAGCACGCGACGCAGGGCGTTGCCCAGCGTATGACCGTAGCCGCGCTCGAGCGGCTCGATCACCACCTTGGCGCGATTGGCACTGACGCGTTCGATGCCTACGCCACGCGGGCGGAGCATCTGGATGGCGGAAACCGTCATGGAAAGACCTCTTGTGATTACTTCGAGTAGAGTTCGACGATCAGTGCCTCGTTGATATCCGAGGGCAGATCGGCGCGATCGGGGACCGCCTTGAACACGCCCGAAAACTTGACCGGGTCGACCTCGACCCACGACGGGGCCAGATCCATTTCCTGCGACAGGGTGACCGACTCGCGGACACGAAGCTGCTGGCGGGCGCGCTCGGTCAGTTCCACGGCGTCACCGGCCTGAATCTGATACGAAGGCAGGTTGACGATCTTGCCGTTGACCGTGACGCCGCGGTGGGAAACGAGCTGACGTGCCTGAGCCCGCGTCACTGCGAAGCCCATGCGGTAGACAACGTTGTCGAGGCGCGATTCAAGCAGCTGAAGCAGCGTCTCACCGGTGTTGCCCTTGCGGCCGGAGGCTTTCTTGTAGTAGTTGCGGAACTGCCGTTCGAGCAGTCCATAAATGCGCTTGACCTTCTGCTTCTCGCGAAGCTGGGTGGCGTAGTCGGACAACTTGGCGCGACGCGGGTTGCCATGCTGGCCGGGGCGCTGATCGAGCTTGCACTTGGAATCGACCGCACGAGCCGGGCTCTTGAGGCTCAGATCGGCGCCTTCGCGGCGGGCAAGCTTGCAGGTGGGACCAATGTAACGGGCCATGATTGTTAAGCTCCTCGGACGCGTCGCTTACACGCGCCGCTTTTTGGGGGGACGGCAACCGTTGTGCGGAATCGGCGTCACGTCGATGATGTTGATGATCTTGTAGCCGATGTTGTTGAGCGACCGCACAGCGGACTCGCGCCCCGGACCTGGGCCCTTGACCCGTACTTCGAGGGTCTTGACGCCATAGTCCTGGGCGGCCTTGCCGGCGCGCTCTGCGGCGACCTGCGCCGCGAACGGGGTCGACTTGCGCGATCCGCGAAAGCCTGCTCCGCCGGAGGTTGCCCACGACAGGGCATTGCCCTGCCGATCGGTGATCGTAATGATGGTGTTATTGAACGAGGCTTGAACATGCGCGATGCCGTCGGTGACGACGCGCTTGATCTTCTTCCTCGTTTTACCGGCGGCCGGCTTGCTCATCCTGACAGCTCCTTACTTCTTGATCGGCCGACGCGGACCCTTGCGGGTGCGAGCGTTGGTGCGGGTGCGCTGACCGCGCACTGGCAGGCCGCGACGATGACGCAGACCCCGGTAACAACCCAGGTCCATCAGACGCTTGATCGACATGCCCACTTCGCGGCGAAGATCGCCCTCGACGATGAACTTGCCAATCTCGGCGCGGATCGCCTCAACTTCCGGCTCGCTGAGATCGCGAACCTTCGTGCTGGGCTGAACGCCGGCCAGTTCGCAGATCTTCTGCGACCGGGTCCGGCCAATACCATAAATGCTCTGAAGTCCCACCCACACATGCTTGTGGACGGGGAGATTGACACCCGCAATGCGCGCCATGAGGCGTTCTCCAAAAACGTGATTCAGCGCAGTGAATCGGAAATTATACCAAGGCTTCGGATTATGTAGAAGCCCCCGGGCGTAAACCCGGGAACCCCGGCATGGGGAGTGGTGCCCATGCTCCAGCGTTGCTCACCCACTCGACCCTTCAGCAGGATCGAGCAGATGAAGCGTTCACCGCGCGAAGCCGCCGCGTGAACCGCCCTTCAGGTTGGCCTTCTTCAGGAGCCCTTCGTACTGATGCGACATCAGATGGGCCTGAATCTGAGCGGTGAAATCCATCACCACCACGACCACGATAAGCAGAGAGGTGCCGCCGAAATAGAACGGCACCGCGTATTGGTTTCTCAGCACTTCCGGCAGCAGACACACTGCGACCAGATAGATGGCGCCTGCGGTCGTCAGCCGGGTCAGTACGCCATCGACGTACTCGGCGGTCGCCCGCCCCGGCCTGATACCCGGAATGAGCGCACCGGATTTCTTCAGGTTGTCCGCCGTTTCCTGGGAGTTGAATACCAGGGCGGTATAGAAAAACGCGAAGCCCGCTATCATACCGCCATACAGCAGCATGTAAAGGGGCTCACCCGGCGAAAGCGCCTGGGCTGCGCGCTGCATCCAGTTGAGCTGCCCGGCATCGCTGAACCAGGTGGCTGCGGTGGCCGGGAACATGATCATGCTGGAGGCGAAAATCGCCGGGATCACGCCTGCCATGTTGATCTTCAACGGCAGGTGCGAGCTCTGGTTCATGTAGGCCTGGCGACCGCCCTGACGACGGGCATAATTCACCGTGATCCGACGCTGACCGCGCTCGACGAACACCACGAAATAGGTGACCGCGAGGATCAGCACGAAGATCACCAACACGACCAGCATGTTGAGTTCGCCATTGCCGACCAGCTCCAGCGTGCCGATCACCGCACCGGGCAAGCCGGCGACGATACCCGCGAAGATGATCAGCGAAATGCCGTTACCGACGCCGCGCTCGGTGATCTGCTCTCCCAGCCACATCAGGAACATCGTACCGGCGGTCAGCGAGATGACCGCAGTCATCACGAATCCGGGGCCGGGGCTGTACACCACCTGCAGCCCACCACCGGCGCCCTGACCCTGCAACGCAATGGCGACGCCCATGGCCTGAAAGGCGGCCAGAAAGACCGTGCCATAGCGCGTCCACTGGTTGAGCTTGCGTCGGCCCGACTCGCCTTCCTTGCGGATCGCCTGCAGGCTCGGAAATATCTGCGAGCACAGCTGGATGATGATCGACGCCGAAATGTACGGGATGACATTGAGCGCGAACAGGCTGAAGCGCTCGAGCGCACCACCCGAGAACATGTTGAACATGTCCACGATGGTGCCGCTCTGCTGCTCCATCAGCTGCACCATCGCCGCCGGATTGACGCCCGGCACCGGAATATAGGTGCCGAAGCGATAGACCAGCAGCGCGCCGAGCACGAACAGCAGGCGCTGGCGAAGCTCGGTCAGCTTGCCAAGACCGCCCAGGAGGCCAGCCGCATTTGTGGGAGCAGTCGCCACCGATTACTCCACTGTCCCGCCGGCTGCTTCGATCGCCGCCTTGGCACCAGCGGTGATCAAAACACCCTTGACGGTGATCTTCCGGGTGATCTCGCCCTTCTTGACGATCTTCGCCTGTTTGGCGGTCGATGGAACCAGCTTGGCGGCGCGCAGCGCGGCAAAATCGATGGTGTCGGCATCCAGCTTTTCCAGCATGTACAGCAGCACCTCGGCCGTGTCCCTGGCGACCGCCGAGTGGAAGCCGACCTTGGGCAGGCGGCGGTACAGCGGCATCTGGCCGCCTTCGAATCCGGCCTTGACCTTGCCCTTGCCCGAGCGAGCGAACTGGCCCTTGTGACCACGACCGCAGGTCTTGCCGAGACCCGAACCAATACCGCGACCGACACGCTTGCGGTCGGTATGCGCGCCTTCTGCCGGCTTGAGAGTATTCAAACGCATGGTGATTCTCCTTGGTTCGCGATCAGTTTTCGACGCGAACGAGATAGCTGACCTGATTGATCAGGCCGCGAACGCTGGGGCTGTCCTTCAGTTCCCGGACATCATCGATCTTGCGCAGGCCGAGCGCCTGCACCGAAAGCCGGTGGCGCCATTTGCAGCCGGCGAGTCCCTTGACCAGGCGCACCTTGACGGTGCCGCCGTTCGTATTACTTGGCATGGTAGACCTCCTCGACCGACTTGCCGCGCTTGCTGGCAATCTGTTCCGGCGACTGCATCGCGCTCAGGCCCTTGAGCGTGGCGCGAACCAGGTTGATCGGATTGCGCGAACCGATGGCCTTGGCCAGCACGTTCTTGACGCCGACTGCCTCGAACACAGCGCGCATGGCGCCGCCGGCGATCACGCCGGTACCCTCGGAGGCCGGCTGCATGTAGACCTTGGCTGCACCATGGTGCGCCTTGACCGGATGCCAGAGCGTCCCGGTATTCAGGTCGACATTGATCATGTCGCGACGGGCACGCTCCATCGATTTCTGGATGGCGACCGGCACTTCGCGGGCCTTGCCATAGCCGAAACCGACCTTGCCGGCGCCATCGCCGACCACGGTCAGCGCGGTGAAGGTGAACTGACGACCGCCCTTGACGGTCTTTGCCACTCGATTGACGGCGACCAGCTTTTCGAGCAGGCCGTCGCCGTTATCGCGATCGGAATAATTCATTTGAATCCTCTACTTACGGCACATTGGCCGCTTATGGTTGTAAGCAACAGGTCACGTTTACGTCGGCACCTGGGTGCCATCTGATCAGCGCGTCGCCAAGAGACGGTGCGCGCGGATCAGAACTTCAGACCACCCTCGCGGGCGGCATCGGCAAGCGCCTTGATACGGCCGTGGTAGCGATACCCGGAGCGATCGAACGCCACGGTCTCGATACCGGCGGCACGGGCACGCTCGGCGACAATCTTGCCGACTCGCGCAGCGGCGTTGATGTCGTTCAGGCTTTTCAGGCCCTCACGGACATCGGTCTGCGTGGTCGACGCAGAGGCCAAAACCTTTGCGCCATCGGCGGTGAACACTTGCGCGTAAATATGCTGTCCGGTACGCAGGACCGACAAACGCGGGACATCCAGACGACGGATGTGCGAGCGGGTCGACTTTGCTCGGCGCAGACGGGCGATTCTCTTTTCCATTTCGCTATCCTCGAAAGCTCAAGACTGATCTGATGGGCACGACCGACACCGGTCGCACAGGCGAACCTTTTATCAGGCCTTCTTGGCTTCCTTCATGTTGATCTTTTCGCCGGCGTAACGCACACCCTTGCCCTTGTACGGCTCGGGTGGACGGAACGAACGGATCTTGGCAGCAACCTGGCCGACCAGCTGCTTGTCGGTTCCCTTGACCAGAACTTCGGTCTGGGTCGGCGTCTCGATGCTGACGCCGCTGGGCGCCTTGAACACGACCGGGTGCGAGAAACCCAGGCTCAGGTTCAGATCGGAGCCAGCCATGCTGGCGCGATAACCGACGCCAACCAGCTCCAGCTTGCGCTCGAAGCCCACATTCACGCCGTGCACCATATTGGCGACGATCGCGCGAAGCGTTCCGGCCATCGGCAGGTTTGCTGGCGCCTGCGCGGCGAAGCTGGCCACGCTTCCTTCCAGCGTCATATCGACGCCAGCCGGATTGGCCATGCTGAGCGAGCCCTTGGGACCCTTGACGGTAATGAGCTGTTCGGTGACTTGAATGTCGACGCCCTTGGGCAGTTCGACGGGCATTTTGGCAACGCGGGACATATCTGCGACTCCTTGCCTCAGGCCACGTGGCAGATGACTTCGCCACCGACGCCATTCAGGCGAGCGGCGCGGTCGGTCATGATGCCCTTGGAGGTGGAAACGATGGCCACACCCAGACCGCCCAGAACCTTGGGAAGTGCTTCGGCGCCACGATAATGCCGAAGACCCGGGCGCGAGACGCGCTTGAGCCGTTCGATGACCGGCTTGCCCTGATAGTACTTCAGGACGATTTCCAGGGTCGGCTTCGGGCCTTCGCCCAGAACGCGAACCTCGCCGATATAGCCTTCGGCCTGCAGCACCTGGGCGATCGCGATCTTGGTTTTCGAGGACGGCATCGAAACCGTCGGCTTGCCTACCGCCAGTGCGTTCTTGATACGCACCAGCATGTCGGCGATGGGATCAGTCATGCTCATTTTATGAAACCTTCTGTGAGTAGCACCGATATCCGCTCAGAGCGGGGATTGGGGAATCGGGATTGGGGATTCGTGGAAGCGGGGATCTGGGAGCGGTTGCTCTTGCGAATCCCGAATCCCGAATCTCCAATCCCGGCCTCGTGGTTTACCACGAGGCCTTGCGCAGGCCAGGGACATCGCCGCGCATGGTTGCTTCACGCAGCTTGTTGCGGCCCAGGCCAAACTTGCGATAGACACCGCGCGAGCGGCCAGAGAGCTGGCAGCGGTTACGCTGGCGCACCGGGCTGGAATCGCGCGGCAGCTTCTGCAACTTCTCGGAGGCCTGAATCTTCTCCTCGTAGCTTGCTTCGCTGCTGATGATGATTTTCTTCAGCGCCTCGCGCTTCTCGGCGTGCTTCTTTACCAGCTTTGCGCGCTTCGCTTCGCGATTGATCATGCAGGTCTTGGCCATGGGATATCTCTTGAACTCAGTTACGGAACGGAAAGCGGAACGCTTCGAGAAGCGCCCTGGCTTCCGCGTCGGTCTTGGCGGTGGTGGTGATTGCGATATCCATGCCGCGAATCGCATCGACCTGGTCGAAGTCGATCTCGGGGAAGATGATCTGCTCTTTCACACCCATGTTGAAATTGCCGCGGCCGTCGAACGACTTGGCCGACACGCCGCGGAAATCGCGGACCCGGGGCAACGAGATGTTGATCAGGCGATCAAGGAACTCGTACATCTTGTTGCGACGCAGAGTCACCTTGCAACCGATCGGCCAACCGTCGCGGATCTTGAAGCTGGCGACCGAGACCCGCGCATTGGTGATGATCGGTTTCTGGCCAGCGGCCTTCGCCATGTCGGCGACCGCGTTCTCCAGAACCTTCTTGTTGCCCACGGCCTCGCCCACGCCCATGTTTAGCGTGATCTTGGTTACCCGGGGAACCTGCATCGGATTGGTGTAGCCGAACTGCTTCATGAGCTTCGGCAGCACTTCTTCCTTGTAAATCGTTTCTAGCCGTTTCATCGCTGCATTCCTTAGGCGTCGATCGCCTCACCGCTCGAGCGGAACACACGCACTTTGCGTCCATCCTCGAGCACCTTGTAACCGACCCGCTCACCCTTACCGGAAGCGGGATTGAATGGCATCACATTGGACGTGTGAATCGAGGCTTCGCGCTCGATGATCCCGCCCGCCTGACCGGCCTGCGGATTGCCCTTGGTGTGGCGCTTGATCATGTTGACGTTCTGCACGAAAACCCGATCTCCATCCACACGCAGTACCTCACCCTTGAGGCCCTTGTTCTTACCGGCGGTCACGATGATCTGATCGCCCTTGCGAATACGGTTCATAGTTTCTTCCTCGCGCTCACAGCACTTCGGGAGCGAGCGACACGATCTTCATGAACTTCTCGGACCGCAGCTCTCGGGTCACTGGCCCGAAAATGCGGGTGCCGATCGGCTCGTGCTTGTTGTTCAGCAGCACGGCGGCATTGCCGTCGAAGCGGATCAGCGAGCCATCCGGACGACGAACGCCGGAACGGGTGCGCACGACGACGGCGTCGTACACCTCGCCCTTCTTGACCTTGCCGCGCGGAATCGCTTCCTTCACCGACACCTTGATGATGTCGCCGATGTGCGCGTAACGGCGCTTCGAGCCGCCGAGCACCTTGATGCACATCAGTTCGCGCGCGCCGCTGTTGTCGGCGGCCTGGAGATGGGACTGCATCTGGATCATGGTCGGTCCCTCCGGTTATTCGCCTGCGCGGGTGACAATTTCCACCACGCGCCAGTTCTTGGATTTGGAAATGGGCCGGCACTCGGTCACGCGAACCACATCGCCTTCACGACACACGTTGGTGTCGTCATGAGCGTGCAGCTTGCTGGAGCGGCGGATGTACTTGCCATAGAGCGGATGCTTGACCTGCCGCTCGACAAGCACCGTTACGGTCTTGTCCATTTTGTTGCTGACGACGCGACCTTCGATCGTGCGCAGCTGGGTCTCAGTGGTGTTCATGACGTTGATCAACCTTCTTTCTTCGCGCCCAGGGCGGTCTTGACACGGGCAATATTGCGCCGGACGTCGCGCACCTGATGGGTCTTGGTCATCTGGCCACTGGCCTTCTGCATGCGCAGAGCGAATTGCTCCTTGCGCAGCTCGATGAGCTGCCCGTTGAGCTCGTCGGTCGTTTTGCTGTTGAGAGTCTTGCTGTCCATTACCGCACCGTCCGAGTCACAAAAATGGTTCGAACCGCCAGCTTGGCTGCGGCAAGGCGGAATGCCTCGCGCGCCTGCTCCTCGGTCACACCTTCGATTTCATACAACACGCGGCCGGGCTGAACCGGGGCAACCCAGTATTCTACATTACCCTTGCCCTTACCCATACGCACTTCGATCGGCTTCTTGGTGATCGGCTTGTCGGGGAAGACGCGGATCCACAACTTTCCGCCACGCTTGACGTAGCGGCTGATGGTGCGCCGCGCAGCCTCGATCTGACGCGCGGTGACGTGGCCGTGGGTGGTGGCCTTGAGGCCGAACTCACCAAAGCTCACTGCCGCGCCACTCCAGCTCAGGCCCTCGTTGCGTCCCTTGTGTACCTTTCGGTACTTGGTTCGTTTTGGCTGCAACATGATTCAGCTCCTCACTTTGCGGCCTGACGCGGACCGCGCTCGGGGCGCGATTCCTCGGCCTTTTCCTGGCCGACCTGGGCGTAATCGAACACCTCGCCCTTGTAGATCCAGACCTTGATTCCAATGATTCCGTACGTGGTATGCGCTTCGGCAAACCCGTAGTCGATGTCCGCGCGCAGGGTGTGTAGCGGAACCCGACCTTCGCGATACCACTCTGAGCGCGCAATCTCGGCGCCATTGAGGCGGCCGGAAACGTTGACCTTGATACCCAGAGCGCCCAGCCGCATCGCGTTGCCGACGGCGCGCTTCATCGCGCGGCGGAACATGATACGCCTTTCCAGCTGCTGAGCGATCGATTCGGCCACCAGCTGGGCGTCGAGCTCGGGCTTGCGCACCTCGGCCACATTGATGTGAGCCGGGACACCCATCAAAGCCGAAACGTCCTTGCGCAGCTTCTCGATGTCCTCGCCACGCTTGCCGATCACCACGCCCGGCCGGGCCGTGTGAATGGTGATTCGCGCGGTTTTTTCCGGGCGCTCGATCATGATGCGGGAGATGCCGGCCTGAGCCAGCTTCTTGCGCAACATTTCCCGAACCTTGAGATCCGCGACCAGATAGCCCGCGAAATCCCGCTTGTTGGCATACCACTTGGAATTCCAGTCTTTGGAAATGCCCAGGCGGATGCCGGTCGGATGAACTTTATGACCCATCGTCAATATCCCTGCTTACTTGCCCGAACCCACAACCACGGTAATGTGGCTGGTGCGTTTGAGGATGCGAGTGCCGCGGCCCTTGGCGCGGGCCATGAAACGCTTGAGGGTCGGACCCTCGTCGACGAACACCTGCGCGACCTTGAGCTCGTCGGCGTCGGCGCCCAGATTGTTTTCGGCGTTGGAAATCGCCGAATACAGCACCTTGTAAAACAGGTGCGCCGCCTTCTTGTCGCTGAACTTGAGCAGGTCCAGCGCGCGGGAGGCCGACAGACCACGCATCTGGTCGGCTACCAGCCGTGCCTTCTGGGGCGAGATTCGCGCGGTGCGCAGAATCGCTTTTGCTTCGGTCGTCATTGTACTTATCTCCCCGACTTCTTGTCGCCGCCATGACCCTTGAACGTACGGGTCAGGGCAAACTCGCCGAGTCGGTGACCAACCATGTTTTCGTTGATCAGAACCGGCATATGGGCCTTGCCGTTGTGTACGGCGATGGTGAGACCGACCATATCGGGCAGGATCATGGAACGACGCGACCAGGTCTTGATCGGACGCTTTGAGTTACTCGCCATCGCCGCCTCGACCTTCTTGGCGAGGTGGTGATCGACGAACGGACCTTTCTTCAGAGAACGGGACATGGCTTTACCTGTTAGCGCCTGCGATCGCGGACGATGAACTTCTGGGTGCGCTTGTTGCTTCGGGTCTTGTAACCCTTGGCCGGCTGACCCCACGGGGAGACCGGGTGCGGATTGCCTTGACCGGCCTTGGCCTCACCACCACCATGCGGATGATCCACAGGGTTCATGGCGGCGCCACGGACGGTCGGCTTGATGCCGCGCCAGCGCTTGGCACCCGCTTTGCCCAGCTTTTCAAGGCTGTGCTCGACGTTGCCGACTTCGCCGACGGTGGCCCGACACTCAATCGGAACCTTGCGCATTTCGCCGGAGCGAAGGCGCAGCGTTGCGTAACCCTGCTCACGAGCAACCAGCTGCACGGATGCACCCGCTGCGCGCGCCAGCTGAGCGCCCTTGCCCGGCTTCATTTCCACGCAGTGAACCGTGGAGCCGATCGGCATGTTGCGCAGCGGAAGGCTGTTGCCCAGGCGGATCGGAGCATCGCTGCCGGCGATCACCTGGTCGCCCTCGCCCAGACCCTTCGGGGCGATGATGTAGCGACGCTCCCCATCGGCGTAGCAAAGCAACGCGATGTGGGCGGTGCGATTCGGGTCGTACTCGATCCTCTCGACGCGGGCCGGAATACCTTCCTTGCCGCGCTTGAAGTCGATGATCCGATAGTTCTGCTTGTGGCCACCACCGATGTGACGGGTGGTGATCCGGCCATGGTGGTTACGACCACCGCTTTTGGTCTTCTTTTCGACCAGCGCCGCGTGCGGACGGCCTTTGTACAGATCGTCATGGACAACCTGGACCTTGGCCCGCATTCCGGGTGAAGTCGGCTTGAATTTCTTGAGTGCCATGGGTTCCTACCTCAGGCCTTGGCCATCACGTCGATGCTCTGGCCTTCGGCCAGTCGAACGTATGCCTTGCGCCAGTCGCTGCGACGTCCACTGCGGAAACGAAAGGTCTTTGCCTTACCCTTTACATTCAACAGGTTGACCGCTTCCACCTTGACATTGAACAATTCTTCGATCGCCGCTTTTACGTCCGCCTTGGTGGCGCCGCGCGCGACTTCGAACACGTATTGATTCGATACTTCCTGAAGCCGCGCGCTCTTCTCGGAGATCCGCGGGGCAACAATGACGCTGTACAGCTTTTCGGTGCTCACGACAGCCACTCCTCGATCTTCTTGACCGCTTCCGCAGTCATGACCACATGTTCGGCGCCGACCAGGCTGACCGGATCCAGACCCTGTACGTCGGTGACCATCACGTAGGGAAGATTCCGCGCCGCCAGGTAAAGCCCCTCGCTGCCGTTCTCGGTAACCACCAGCGCGTTCGGGCTCTGCAGCGAATCCAGCTTCTGCACCAGCGCCTGGGTCTTCGGAGCGTCCAGCTCGATGGACTCGACGATCTTGAGCCGGCCCAGACGGTTGAGTTCCGAAAGAATCGACGCGATGGCACCGCGAAACATCTTGCGGTTGACCTTCTGCGAGAAGTCCCGCGGACGCGCCGCAAACGTCACGCCGCCGCCGATGAAGATCGGTGCGCGGTAGTCGCCATGGCGAGCGCCGCCACCCTTCTGCTTCTTGAACTTCTTGGTGGTACCGCGAACATCAGAGCGCGTTTTCTGCGCCTTGGTGCCAGCGCGACCGGCGTTGCGGAAAGCCACAACCACCTGATGCACCAGTGCCTCGTTGAAATCGCGACCGAACACCTCGTCGGAGACCGACAGGGGGCTGGTGCTGTTCAAAACCGCAAGTTCCATTTCCTGCCTCCTCAAGCCTTGACCGCGGGCTTCACGATGACGTTGCCGCCGGGCGCACCCGGAACCGCGCCGCTGATCGCGATCAAACCGCGTTCGACATCCACCTTGACGACCCGCAGGTTCTGCGTGGTCTGGCGAACATCGCCCATGTGTCCGGACATCTTCTTGCCAGGGAACACGCGACCCGGCGTTTGACGCTGACCGATGGAACCCGGCGAGCGGTGCGACAGCGAGTTACCGTGCGTGGCATCGCCCATTGCGAAGTTGTATCGCTTGATGGTGCCCTGGAAGCCCTTGCCCTTGGTGACGCCGGTGACATCGACCGACTGCCCTTCGGAGAAAAAGTCGGCCTTGATTTCGCCGCCAACCTGATAGTTGCCGATGTCCTCGTCAGCGACCCGGAACTCCCACAGCCCACGCCCGGCCTCGACCTTCGCCTTGGCGTAATGGCCGGACAGCGGCTTGTTGACCAGTGCTGCGCGCTTGCTCCCGGCGGTAACCTGGATTGCGCAGTAGCCATCGGCCTCGACGGTCTTGACCTGGGTGATGCGATTCGGCGTCGCCTCGATCAGGGTGACCGGCACGGACCTGCCGTCCTCGGTCATTACCCGGCTCATGCCGTACTTGCGTCCAACGATTCCAATACTCATGGCGTTCACCTCAACCCAGTTTGATCTGGACATCGACGCCGGCTGCAAGCTCGAGTTTCATGAGCGCATCGACGGTCTTGTCGTTGGGGTCAACGATATCCAGTACCCGCTTGTGGGTCCGGGTCTCGTACTGATCGCGCGCGTCCTTGTCGACGTGCGGCGAAGTGAGAATGGTGTAGCGTTCGATCTTGGTCGGCAGCGGAATCGGGCCGCGCACCTGCGCGCCGGTCCGCTTGGCCGTCTCGACGATTTCACTCGCGGACCGATCGATCAGACGATGATCGAAAGCCTTGAGTCGAATGCGAATTTTTTGGTCCGCCATGACTGATGTTCCTGATATGCGTTAAAGAGCGACGGAAGCGGGATCGTTCGTCCCGCTCCCCGGGTTTACTCGTTTACTCGAAGATCTTCGCCACCACGCCGGCGCCGACGGTACGGCCGCCTTCGCGAATCGCAAAACGAAGTCCTTCTTCCATCGCGATCGGCGCGATCAGCGTCACCACCATCTTCACGTTGTCGCCCGGCATCACCATCTCCACGCCTTCCGGCAGCTCGCAAGCCCCGGTCACGTCGGTGGTGCGGAAGTAAAACTGCGGACGATAGCCCTTGAAGAACGGCGTGTGACGACCGCCCTCGTCCTTCGACAGCACATACACCTCTGCCTCGAACTTGGTGTGCGGGTTGATCGAGCCCGGCTTGCACAGCACCTGGCCGCGCTCCACGTCGTCGCGCTTGGTGCCGCGAAGCAGCAGACCCACGTTGTCGCCCGCCTGGCCCTGATCCAGCAGCTTGCGGAACATCTCAACGCCGGTCACCGTCGTCTTCACCGTCGGGCGAATTCCGACAATCTCGATTTCCTCGCCCACCTTGATCACGCCGCGCTCGATACGACCGGTCACCACCGTGCCGCGTCCGGAAATCGAGAACACGTCCTCGACCGGCATCAGGAACGCCTTGTCGATGTCGCGCTCCGGCTGCGGGATGTAGTTGTCCAGCGCATCAACCAGCGCAACGATCGACGGCACGCCAATCTCCGACTGGTCGCCTTCCAGCGCCTTCAGCGCCGATCCCTTGATGATCGGCGTGTCGTCGCCCGGAAAATCGTACTTGTCCAGCAGCTCGCGGACTTCCATCTCCACCAGCTCCAGCAGCTCGGCGTCATCGACCATGTCCGCCTTGTTCATGTACACCACGATGTACGGCACACCGACCTGACGCGCCAGCAGAATGTGCTCGCGGGTCTGCGGCATCGGGCCGTCCGCCGAGGACACCACCAGAATCGCGCCGTCCATCTGCGCCGCTCCAGTGATCATGTTCTTCACGTAGTCCGCATGGCCCGGGCAGTCAACGTGCGCGTAGTGCCGGTTGGCCGACTCGTACTCAACGTGAGCCGTCGAGATCGTGATGCCGCGCGCCTTCTCTTCCGGCGCCGCATCGATCGTGTCGTATGCCTTGAACTCGCCGCCGAAACGCTCCGCGCCAATCTTGGTCAGCGCCGCCGTCAGCGTCGTCTTGCCGTGATCCACGTGACCAATCGTGCCTACGTTCACGTGCGGCTTGGTGCGCTCGAATTTACCCTTTGCCATGACTTTCTACCTCGGAAAACGTGTTTGGATTGATGGTGCGTCGAAACGATCAGGACTTCTTGACGATCTGTTCGGCGATATTGGTTGGCGCTTCGGCGTAGTGGTCGAACTCCATCGTGAAGGTGGCGCGGCCCTGGCTCATCGAGCGCAAAGAGGTCGCGTAACCGAACATCTCACCGAGCGGAACCACCGCATTGATCACCTTGCCAGACGGCGTGTCATCAGTGCCCTGCAGGATGCCGCGACGGCGACTCAGATCGCCCATCACGTCGCCCATGTAGTCTTCCGGCGACACCACTTCGACCTTCATGACCGGCTCCAGCAGAACCGGACTGGCCTTGTTGAAGCCCTCCTTGAAGCCCATGGAGCCGGCGATCTTGAACGCCATTTCCGAGGAGTCGACTTCGTGGTACGAACCGTCGACCAAGCGCACTTTGACGTCGACGATCGGGTAACCGGCCATCACGCCATTGGCAACCGCTTCCTGGATGCCCTTGTCGACCGCAGGAATGTACTCCTTCGGAACCACACCGCCGACGATGGCGTTTTCGAACAGGTAACCGGCGCCACGCTCCTGCGGCTCGATCTCGAGAACCACATGACCGTACTGGCCCTTGCCGCCCGACTGGCGAACGAACTTGCCGTCCTGCCTGACCGCCTTGCGGATGGTTTCGCGATAGGCGACCTGCGGCTTGCCGACATTGGCCTCGACGTTGAACTCGCGGCGCATACGGTCGACCAGGATGTCCAGATGCAACTCGCCCATGCCGGCGATGATGGTCTGACCGGATTCTTCATCGGTGCGCACCCGGAACGACGGATCTTCCTGAGCCAGACGACCCAGCGCAATACCCATCTTTTCCTGATCCGACTTGGTCTTCGGCTCGACCGCCATGGCGATCACCGGCTCGGGGAAAATCATCCGCTCCAGCGTGATCACATTGTCGAGCGCACACAGCGTATCGCCAGTGGTCACATCCTTCAGGCCAACGGCGGCGGCGATATCACCCGCGCGCACTTCCTTCAACTCTTCGCGATTGTTGGCGTGCATCTGAAGAATGCGACCGATGCGCTCTTTCTTCATCTTGATCGGGTTGTACACCTGATCGCCGGAATTGAGTACGCCGGAATACACCCGGAAGAACGTCAGCGAGCCGACATACGGGTCTGTCATGATCTTGAACGCCAGCGACGAGAACGACTCCTTGTCGTCGGCACGGCGGGTGGTGTCCTGCTCACGTTCGTCGACACCCTTGACTGGCGGACGATCCGAAGGCGCAGGCAGGTAGCGGATAACCGCATCCAGCATCGCCTGCACGCCCTTGTTCTTGAACGCCGTGCCGCAGAAAACCGGAATGATGCCGCAATCGAGCGCGCCAATCCGGATACCCTCGATGATTTCTTCTTCCGACAGCTCGCCGGACTCGAGGTAGGTATTCATCCGCTCTTCGGAGGTTTCCGCAGCGGACTCGACCATGAACTCGCGCGCCTTCTCGGCCTTCTCGAGCAGCTCTGCCGGAATGTCGCGGTACTCGAAGGAGGTTCCCTGATTGGCCATGTCCCAGAAGATCGCCTTCATCTTGACCAGGTCGACCACGCCCTCGAAGCCTTCCTCGGCCCCGATCGGCAGCTGCATCGGCACCGGATGCGCGCCCAGTCGGGACTTCAGCTGATCGACGACCTTGTCGAAGTTCGCGCCGGTGCGGTCCATCTTGTTGATGAACGCAAGTCGCGGAACGCTGTACTTGTTGGCCTGGCGCCAGACAGTCTCGGACTGCGGCTGGACACCGCCGACCGCGCACAGCACGAACACCGCGCCATCGAGCACGCGCAGCGAGCGCTCGACTTCGATGGTGAAATCGACGTGTCCCGGGGTATCAATGATGTTGAACCGGTGCTCCGGGAAGGACTGATCCATGCCCTTCCAGAAACAGGTCGTTGCAGCGGAGGTGATGGTGATGCCACGCTCCTGCTCCTGCTCCATCCAGTCCATGACGGCCGCGCCATCATGCACTTCGCCAATCTTGTGACTGACGCCGGTGTAGAACAGGATGCGCTCCGTCGTGGTGGTCTTTCCGGCATCGATGTGGGCCATGATGCCGAAATTACGGTAGCGCTCGATGGGTGTTATACGGGCCACTTTGAGAAAATCCTTTGACTGGAACTGCTTGAATCGGAAAATTACCAGCGGTAATGCGAGAACGCCTTGTTGGCTTCGGCCATGCGGTGCGTTTCTTCGCGCTTCTTGACCGCGCCGCCACGCTGCTCGGCAGCATCGAGCAACTCGCCAGCCAGCTTGCGCGGCATCGACGGCTCGCCACGCTTGCGGGCAGCCTCGATGGTCCAACGCATTGCCAGCGCGGTGCGGCGGGAGGTGCGAACCTCGACCGGCACCTGATACGTAGCGCCACCGACACGGCGCGACTTGACTTCGACGACCGGCGCGACATTGCTCAGCGCCTTCTCGACGACTTCCAGCGGGGTGCCGCTCTTTTCGCCGATGACGTCCATCGCGCCATAGACGATCTTCTCGGCGATCGACTTCTTGCCGCTCTTCATCACCATATTGATGAAGCGGGCGACCATTTCGCTGCCGTGCTTGGGGTCGGGCAGAACCGAACGGATACCGGGAGAACCTTTACGGGACATGATGCGTGCCTGATTGAAAAAGATCGTAAGTGAGACGGGTGACGCGAACGCGATCGGGCCCTCAGGCCTTGGGACGCTTGGCGCCGTACTTGGAGCGCGCCTGACGACGCTTGGTCACACCCGCGGCATCGAGCGAGCCGCGCACGGTGTGGTAGCGAACGCCCGGCAGATCCTTGACGCGACCGCCGCGGATCAGCACGACCGAGTGCTCCTGCAGGTTATGGCCTTCACCGCCGATGTACGAGATGACCTCGAAACCATTGGTGAGACGGACCTTGGCGACCTTGCGAAGCGCCGAGTTCGGCTTCTTCGGGGTCGTTGTATAAACGCGAGTGCACACGCCCCGCCGCTGCGGACAGTCCGCCAGGGCCGGTGACTGGCTCTTTTCGGTCAGGGCCTTGCGGGGCTTGCGAACCAGCTGATTGATCGTCGCCATCGTTAGTTGAACTCTTAGGCTGATTTGAATGAAAACAACGACAGGCCGGATTGAACCGGCCTGTCGATCTGGAATATGTCTTTTGCCGCCGCGACGGAACACCGCACGACCGACAAAGCCTGATCCCGGGCTCGAACACGAGGCGTCTCCATGCGCCTCATTTCGTATTTTTTTGCCCCTTGGGGCAGCTTCGCCTTTATTCCTGGCCCGCGTCCGACTCCAGCATCTGGGCTGCGGAATCCGATACAACCTCGGCTTCTGCCACCCTGAACGCTTCCTCCACATCGGCGAATGTGCCAATTTCGTGACGCGCCTTGCGCTCGCTGTGGTAGGTGAGACCGGTGCCGGCAGGAATCAAGCGCCCTACTATAACGTTTTCTTTCAGGCCGCGCAAGGTATCGCGGGTGCCGCGAACCGCCGCTTCGGTCAACACCCGCGTGGTTTCCTGGAACGAGGCCGCAGAAATGAACGACTCGGTTGCCAGCGACGCCTTGGTGATGCCCAGCAGAACCGGGTTGAATGCCGCCGGCAGCTCGTCGCGGGAGACGGCCCGGGCATTGTCCTCGATGACCCGCTGACGTTCGGCCTGCTCGCCCGCCAGATAGCGGGTGTCGCCGGCATCGGTGATCTCGACCTTGCGCAGCATCTGGCGAATGATCACTTCGATGTGCTTGTCGTTGATCTTTACGCCCTGCAGCCGATAGACGTCCTGGATTTCCTTCACCAGATAGGCGGCCAGAGGCTCAATGCCGAGCAGACGCAGGATGTCCTGCGGATTCGGCTCGCCTTCGACGATGGTTTCGCCCTTCTCGACGTGCTCGCCCTCGAACACGATCACGTGGCGGTGCTTGGGAATCATGATCTCCGCTTCCTCGCCACCTTCCGGCGAGATGATCAGCCGCTGCTTGCCCTTGGTGTCCTTGCCGAAGCTGATGACGCCGGAAACCTCGGCCAGCACGGCCGGATCGCGCGGGGTGCGCACTTCGACCAGATCAACCACGCGCGGCAGACCGCCGGTGATGTCGCGGGTCTTGGAGGCTTCCTGGGGAATCTTGGCCAAGGCATCGCCGATCTGCACGCGGGCATCCTGGCTCAAGCCGATGATCGACTTCGGCGGCAGGAAATACGACGCCGGCTGCGACGTACCCGGCAGCAGCACGTTTTCGCCTTCGTCGTTCATCACCGTGATCGACGGACGCAGGTTGGCCAGGTCCTTCAGCTTCCGGCGGCCGTGGCGGCTGCCGTCCGGGCCACGCAGTTCGAACTCGCGGTCCTTGTCGCCGGGAATCCGCTTGGGGTCCATGATTTCCAGGTATTCCAGCCCGGTCACATCGTCGCGCTTCATCGAGTAGGTGACGCCCTCGTAGAAGTCGTTGAAATGCACCGTACCGTCGACCTCGGAAATGACCGGATGGTTATGCGGGTCCCAGTTGGCGACCAGCTGTCCGGTCTTGACCGCATCGCCATCGCGCGCGGAGATCTGCGCGCCGTAAGGCAGCTTGTAGCGTTCGCGCTCGCGTCCGTGGCCATCGAGAATGGAAATCTCGCCCGACCGCGACACCGCCACCAGATAACCACTGGCGTGCTCGACCGTCTTGATGTTGGTGAACTTGATCAAGCCGGTGGTGCGGATGGTGACATTGTCGACCGCGGCGGCGCGCGATGCGGCGCCGCCGATGTGGAAGGTGCGCATGGTGAGCTGGGTACCCGGCTCGCCGATCGACTGCGCGGCAATCACGCCGACCGCCTCGCCGATATTGACCAGGTGACCGCGGCCCAGATCGCGACCGTAGCAGTTGGAGCAGACGCCGAACGCGGACTCGCAGGTGATCGTCGAGCGGACCTTGATCGACTGGACGCCGGCATCGTCGAGCTTCTGCACCCACTTTTCATCGAGCAGGGTGTTGCGGGTAACGATCGGATCCTCGTCGTCGCCCGGGAGGAACACATCCTCGGCCACCACGCGACCCAGCACGCGCTCGCGCAACGGCTCGACCACATCACCGCCTTCGACGATAGGGGTCAGGGTCAGGCCGGCATCGGTCCCGCAATCGGGCTCGGTGATCACCACGTCCTGCGAAACATCGACCAGACGGCGGGTGAGGTAACCGGAGTTGGCAGTCTTCAGTGCGGTATCGGCCAGGCCCTTACGAGCGCCATGGGTCGAAATGAAGTACTGAAGGACGTTGAGGCCCTCGCGGAAGTTGGCGGTGATCGGGGTTTCGATGATCGAGCCATCGGGCTTGGCCATCAGACCACGCATGCCGGCCAGCTGGCGAATCTGCGCCTGCGAACCGCGGGCGCCGGAATCGGCCATGATGAACACCGAGTTCATCGACTTCTGCGCGACTTGCTCGCCCTTGGCGTTGGTCACCTTGTCGATGCCGATGGCGTCCATCATCGAGCGGGCAACGCGCTCGTTGCAGCGCGACCAGATGTCGACCACCTTGTTGTAGCGCTCGCCGGCGGTCACCAGACCCGACTGATACTGCTCCTGGATCTCGTTGACCTCGGCTTCGGCCTCACCCAGGATCGACTTCTTGTCGGTCGGGATGACCATGTCGTCGATGCCGATCGAGACGCCGGCGCGGGTCGCGTTGCTGAAGCCGGTGTACATCAGGCGGTCGGCGAATACGACCGTGTGCTTGAGACCAAGCTGGCGATAGCAGGCGTTGATCAGCCGGCTGATCGTCTTCTTGGTCAGCTCGGTGTTGATCAGGTCGAACGACAGACCCTCGGGCAGAATTTCCGCCAGGATGGCACGGCCGACCGTGGTATCGACGATGCGGCGGATCGCGTTGCGTTCACCGGTTTCGTCGTCGATCACCACTTCGTCGATGCGCACCTTGACCTTGGCATGCAGCTCCACGACGCGATTGTCGTAAGCGCGCTTGGCCTCGGCAATGTTGGCGAACACCATGCCCTCGCCCTTGCGATTTTCCAGTGCTCGGGTCATGTAATAAAGACCCAGAACCACGTCCTGGGTCGGCACGATGATCGGCTCGCCGGACGCCGGCGACAGGATGTTGTTCGACGACATCATCAGTGCACGGGCTTCCAGCTGCGCCTCAAGGCTGAGCGGAACGTGCACGGCCATCTGGTCACCGTCGAAGTCGGCATTGAACGCAGTACACACCAGCGGATGCAGCTGGATCGCCTTGCCTTCGATGAGCACCGGCTCGAATGCCTGGATGCCAAGGCGGTGCAGAGTCGGGGCGCGGTTGAGCAGCACCGGGTGTTCGCGGATCACTTCTTCCAGGATGTCCCAGACTTCCGCGCTTTCGCGCTCGACCAGTTTCTTGGCCGCCTTGATGGTGGTGGCCAGGCCGCGGCGCTGAAGCTTGGAGAAGATGAACGGCTTGAACAGCTCCAACGCCATCTTTTTCGGCAAGCCGCACTCGTGCAGGCGCAGGGTCGGGCCGACCACGATGACCGAACGGCCGGAGTAGTCGACGCGCTTGCCGAGCAGGTTCTGGCGGAACCGACCCTGCTTGCCCTTGATCATGTCGGCCAGCGACTTGAGCGGGCGCTTGTTGGTGCCGGTGATGGCGCGGCCGCGACGGCCGTTGTCCATCAGCGCATCGACCGACTCCTGCAACATGCGCTTTTCGTTGCGCACGATGATGTCGGGCGCATTGAGCTCGAGCAGGCGCTTGAGACGGTTGTTGCGGTTGATGACGCGACGGTAGAGGTCATTGAGGTCGGAGGTGGCGAAACGGCCGCCGTCGAGCGGCACCAGCGGGCGCAGATCCGGCGGAAGCACCGGCAGCACCGTCAGGATCATCCACTCGGGACGATTGCCCGACTCCAGAAACGCCTCCATCAGCTTGACCCGCTTGGTCAGGCGCTTGAGCTTGGTCTCGGACTTGGTTTCGGTAATCTCTTCCTTGAGCTGCACGACCTCGCTGTTGAGGTCGATGGTGCGCAGCAGCTCGAAGACACCCTCGGCACCCATGACGGCATCGAAATCATCGCCGTGTTCCTGCTGGGCCTGGATGAACTGTTCTTCGTTGAGCAGCTGGCCGCGCTCGAGCGGGGTCAGACCCGGCTCGGTGACCACGAAAGCCTCGAAGTAGAGGATGCGTTCGATATCGCGCAGGGTCATGTCCAGCATCAGGCCGATGCGCGACGGCAGCGACTTGAGGAACCAGATATGCGCGACCGGGCTGGCCAGATCGATATGGCCCATGCGCTCGCGGCGCACCTTGGCCAGGGTGACTTCGGTGCCGCACTTTTCGCAGACCACGCCACGGTGCTTCATGCGCTTGTACTTGCCGCACAGGCACTCGTAATCTTTCACCGGCCCAAAGATCGCCGCGCAGAACAGGCCGTCGCGCTCGGGCTTGAAGGTGCGGTAATTGATCGTTTCGGGCTTCTTGACTTCGCCCCACGACCACGACCGGATCAGGTCCGGCGAAGCCAGACCAATCTTGATGGCGTCGAAGTCGAGCGTCTGGCGCTGCTGGTTGAACAGATTGAGAAGGTCTTTCATTGCTTTCTCCGGGATGCGTGATTCGGGATTCGAGATTTGTCAAAGCGGGGATTCGGATGACTCGTAGTTCGATGGGTCGCGCCCTTTCGAATCTCGAATCCCGAATCCCAAATCTCGGCCCCTCAGTGCTCCTCCAACTCCATATTGATGGCGAGCGAGCGAATTTCCTTGACCAGCACGTTGAACGATTCGGGCATGCCGGCGGTGATCTCGTGTTCGCCATCGACGATGTTCTTGTACATCTGGTTTCGGCCCTGCACATCGTCGGATTTGACGGTGAGCATTTCCTGCAGGGTGTAGGCCGCGCCGTAGGCTTCCAGCGCCCAGACTTCCATCTCGCCGAAGCGCTGTCCGCCGAACTGCGCCTTGCCGCCCAGCGGCTGCTGGGTAACCAGCGAGTACGGGCCGGTGGAGCGGGCGTGCATCTTGTCGTCGACCAGATGGTTGAGCTTGAGCATGTGCATGTAGCCCACGGTGACCGGGCGATCGAACGCCTCGCCGGTACGCCCGTCGATCAGCGTGGTCTGCCCGCTTTCCGGCAGGCCGGCCAGCTTGAGCATGCCCTTGATCTCGTGTTCGGCCGCGCCATCGAACACCGGGGTAGCCATCGGCACGCCAGTGGTCAGATTGCGCGCCATCTCCAGCAACTGCTCATCGGTGAATTCGGTCAAATCGACCCGCTCTCCGCTCAACTTGCGGTCGTGGTTGTAGATCTGGTCGAGGAACTTGCGCAGCTCCGCCACCTTGGCGTTGGCTTCCAGCATCTCCTGGATACGGTGACCCAGGCCCTTCGCCGCCCAGCTGAGATGGGTTTCGAGGATCTGGCCGATGTTCATTCGGCTCGGCACGCCCAGCGGGTTGAGCACGATATCGACCGAAGTGCCATCGGCCATGAACGGCATGTCCTGAACCGGGACGATGTTGGAGATGACGCCCTTGTTGCCGTGCCGTCCGGCCATCTTGTCGCCCGGCTGAATCCGCCGGCGCACCGCAAGATATACCTTGACCATCTTCAGCACACCCGGCGCGAGGTCGTCGCCGGCAGTGATCTTGCCGCGCTTTTCGGCGAAGCGCTTGTCGAACTCGGCCTTGTGCGAGGTCAGCTGACGCTGGGCGATCTCGACCGCCTCGGCGGCATCCTCGTCCTTCATGCGCAGCGAGAACCAATCGTCCTTGCTGAAGGCGTCGAGATGGGCATCGGTCAAGGTCGTGCCCTTCTTGATGCCGGCCGGCCCGCCGTTCGCCACGCGGCCGGTCAGCTGTCCGCGCAGACGTCCATAAATGGCGCCCTCGAGAATCCGGAACTGATCGTCCAGATCCTTCTTCACGCGCTTGATTTCGGCTTCTTCGATCTGCCGGGCGCGCTTGTCCTTCTCGATGCCATCGCGGGTGAACACCTGCACGTCGACCACGGTGCCATCCATGCCCGGCGGCACGCGCAGCGAGCTGTCCTTAACGTCGGACGCCTTTTCGCCGAAGATCGCGCGCAACAGTTTCTCTTCAGGGGTCAGCTGGCTCTCTCCCTTCGGCGTGACCTTGCCGACCAGGATATCGCCGGCACGCACTTCGGCGCCGATGTAGACCACGCCCGATTCGTCGAGCCGGCCAAGCGCCTGCTCGGACACGTTCGGGATATCGGCAGTGATTTCCTCAGGGCCCAGCTTGGTGTCGCGGGCAACGCAGTTCAGCTCCTCGATGTGGATCGAGGTCAGTCGGTCTTCCTGGACCACGCGCTCGGAAATGAGGATGGAGTCCTCGAAGTTGTAGCCGTTCCAGGGCATGAACGCGACCAGCATGTTCTGGCCCAGGGCCAGCTCGCCGATGTCGGTGGACGGGCCGTCAGCCAGCACGTCGCCGACAGCGACCCGATCGCCTACCTTGACCAGCGTGCGCTGGTTGATGCAGGTGTTCTGGTTGGAACGGGTGTACTTGACCAGGTTGTAGATGTCCACGCCCGGATCGTTGTCGCCGACGATCTCGTCTTCATTGACGCGCACAACCACGCGGCCGGCATCGGACTGGTCAATCAGGCCGCCACGCAGGGCATTGACCGTCACGCCGGAGTCGCGGGCCACGGCACGCTCGATGCCGGTGCCGACCAGCGGCTTCTCGGAGCGCAGGGTCGGGACCGCCTGACGCTGCATGTTGGCGCCCATCAGCGCGCGATTCGCGTCATCGTGCTCGAGGAACGGCACCAGTGCCGCCGCCACCGAGACCGTCTGCATCGGGGAAACGTCCATGAACTGGATTTCCGACGGCGGCTTCAGCAGTGACTCGCCCTGGTAGCGGCAGGCCACGAACTGAGCGCTGAGCCGGCCGCTTTCGTCCTGCTCGGCGTTGGCCTGGGCGATGACGTAATCGTTTTCCTCGATCGCCGACAGGTATTCGACCTGATCGGTCACTTTGCCTTCGACCACGCGCCGGTACGGCGTCTCAAGGAAGCCGTACTTGTTGGTGCGGGCGAACACCGCCAGCGAGTTGATCAGGCCGATGTTCGGGCCTTCCGGGGTTTCGATGGTGCAGACCCGTCCGTAATGCGTGGGATGAACGTCGCGGACTTCGAAGCCGGCGCGCTCGCGGGTCAGGCCGCCCGGACCCAGCGCCGAAACACGGCGCTTGTGGGTGACTTCCGACAGCGGATTGTTCTGATCCATGAACTGCGACAGCTGCGAGGAGCCGAAGAACTCCTTGACTGCAGCCGCCACCGGCTTGGCGTTGATCAGCTCCTGCGGGCTGAGATTGTCGGCTTCGGCCATCGACAGACGATCGCGCACCGCGCGCTCGACCCGGACCAGGCCGATGCGGAACACGTTCTCGGCCATTTCGCCGACCGAACGCACGCGCCGGTTACCCAGGTGATCGATATCGTCGACCGAGCCGCGACCGTTGCGGATCTCGCACAGCACGTTCAGCACATCGAGGATGTCGGAGCTTTCGCCGTAGTGCTCGACCAGTGTCTTGGACGCCTCGTCGTTGCGGTTGCTGAAGAACCGGTGGTCGTAGAGCACACCCGACCCCAGAACTTCCTTGTGGCCGACCCGGCGATTGAACTTCATCCGGCCAACGGCCGACAGGTCGTAGCGGTCGAAGGTAAAGAACAGGTTGTAGAACAGGTTCTGCGCCGCGTCCTTGGTCGGCGGCTCACCCGGACGCATCATCCGGTAGATTTCCACCAGCGCTTCCAGCTGGGTCTTGCTCGGATCGATGCGCAGGGTATTGGAAATGTACGGACCGCGGTCGAGATCGTTGACCCACAGGGTGCCCAGCGTCTCGATGCCGGCCTTGCGGAACGCCGCCAGCTGATCGTCGCTGATTTCATCGTTGGCGCTGGCCAGCAGCTCGCCGGTCGCCGAGTCGATTACATCGTGAGCCAGCACGCGTCCGATAAGGTAGTCGTCGGGCACGCGCAGCGCTTCAATGCCAGCGTCCTGAAGCTGCTTGATGTGCCGCGCAGTGATGCGCTTGCCGGCTTCGACCAGCACCTTGCCATCGGCCAACAGGTCGAAACTCAGGGTCTCGCCGCGCAGGCGCTCCGCAACCAGCTCCAGCTCGACAAAGCCTTCCTTGTCCAGATGGAACGTGTTGATGTCGTGGAAGATGCGCAGCATCTCCTCGTTCTCGTAACCGAGCGCGCGCAGCAGGATGGTGACCGGCAACTTGCGGCGACGGTCGATGCGGGTGAACAGCGCATCGCGCGGATCGAACTCGAAGTCGAGCCAGGAGCCGCGGTAGGGAATGACCCGCGCGTTGAACAGCAATTTGCCTGAACTGTGGCTCTTGCCCTTGTCGTGATCGAAGAACACGCCAGGGCTGCGGTGCAACTGGGAGACGATGACCCGCTCGGTGCCGTTGACGATGAAGGTACCGTTGCCGGTCATCAGCGGCAGGTCGCCCATATAGACTTCCTGCTCTTTGACGTACTTGATCGCCTTGGTCGAGGACTCGCGGTCGTAAATGACCAGACGCACGGTGACCCGCAGCGGCGCGCCATAGCTGAGGCCGCGGTTGCGGCACTCGCGCTCGTCGAACGCCGGATCGCCCAGCCGGTAGCTGACGTATTCCAGCGCCGCGTTGCCGCTGTAGCTGACGATCGGGAAAACCGACTTGAGCGCCGCGTGCAGGCCTCGGTCATCGCGCTCTTCGGCAGCGACATTCGCCTGCAGAAAGTCGCGGTACGAGTCGACCTGGATGGCCAGGAGATACGGCACCTCCAGGATGGACTTACGCTTGCCGAAGTCCTTGCGGATGCGCTTTTTTTCGGTGAAGGAGTAGGTCATGGTCTGCTACCGCCTGTGTTTGGACCGGGAATCGGGATTCGGGGATCGGGTGTGGCGAGCGTTCTGGAGCGCTGAGGCGCAAGCATCACGGAAACAGTCGCGCGTCCGGCCCCCTGGAAAAGGGAATGCCTGAAACGGATACAGGAGCCGGGTCCGACATCGGTTGGCTGCGGCCTGAAGCCGTGCCCGACGTGAGCCGGTGGCCAGGCTCCTGCTCCCGCCCTGCTAAGCAGGACGAGGCCGGGAGCTTTCGCTCCCAGCCTGGTTGTTGCGCTATCGGAACTGCGGGGCAACGCGTCGATTACTTCAGTTCGACGGTGGCACCAGCAGCTTCGAGGTCCTTCTTGAACTTGTCGGCATCGGCCTTGGAAGCCGCTTCCTTCACGGTCTGGGGCGCGCCCTCGACCAGGTCCTTGGCTTCCTTCAGGCCCAGGCCGGTGATGGCACGAACGACCTTGATGACTTCGACTTTCTTCTCGCCAGTGGCCTTGAGAATCACGTCGAACTCGGTCTGCTCTTCGACCGGCGCAGCGGCAACCGCCGGGCCAGCCGCAGCGGCGACCGGGGCGGCCGCGGATACGCCAAACTTTTCTTCCATCGCTTTCACCAGCTCCATCACCTCGATGAGGGACTTGCCGGCGATCGCTTCGATGATCTGATCATTGGTCAGGGACATTTGAAATTACCTCGATTGATTCTGAAAACGGAACGGAATGTAGGATCGAAACCGAATCGGCTGCGGAGCCTCAGGCGGCCTTCTTCTGCTCGGCGACCGCGTTGATGACACGGGCCAGCTGGGAAGCGGGCTCGGCCATGACACGGGCCAGCATGGTGGCCGGCTGGGACATGACATTGAGAAGCATGCTGAGCGCCTGGTCACGGGTCGGCAGCGATGCCAGGACATCCACATGGGTGCCCGGGTACATCTGCCCACCGATGGCGACCAGCCTCGGCTTGAGCTTCGCGTTGTCCTTGGCGAACTCCTTGATCAGGCGACCGGCGGCACCGGGGTCTTCCTGCGAGAAGGCATACAGCAGAGGCCCGGTCAGGGCATTGGAAATGCACTGATAGTCGGTACCTTCCACCGCGCGTGCAGCCAGCGTGTTCTTGACGACCTTGACGAACACGCCATCACCACGCGCCTTCTTGCGCAGGTCGGTCAATTGAGCGACCGTCAACCCTACGTACTCGGCGGCAACCAGGGAGTGCGCCTTGGCGGCAATATCCGCAACTTCGGCAACGACTTCCTTCTTTTGCGACAGATTGAGAGCCATTGCAGTTCTCCTGGTGACTGATCCGCCATCGGATCCTCCCGAATGGCGGTACTGGGCGGCGCCAATCCCTTGGCACCCTGTCTGGTAGCCGTTTCCAGAAAATTCCGGAAGGCGACGACCATCTGCGCAGGCCCAGACGCTGATGCGACTGGATTAAGCGACCCCGGCAACGACGACGGCGATTCCGTGCCATATCGCGCATCCATGCCCGACGTCGACGTTGCTGGACCGCACCTGCGGTCTTTGATGGCTACCGGAAACCCGTGCGGGCATCCGGTCGCCTTCAAATTTGTTGCTCCGCGCACAACGGAATGGGTCTCCGTCGCTGCGGGTTTGGCTCGGGACGGGACCAGCCCGCCCCGAACCGCGATTTACAACGCTAGCGAAGCCTGATCGATGGTCACGCCCACGCCCATGGTCGAGCTGAGCGAAACCTTCTGCAGGTACTGGCCCTTGGCCGCCGTCGGCTTGGCCTTGACCAGGTCCGCGAGCAGCGCGCTCAGGTTGGACTTCAGCGCTTCGGCGTCGAAATCCGCCTTGCCGATGGTGCAGTGGATGATGCCGGCCTTGTCGGTGCGGTAGCGAACCTGTCCGGCCTTGGCGTTGTTGACCGCCTCGGCAGGATTGGCGCTCACGGTGCCGACCTTCGGGTTGGGCATCAGACCGCGCGGGCCGAGCACCTGGCCCAGCTTGCCGACCACGCGCATCGCATCGGGCGTGGCGATGACCACGTCGTAATTCAGATCGCCGGCCTGCATCTTCTCCGCCAGATCGTCCATGCCCACGATGTCCGCACCAGCCGCCAGCGCCTCATCGGCCTTGGCACCCGGCGGGCAGAACACCGCCACGCGCACCGATTTGCCGGTACCGGCCGGCAGAACGGTGGAGCCACGAACCTGCTGGTCGGACTTGCGCGCGTCGACGCCGAGGCGCACGGCCACGTCGATCGACTCGACAAACTTGAGCTTGCTGTTGTCCTTGATGAGCTTCAGTGCGTCATCGATGGCGTAGGTCTTGCCCGGTTCCACGAGCGCCTTGAGCGCCTTCATCCGCTTGGTCGTCTTTGCCATGGCTCAGCCCTCCACTACCAGGCCCATGCTGCGGGCGCTGCCAGAAATTGTCCGTACCGCCGCTTCCAGATCCGCCGCCGTGAGGTCAGCAGCCTTGGTCCTGGCGATTTCTTCGACCTGCTGAAGCGTGACCTTGCCGACTTTCTCGGTGTTCGGCCGCTTCGAACCGGACGTGATACCGGCAGCCTTCTTCAGAAGGATGCTGGCCGGTGGCGTCTTGGTGATGAAGGTGAAGGTGCGGTCGGAATAGACGGTGATCACCGTCGGGATCGGGATGCCCGGCTCGAGCTTCTGCGTGGCCGCGTTGAACGCCTTGCAGAATTCCATGATGTTCAGCCCGCGCTGACCCAGGGCCGGGCCCACGGGCGGGCTCGGGTTGGCCTGACCGGCCTTGACCTGCAGCTTGATGTATCCGGTTACTTTCTTTGCCATTGCTGTTATCTCCGGGTGTTAGCGCCTTTGCAGCCTCGCGGCCCTCGGGCTCCCCATTGGTTGCTTGCTTCGGGAATCGGGAATCGGGATTCGGGAATCGTTGAAGCGGCTACATCCTTCGCCCTTCCGATTCCCGAATCCCGACCCCGACTCCCGGCCCTTCAGGCCTTCTCCACCTGCGAAAACTCGAGCTCCACAGGGGTGGATCGGCCAAAAATCATGACGGCCACACGAATGCGGCTCTTGTCGTAGTTGACTTCTTCAACGGTACCGTTGAAGTCGTTGAACGGTCCCTCGGTGACGCGAACCAACTGTCCGGGCTCGAACAGCACCTTGGGACGCGGCTTCTCGACGCCGTCGGCGACGCGCTGCACGATGGCTGCTGCCTCGCTGTCGGTTATCGGCAGGGGGCGCACGGCGCTACCGCCAATGAAGCCCAGCACTTTCGGGGTCTCCTTGATCAGATGCCAGCAGTCGACGTCCATGTTCGGCAGGTGCGCATCGCCGGTGGTTTCGATCTGTACCAGCACGTAACCCGGGAAAAACTTCCGCTCGGATTTGCGCTTCTGCCCGCCGCGCATTTCGACGACTTCTTCGGTCGGCACCAGGATGTCGCCGAACTTGTCCTGCATGCCGGCACGGGCAATCCGCTCTTCGAGCGAGCGCTTGACCGAGTTCTCGAACCCGGAATAGGCGTGAACCACGAACCAGCGCTTGGTGCCGGTCTCCGAAGCAGATTGAATCTCGTCGTTCATTAATTTGCGCCTTAGCCCAGCAACCGGGTTACGCCGGCCTGGATGAAGAAATCGAACAACGCGAGCAGCAGGCTGATGATGATCACCACCACGATGATCAGCAGCGTGCCCTTGACGGTCTCGTCACGGGTCGGCCAGACGACCTTGCGCAACTCGAACCGCGCCTCGGAGATGAACTCCCTGGCTTGCAGGCCGAGCGGTGTAAAGGCGGCGACCGCCATCGCTGCCACGAAGCCCAGAACCGGCAGGAGACCGCGCAGCGGGCCTGGCCAGTCGGAGAACCAGTAGAAACCCACCATGCCGCCCAACGCCAGCAAGACAGCTAGCGCATAGCGAGCCATGTCTCCCGGAGAGGCGGCGGTGTTTGACTGTTCGGTCTTGCTGTTCATTCGATTTCCGGTGTCGGCGACGGAAGTGTCGCCGGTGATCGGCGTGCAACTGCTGATCCAGGAGTGGCACGCCAGGAGGGACTCGAACCCCCAACCTGCGGTTTTGGAGACCGCTGCTCTGCCAATTGAGCTACTGGCGTAATGCTTGACTCCCCAAAATGCCGAAGGCGGACCGCATCACGGCCCGCCACGGCGGCTCGTCAAGGCCCACGCCCGGCCGGGCGCAAACCCCTACGTTTACTCGAAGATCTTCGCCACCACGCCGGCGCCGACGGTACGGCCGCCTTCGCGAATCGCAAAACGAAGTCCTTCTTCCATCGCGATCGGCGCGATCAGCGTCACCACCATCTTCACGTTGTCGCCCGGCATCACCATCTCCACGCCTTCCGGCAGCTCGCAAGCCCCGGTCACGTCGGTGGTGCGGAAGTAAAACTGCGGACGATAGCCCTTGAAGAACGGCGTGTGACGACCGCCCTCGTCCTTCGACAGCACATACACCTCTGCCTCGAACTTGGTGTGCGGGTTGATCGAGCCCGGCTTGCACAGCACCTGGCCGCGCTCCACGTCGTCGCGCTTGGTGCCGCGAAGCAGCAGACCCACGTTGTCGCCCGCCTGGCCCTGATCCAGCAGCTTGCGGAACATCTCAACGCCGGTCACCGTCGTCTTCACCGTCGGGCGAATTCCGACAATCTCGATTTCCTCGCCCACCTTGATCACGCCGCGCTCGATACGACCGGTCACCACCGTGCCGCGTCCGGAAATCGAGAACACGTCCTCGACCGGCATCAGGAACGCCTTGTCGATGTCGCGCTCCGGCTGCGGGATGTAGTTGTCCAGCGCATCAACCAGCGCAACGATCGACGGCACGCCAATCTCCGACTGGTCGCCTTCCAGCGCCTTCAGCGCCGATCCCTTGATGATCGGCGTGTCGTCGCCCGGAAAATCGTACTTGTCCAGCAGCTCGCGGACTTCCATCTCCACCAGCTCCAGCAGCTCGGCGTCATCGACCATGTCCGCCTTGTTCATGTACACCACGATGTACGGCACACCGACCTGACGCGCCAGCAGAATGTGCTCGCGGGTCTGCGGCATCGGGCCGTCCGCCGAGGACACCACCAGAATCGCGCCGTCCATCTGCGCCGCTCCAGTGATCATGTTCTTCACGTAGTCCGCATGGCCCGGGCAGTCAACGTGCGCGTAGTGCCGGTTGGCCGACTCGTACTCAACGTGAGCCGTCGAGATCGTGATGCCGCGCGCCTTCTCTTCCGGCGCCGCATCGATCGTGTCGTATGCCTTGAACTCGCCGCCGAAACGCTCCGCGCCAATCTTGGTCAGCGCCGCCGTCAGCGTCGTCTTGCCGTGATCCACGTGACCAATCGTGCCTACGTTCACGTGCGGCTTGGTGCGCTCGAATTTACCCTTTGCCATGACGAACAATCCGTATGAGATGTGGAAAGTAAGGTTGCCGGTAACCGCTCTTGCAGCTGGTGCTCACGACTGGAATCGAACCAGCGACCTCTTCCTTACCAAGGAAGTGCTCTACCGACTGAGCTACGTGAGCAACGTTTAAAACTTAATTTTTGATCTTCGCCCCCGCGCGGGAATTCAATGGAGCGGGAGACGGGAATCGAACCCGCACAATCAGCTTGGAAGGCTGAAGTTCTACCATTGAACTACTCCCGCTCTGAGCTGAAGCTTTCAACTGCGCGCAACCGGATTGGTGGAGGGAGGTGGATTCGAACCACCGAAGGCGTAAGCCAGCAGATTTACAGTCTGCCCCCGTTGGCCGCTTGGGTATCCCTCCCGAACATTCCGGTCTTACGCGAAATCAGCCCGTTATTTTCGCGGCTCGGCGGAGCAAAGTCAATGGCAACCGGCTCAGACGTTGAATCGGAAGTGCAGGACGTCGCCTTCGGCGACCCGGTAGTCCTTGCCCTCCAGCCGAAGCCGGCCCGCCTCACGCGCGCCGGACTCACCGCGAAAGCGCAGAAACTCCTCGTAGGATATTGTTTCGGCGCGAATAAATCCCTTTTCGAAGTCGGTGTGGATCACCCCGGCCGCCTGCGGCGCGGTGGCGCCGGCCTTGACCGTCCATGCCCGCACCTCCTTGACGCCGGCGGTGAAATAGGTCTGCAGGCCCAGCAGCCGGTAGGCCGCGCGAATCACCCGGTTCAGACCGGGCTCGTCCAGTCCCAGGTCAGCGAGAAACTCGTCGCGATCGGCATCCTCAAGCTGCGCCATCTCCTCTTCGATGGCGGCGCAGACCGGCACGACCTCGGCGCCCTCGGCCGCCGCACGCTCGCGAACCCGGTCCAGCAGCGGATTGTCGCGAAATCCGTCCTCGTCGACATTGGCCACGTACATCACCGGCTTGAGGGTGAGCAGGAACAGGTCCCGGATCGCCGCCTTGTCCTCGTCTGACAGGGACAGCGCGCGCGCCGAAGTCCCGGCATCGAGGCCGGCGCGCACCCGTATCAACACGTCGCGGCGGACGATGGCATCCTTGTCGTTGGCCTTGGCAGCCTTCTCCGCTTTGGCCAGCGCCTTTTCCACCGACTCCAGGTCGGCCAGCGCCAGCTCGGTATCGATGGTCTCGATGTCGGAGATCGGATCAACCTTCCCACTAACGTGAACGACATCGCCGTGCTCGAAGCAGCGCACCACGTGGGCGATGGCGTCGACCTCACGGATGTGGGCCAGAAACTTGTTGCCCAACCCCTCGCCCTTCGAAGCACCGGCCACCAGACCGGCGATGTCGACGAACTCCATGGCGGTCGGTATCACCTTCTGCGGCTTGACGATCTCGGCCAGCGCAAGCAGCCGCGGATCCGGCACCGGCACGACGCCGACATTGGGCTCGATGGTGCAGAAGGGGAAGTTGGCCGCGGCAATGCCAGCCTTGGTCAAGGCATTGAAAAGAGTCGATTTTCCGACGTTTGGAAGGCCGACGATACCGCATTTGATGCCCATGGCGTGTGGTCCGAGATTTGAGATTCGAGAGTCGGGATTGGGGCTTGGTCGGACGCTCGAGGACTCGACTGACATCGAATCCCCAATCCCGAATCCCTAATCCCGGCTGGTGTGGAGACGCTTCATCGCTTCGTTGAAGTCGCCCGCTACCGCGAGCGGCGCGACGGCGAGAGCATCATCGATCGCACGCAGAAAGCTGGCTTCATCGTCCTTGCCCGGGCGACCCAGCACCCAGGGTGTCACTTTGTCCTTGTCACCGGGGTGGCCGATCCCGATCCGCAGCCGGTGAAACGCGGCATGTCCCAGATGACGGATGATGTCGCGCAGGCCGTTCTGCCCGCCGTGGCCACCGTCGAACTTCAGTCGCGCCACACCGGGGGGAAGATCCAGGTCGTCGTGCGCGATCAGGCACTGCTCGGGCGCGATCTTCCAGTAGTTCAGCGCAGCGGCGACGGAGCGCCCGGACGCGTTCATGAAGGTTCCCGGCTTGAGCAACCAGACCGGGCTGCCCGCGATGATCGCCTTGCCGGTCTCGCCATGGAGCTTGCTGTCGGCCCCCATCCTGGCAGCGAACTGCCGAGCCAACGCGTCGACAAACCAATACCCGACGTTATGTCGGGTATTGGCATACTCGGGGCCGGGATTACCCAGCCCCACGATCAGCTTCAAACCTGCCATCAGCCGTAAAACCGGGGCGACACCCGTTCAGGCGCCGCCCGGCGGATCACTCCTTGGTTTCTTTCGGCTGCTTGCTGGCCGGCACTGGCTCGACGTCCGCTTCCTCGGTCGGCTCGACCTCGGCGCGCGCCATGCGGGCCACCACGATCGCCACGTCGTGCTCCTTGCCGAGGCGAAGCTCGGGGATCTCGACCCCGGCCGGAATCGCGATCTCGGACAGATGGATGGTGTCGCCCACCTTGAGATTGGCCAGGTCGACCTCGATGAACTCGGGCAGATCCTTCGGCAGGCAGCTCACTTCCACTTCGTTGAGCTCGTGGGTAATGACCGTGCCCGACATCTTGCCGGCAGGCGAGATGTCCTGGTTGACGAAGTGCAGCGGCACCGAGGCGCGGATCGCCTCGTTCTCGCTGACCCGCAGGAAGTCCAGGTGCAGAATCTGCGGCTTGTGCGGATGACGCTGCATGTCGCGCAGCAGCACCGACTCGGTGACACCGTCGATATCCATCGTCAGGATGGCCGAGTAGAACCATTCGTTCTGGGTCAGATGCCAAAGCGAATTGTGTTCGAGTTGGATGTTGGCCGGTTCGCGGTGGCCGCCGTAAATCACGGCAGGCACCATGCCGGTACGACGCAGGCGGCGGCTCGCACCCTTGCCCTGATCGTTACGTGCAGTGGCGGAAATCTTGTGTTCAGACATTGCTATCACCTTGGTTGAAATGGCCTCGCGGCCGTGACTCCCCCGCGACCAGGGGAGGGATCGAAGCCCGACATTCGGGACTCGGGATTCGAGATTCGAGCGCTGTCTTCTGACAATTCCCGAATCTCGAATCCCCAATCCCCGCTCTCAGTCCACGTACAACGAACTCACCGACTCGCCAAAGGCGATCCGGCGGATCGTTTCGGCCAGCAGCTCGGCCACGCTGAGCTGTCGGATGCGGCTGCACGACTTCGCCTCCTGGCTGAGCATGATGGTGTCGGTCACCACCAGCTCATCGAGACGGGAGTTCTCGATGTTGGCGATGGCCGGCCCCGACAGCACCGGATGTGTGCAGTAAGCCAACACCTTCAGCGCACCGCTGTCCTTCAGTGCGGCTGCGGCGGCACACAGGGTGCCGGCGGTATCGACGATATCGTCGACCAGCACGCAGGTCTTGCCGGCCACGTCGCCGATGATGTTCATCACCGTCGCCACATTGGCCTTCGGCCGACGTTTGTCGATGATGGCAAGCTCGGCATCGCCCAACCGCTTGGCGATGGCCCTGGCGCGCACCACGCCGCCGACATCCGGGCTGACCACGATCAGATTATCGGTGCCCTGGTTGCGCCAGATGTCGGCCAGCAGCAGGGGCGAGGCATAGACGTTATCGACCGGCATGTCGAAAAAGCCCTGAATCTGGTCGGCATGAAGATCGACCGTGAGCACACGATCCGTGTCGACCGCCGAGAACATCTTGGCTGCCACCTTGGCGGTGATCGGCACCCGCGCCGAGCGCGGGCGGCGATCCTGTCTGGCGTATCCGAAGTAAGGCACCACCGCGGTCACCGCCGAGGCGCTGGCGCGCTTGAGCGCGTCGATCAACACCATCAGCTCCATGAAATTCTCTGCCGTGGGGGCGGCGGTCGGCTGGATCACGAAGACGTTCTGGCCGCGCACGTTCTCTTCGATCTCGACCTGAACCTCTCCGTCCGAAAACCGCCCCACCAGCGCCTTGCCCAAACGAATACCCAGCTCCCTACAGACCGCCTGCGCCAGTGGGCGGTTGGCGTTGCCAGTGAACACGAGCAGCGATTCGCTTTGGATAAGCCCGCCGACCATGTGTGTTCTCCCGTTGAAGATTCAGGTTGCCAGGAGCCAAGACGCCGGGGCGAAGTGGCAGGGGCGGCAGGAGTCGAACCTGCGAATGCCGGAATCAAAATCCGGTGCCTTAACCACTTGGCTACGCCCCTGCGGTTGCGGCCGGTTCCGGCCTAGCATCCAGCCGACCCCGAAAACAAAGCTCAGTATTGTCGCTCGCGGACGGTCACGGGTCAATGCACCAGCTGCGCGGGCGGCAGTTGAACCGCCGCCTGCGGGCCGGCTGGCGCCCACTCATCGATGTGCAGGCGCACCCGATCTTCGCCGCGACTGGCAAACACCCGGGCCGGAAGCGCTGGGTCGCGATCGGATTGCCAGGCGCGGTAGACGATTTCCCAGCCGCCCTGCCGCAGCTGGGCCGGCAGACCGCCGGGCGCAAATTCGATATCCCACGGCCCCGGACCGCGTGCGCCCCGCACCCAGGCGATCATGCCATCCACCGGGATCAGCCATCCGGTCGCTTCCCAAAGCAGCCGCTGGGCGTCTTCGCCCCGATATGGACCGCCGTCCAGTCCCTCCAACACGACCTGGCCGGCCTCGCGGGTCAGTCGCCAGCTCTGTCGGGACACCGGCGCGCTCAGCGCGATCTCGAAGTCTTCGCCGCGCTGGCGCCATTCGATACGCCCACTGCCGCCGCCGGACTGGCTGGCCAAGCCGATCCGGCCGGTGAACGCCCAGTCGCGCTGGGCCGCGAGTCGAAGCTCGCGTTCGGCCTGCCCAGCAAGCAGGCCGGCGTCGGCCGGCATCTTCCTGATGACCGGCGCACAGGCCGAGACGATCACGACCAGGCCGGCCAGCGGCCACAGCAATCCGGTCCGCATCAGGGCAGCATCTCCGGCAGCAACCGACCCACGGTCTTGTTCAGAACGCGGTTTTCCGGGTCGATGGTCAGGCCTTCCTGCCAGGTCTCCCGCGCTTCGTCCCGGCGGTCGCTGAACCACAGCACCTCGCCCAGGTGGGCGGCGATCTCGGCATCGGCCTGAATCTCGAAAGCCCGCCGCAGGTAGGGCAGCGCCTCCTCAAGACGATTCAGCCGGAACAACACCCAGCCCATGCTGTCGATGACCGCGGCATTGTCGGGTGCCAGCTCCATGGCGCGCTTGATCAACTCCAAGGCCTCCGGGGCGCGATCGGTCCGATCGGCCAGGGTGTAGCCCAAGGCATTGAGCGCGTTGGCATTATCCGGCTCATCGGCCAGAATGGAGCGCAGCTCCGCTTCTGCGCCGGGAATATCGTCCAGCCGCTCATAGGCCAATGCACGCGCGTAACGCAGTTCGATATCACCGGGCAGCCGTTCGAGCCCCCGGCTGTAGGCATCGAGCGCCCGGGCAGGCGCATCGGAGGAAAGGTACAGCTCGCCCTCCAGAAGGAACGCATTGCGCACGCCTTCCTCCGACTCCGATGCCGAGCTCTGCAGCGCGTGCAGTTGGGCAACGGCTTCATCGACCCGTCCAACCTCGTTGAGCACGAGGGCCGAGCGCAGGGCCGCCTGCGATTGGTCGGGGCCACCCAGAATCCGGCTGTACCAGGACAGCGCTTGCTCTCGGCGATCCAGCACTTCGGCCAGCTGTCCGAGCAGGAGCAGCAATTGCGGATCAGGGGTATCGCCAACTGCGGCAGCCGCTTCCTCCAGCAGACGCGCCAATCCATCCTCGTCCGATGCCCGGTTGAGCACGCTGGCGCGCGCGGTGAAGGTTTCGACGCTTTGCGGGCCTCGCGCCAGCACCGCGGCCGCGCCAGCCCAGTCACCGAGCGCCTCTAGTTCGGCGGCAGCGGCGAGATGCACGTCTTCGCCTTCCCCGGCCAGCCCCAAGGCCTGGAAGACCAGCGCCCGGGCGGCTTCGGTATCGCCCTGCTGACGCAATTGCCCGGCCTGGAGCAGGCGAACCCTGGGGTGATCGGGGAATCGCTCCACCAGCGCCGCCAACCACTGATCGGTGGGCTCGGCGATCTCCAGACGCTGCGCCAGACCGCCGAATGCCAGCCAGGCGGCAAGATCGTTGGGCAGGTCGCGATCGGCCAGAATCCGACCCAGTACCAGGGTCGTCGCCTCGGCATTGCCCGAAGACAGCATGGCGCGCAGCGCTTCGCGCCAGCCTTTGTCAGGGCGCTTCATCAGTTCGGACAGCACCCGTCGGGCGTCTTCCAGCCGACCCTCGCGCAGCGCCAGCGAGGCTTCGACCGAGAGCAGTCCGGCGCTGTCGGGGGCCAGTTCGCGCCAGCGCGCCAAGCCCTGACGGGTCAACTCGACATCCTGCGCCATCAGCGCAATTACGGTGGCCCGCTCGGCCAGAGAGACATCATCGCTGCGCTTTGCGGCATCGAGATAGCGGCGGGCGGCCTCGGCATGATCGCCTTCCTGCCCGGCAAACTCCCCGGCAATGACCGAATCCAGCGCCTCGGCTTGGGCATCGGGTTCGGATCCGAACGCACAGTCCGGAATGACCACCAGAGCGAGAATGAACGCGACAAGAAGCGCCGGCCACTTGAGTTGAATCATGGGCGTTGAGTCCTGGTAAGGCTAGAATTGAGCCGCTGTTGAATCGATGCGATGCGCCCGGCCCGGAAAACCGGCCAGCCACAGCCACTCAAGCTTAGCGCACGACCCGCCGATGAGCCGTTAACCGGAACGACCACGTTCAGCCATGACGTTGCTTGCACTAGGACTCAACCACCAGACGGCACCTGTCTCGCTGCGCGAACAGGTCGCTTTCTCCGACGACGCCCTGCCGGCGGCGTTGGCTTCGCTGCGGACGATTGAAGGCGTCCACGAAGCGGTATTGGTTTCGACCTGCAACCGAACCGAGCTCTACGCCCGCGCATCCGAGCAATCGACCCCGGCGATCATCGACTGGATGGCCAGACAGCACCGAATCGAGCATGCCGTTCTGGACACCTATCTCTACCGGCATCGCAACGCCGATGCCGCCCGGCACCTGTACCGGGTGGCCACCGGGCTGGATTCCCTGGTGCTGGGCGAGCCGCAGATTCTCGGTCAGGTCAAGTCGGCCTGGCACCGCGCGCGCGGCGTTGGCGCAGTCGACAGCGCGCTGGATCGGCTGTTTCAGTCCTGCTTCGCCACCGCCAAACGGGTACGCACGGAAACCCGGATCGGTCGGCACCCGGTTTCGGTGGCATTCGCGGCAGTGCGGTTGGCCCAGCAGGTGTTCAGCGAACTCGACAAGGCAACGATCATGCTGATCGGCGCCGGCGACACCATCGAGCTGGCGATGCGCCATCTGGTGGACGCCCGTGCCCACCGCCTGCTGGTAGCCAACCGAACGCTCGAACACGCCCAGGACCTGGCCAGCCGCTGCGGCGGCTATGCCCTGCCGCTGAGCGAGCTGGACCGTCATCTGGCCGAAGCCGACATCGTGATTTCCGCCACCGCCAGCCGCGACCCGATCCTTGACGCGGCCAGCGTGCGCGCCGCCCTCAAACAACGCCGCCATCGCCCGATGTTTTTGCTCGATCTGGCCGTGCCGCGCGACATCGACCCCGAGGTTGCCGGGCTGGACGATGTCTACCTGTACACCGTCGACGATCTCGAACAGGTCATCGAGGACAACCGCCGCTCGCGTCGGGAAGCCGCCGACCAGGCCGAGGCGATCATCGAGCTTCAGGTCGAGCACTTCATGTCCTGGTGGCGCGGCACCCAGAATCAGGATGCGCTCAAGCGCCTGCGCGCCGACGCCGAGCAGGTGCGCGAGCAAAGCCTTGTCCAGGCCCGTCAGCAACTGGCTGCCGGGCGCGACCCGCAGGCTGTGCTGGAACAACTGGCCCACGGCCTGACCAATCGTTTGCTGCACCGGCCGAGCGCCGCGCTGCGCGACGCCGCACAACGTGGCGACATCGACCTGCTGCGCGCCGGCGAACGCCTGTTCAACCCTGACCATACCCACGAGCCCGAATGAGCCCGGGCCTGCGGCGAAAACTGGAAGCACTGGTCGAGCGCCACGAAGAAGTGGCGCGACTGCTGGCCGAGGCCGATGCGGTCAGCGATACCGCGCGGTTTCGCGCGCTGTCGCGCGAGTACGCCCAACTCGAGCCGGTGGCCGAGCGGCTTTCGGCATTCGATCAGGCTCAGGCTGAATTGGCCGAAGCCGAGCAGATGCAGCGAGACCCGGAGATGCGCGAGCTGGCCGAGGCGGAGATCCCGAAACTGCGCGAGCGACTTGAGGCGCTGGAGCTGAGCCTCGGTCAACTGCTGATTCCGCACGATCCGCGCGACCAGGCCAGCCTGTTCCTGGAAATCCGCGCCGGCACCGGCGGCGACGAGGCAGCGATCTTCGCCGGCGACCTGTTTCGCATGTACACGCGCTACGCCGAAAACCGCCGCTGGAATGTCGAGGTGATTTCCGCCAGCGAAGGCGAGCACGGCGGCTACAAGGAGATCGTCGCGCGCATCGCGGACCCGGGCGCCTACTCGCGCCTGAAATACGAATCCGGCACCCATCGCGTCCAGCGGGTGCCGGCCACCGAGTCGCAGGGCCGCATTCACACCTCGGCGGCCACCGTGGCCATCCTGCCGGAGCTCGATGAGATCGCCGAGATCGAGATCCGCGATGCCGACCTCAAGGTCGACACCTTCCGGGCCTCCGGCGCTGGCGGCCAGCACGTCAACAAGACCGATTCGGCGATCCGCATGACCCACCTGCCGACCGGCATCGTGGTCGAGTGTCAGGACGAGCGCAGCCAGCACAAGAATCGCGCGCGCGCACTCGGACTGCTCAAGGCCCGCCTGCTGGACGCCGAGCAACAGAAGCAAGCCCAGGCGCAGAGTGCATCGCGACGGCTGCAAGTGGGCAGCGGCGACCGCAGCCAGCGCATCCGCACCTACAACTTCCCGCAGGGCCGGATCACCGACCACCGCGTCGAAGGCCTCACCCTGTACCGGCTGCCGGAGATCATGCAGGGCGACCTGGACGACCTGGTCGACCGACTGGCCGCCGAAGATCAGGCCGATCAGCTCAGGCTGATCACTGACGCGGCATGAACGACGCCGTCGCCGAAGCCGACCGGAAACTGGCCGGAGGCGACCCGCGTGGCGCTCTTCAGTCGCTGGTGCAGGCGCTGCAAGGCGACCCGCAGAATCACCAGCTGTGGTGCGCACTGGGCGGGATCTACCTCGCCGCGCCGCAGCCGCAGGATGCACTGACCTGCTTCGAGCGCGCGCTCACGTTCCAGCACGACCACACCGCCAGCCTGCACGGCGCGGCGGCCGCCTGCGAAGCCTTGGGCGAACCGGGACGGGCGGTCGCGCTGTATCGCCAGGCAATCGCGCAATCGGCGCACCAGTGGGACCTGCGTCTGGGCCTGGCCTCCGCCCTGCTCCAAGCCGGCGATGCCGAATCGGCCGCGCGCGAGGCCGAGCGGGTAACCGGTCATGACCCGGATTGCTGCGCCGCCTGGCGGGTCCGCGGCGATGCCGCCATGGCTCAGAAGCAGGCGCACGCGGCAGCGGCAGCGTATCGTCGCGCCGTCGCGCTGGCCCCGGCAGATGTCGATATCCACTACGCCCTGGGGCTGGCCTGCGCCGAGGCCGGCAAACCCGCCGATGCGGTCGCCGCGTTCGCCGGCGCGCTGGCCCTCCAGCCGCAGCACGGCGCCGCGCTGGCCCAACTGTGTCATCTCAAGCGGCGGCTGTGCGATTGGTCGGGTCTGGATGAACTCAACGCTCGGCTGCGCGAAGCGGTACGCGCCGGGCAACCGGGCATCACACCGTTTTCGTTTCTGGCTGAATCCGGCGACCCGGCCGAACAATTGGACTGCGCCCGGCTATGGGCCGAGCAGGTACGTCACGATGCCGCCGGCCTGGGTCCACGACTGAGCAAACCGCTGGTTCGACCGGCCGGCGATGCGCCGATCCGAGTCGGCTTCGTGTCCTCGGGCTTCGGCAATCATCCCACCGCGCTGCTGGTGGTCGAGCTGATCGAGCACCTGCGCCGAAGCCAGTTGATCACGGTCGGATTCGCCACCACGCCGGACGACGGCGGCGCACTGCGCACGCGCATCAAACGGGCGTTCCGCCAGTTCGAGGAAGTCGACAGGCTTCCCCTGTTGGAACTCGCCAAGCAGCTACGTCAGTCGGACCTGGATATCGTCTTCGACTTGCGCGGCTATGGCGAAGGGGCGGTCAGCCCGGTCTACGCCCTGCGGGTGGCGCCGGTTCAGGTCAATTGGCTGGCCTACCCCGGCACCCAGGGCGCAGCCTTTATCGATTACATGATGGCCGACCGGTTTGTCGTGCCCGACGCCGAGCGCGCCCACTACAGCGAGTCGCTGCTGCGCCTGCCGTACTGCTTCCAGCCTTCCGACAGCACCCGTCGCATCCCCGAACCGCCGTCCCGAGCGCAGTGCGGCCTGCCGGAAACGGGGCCGGTGCTGGCCAGCTTCAACAACAGCTACAAGATCGCCCCGGACGTGTTCGACGCATGGATGCGCATCCTGCGCGCGGTGCCCGGTGCCAGCCTGTGGCTGCTGCAGGCTGGCCCGGTTGAGATGCAGGACAACCTGCGCCGCGAAGCTGCCGCGCGCGGTATCGATCCCGAGCGGCTGGTGTTCATGGAAAAGCGGCCGCACCCGGAGTATCTGGCCTGCTACCGGCACGTCGATCTGTTTCTCGACACCTGGCCCTACAACGCTCACACCACCGCCAGCGATGCGCTCTGGGCCGGCTGTCCGGTGCTCACCCGGCCCGGCCGTGCGTTTGCCGCCCGGGTCGCGGGTTCGCTGCTGCACACACTCGGCCTGGATGAACTGATCGCCAGCACAGTCGAAGACTATGTCGCCAAGGCGACCGCCATCGCCAGCCAGCCCGATGCGCCCGCCCGGCTGCGCGCGGCGCTGCACGGCGCGCGACAATCTGCTCCACTGTTCGACATGCGCCGGTTCGCCGCCGATTTCGGCGCGGCGATCGAGCGGATCGTCCTGCACAACCGGCAGGGACTGCCGCCCAGCGACTTCGACTTCTGACCCGCCCGACGCTGCGACCCACCGCCCGGCACACCCTTCGATCAACGCACAGAGCCCCGATCCATGAGCCATTCCGAATCCTTCTCCCCGCTCGCCCTGTGCGTGCTGACGGTCAGCGACACCCGCACCCCGGACACCGACAGTTCCGGCGACTGGCTGGTACAGGCGCTTACCGATGCCGGACACCGGCTGCATCAGCGCGCCCTGCTGCCGGACAACATCTACGCACTGCGCGCAACCGTCGCCGCCTGGATCGCCGATGAGGCCGTGGACGGCATCCTGATCACCGGCGGCACCGGATTCACCGGTCGCGATTCGACGCCCGAGGCCATCGCCCCGCTGCTGGACAAGCAGATGCCCGGCTTCGGCGAACTGTTTCGCGCCGTCAGCTTCGAGGAAATCGGCACCAGCAGCCTGCAATCGCGCGCGTTCGCCGGCCTGGCCAACGCCACCTTCGTGTTTTGCCTGCCCGGCTCCACCTCCGCCTGTCGCACCGGCTGGGAAAAACTCATCCGCGCCCAACTCGACAGCCGCACCCGACCGTGCAATCTTGCGAGCCTCAAGCCACGGCTGCGCGAGCGCTGAGCGCCACCCCACGGCGTAACGAGTCGCCCACGGCGTGGCGTGGCATTGCGCCTCCAGATTGCCTTTACCATGGGCGGGCCGAGCCACCGCAGACCACGCCCGCACTTCGGGCCAACCGAGCCGACCATGAAAAAAGCCGACTACCAGCGCCAGCTCGACCCGATGCTGTTGGAGCTCAACAACCTGGCGCGCTGGCTGGCGCACACCGGCCGCCGCATGGTGGTAGTGGTGGAAGGCCGCGATACCGCCGGCAAGGGCGGCACCATCGCGGCGATCACCGGCAAGTTGAATCCGCGCCAGGTGCGGGTGGTCGCCCTGCCCAAACCGACCGAGCGCGAGCGTACCCAGTGGTACTTCCAGCGCCACGTCGCGCACCTGCCTTCCGCCGGCGAACTGGTCCTGTTCGATCGCAGTTGGTACAACCGCGCCGGCGTGGAAAAGGTGATGGGGTTTTGTACCCCTGCCGAGTACGACGTGTTCCTCCGGGAAACGCCGTACTTCGAACAATCGCTGGTGGACAGCGGCATTCTGCTGCTCAAATACTGGCTGTCGGTCGACCAGGCCGAGCAGGAAAAACGCTTTGCCGAGCGCGCCGAAGACCCCCTGAAGCGCTGGAAACTGTCGCCCATCGACCTGGTGGCGCGCGAAAAATACCGCGACTACGGCACAGCGCGCGACGCGATGTTCAAGGCCACCCATCGCAAGCACGCGCCGTGGACCGTGGTCGACTTCAACGACCAGCGGCGCGGCCGGCTGACCCTGATCCGCCACCTGCTGGACCACATCCCCGACTGCCAACTCCCCGCCGAACCGCTGACCCTGCCAGCCCTCAAGGCCAAACCCGCCCGCGAACGCTTCACCGGCCCGGTCAAACCGATCAAATCGCGGTTTTGAGGTGCCGGGGACGGTCGAGGGCGACAGCGGCGCGTAAGACCTTGAGCCGGGCTGCAGCGAGGCGGTCGGCCCGAAAGATCATGTGTGAGCACTCTGACCGGCCGCCTTGCGCGACGCTGCCGCATAGTTGGGTAACACTAGCGACGACACAGGTTTCGCGACAATTTATGCATAACCCGTCCCCCGCTGAGCTTTGTAGAGGCTGAATCCACGGCAGACGGGCCGGTCAGGCGATGCGGAAGCCGTTGCTGCTCTGTGGGGCAGCCGGCTCCCGCAGCACTGAGGCCACTTCGGCGGCGGGTGGGCCTTGCCGGAGCCATTGTTCCAGCGCGTCCAGTGCGGCGGGGTCGCCTTCGGCCAGTACGTGGACCCGGCCGTCGGGCAGGTTTTCGGCGTGGCCGCTCAGGCCCAGTTTCAGGGCCTGGGCGCGGGTCGATGCCCGATAGAACACGCCCTGCACCCGTCCGCTGATCCAGAACTGCGCCGCTGCCATGGCTGGTTCAGCCAGCTGCGTGCTTGTCGATCGCTTCGGCCAGTTGCTCGGAGGTTACCGGGCCCATGAAGCGCTCGGCCATGCGGCCATCGGGCGCCACCAGGTAGGTGGTCGGCAGGGCGCGCGGTGGTTCGAAGTCGGCCGGTGGGTCGTAGACATCGACGATGGCGATGGGATAGCCGGCGGGCACCTTTTCCAGGAAGGCGCGCATGTCTTCGGCTTCGATTTCTTCGTAGGCCAGGCCGATCACCACCACGTCGTCGCGGGCGGCATCGAAGGCACTGAAGTCGGGAATCTCCTTCAGGCAGGGCGCACACCAGGTGGCCCAGTAGTTGACCACCACCCATTTTCCGCGCTGATCGGCCAGGTCGAAGCGGCTGCCGTCGAAGGTATCGAGCACCAGGGTCGGGAGCGCGGCATCCGTGCTGGCTTCGCCGGGCGCGCCGGGGGTCTGCGCGACGCCGGGTTGGGCGCTGGCCTCGGCGGCGGCTGCGGCGGCGGGCGCTGCCTCAGTCGCAGTCTGGTCGGGCGAGCCGCTGCCGCACGCGCTGGCGAGAACGATCAAGGCGGCCAGGGCCGGCACGCGAAATATCGGGTGAATCATGCAGAAGTCTCCTTGCTTTCCGTGGTATCGATGGATTCGAACAGGCTGGCGACCGAGCGTTCCAATTGGGCGACCAACGGCTCGCGCAGTGCCTCGATGGCCGGCAATACGGCGCGCCCGATGGCATCGTCGGCGCCGGGCAGTTGACGCTGCGATGTTGGCACACGCAGCGTTCCGGCTTCGTATAGCTCGCGCAGATTGAGCGCGTGCAGGTCGCGCGCCAGCAGCCAGCCGCCGGCATCGGATTGGTCCACCACACCCAAGCGCTCCAGCTGCGCCAGCAGATGCTGCCGCAGATCGTCGCTCAGGCTGGGCTCAAGTTCGGCAAGCTGGCGAGTGTCCAGCGTGTGCCCCACGCGGTGCGCGGCGCGAAAACGCGCCAGCAGCCGAAGCAGGGCATACAGCTCGTGGCCGGGCGGCAGCCGGTGGGCGCTGGGCTGAAAGCGGAAAGCCGACAGCGACGCGGTCAGCGAAGCGCCCAGCAGCACCGCCACCCAGCTCAGGTAGACCCAGAGCAGAAAAATCGGCACGACCGCGAGCGCGCCGTAGACCTGCTGATAGGTCGGGATGCGTCGCAGGTACTCGGCAAGCCCGTACTTCGCCAGCTCGAACAGCAAGGTGGCCAGCAGGCCACCAATCAGCGCGTGGCGAAAGGCGACGGTGCGGTTGGGCACCACCATGTAGGCCAGGGTTAGGCCGAACAGGGCCACGGCCGTGGGCGCGGAGCGCAGCAGCCAGCTTTCCCCGCCGGCCGGCGAGTCGGCGAGCAGCGGCAGCGAGAACAGATAGGACGACAGCGCCACGCTGGCCAGGGCCAGCAGGATGCCCAGCGTGAGTACCGTCCAGTAGACCAGGAACCGAGTCAGCGCCGGGCGCTGGGTTTCGACCCGCCAGATCCGGTTGAAGGTGACCTCGATGCCGGACAGGGTAAGAATGGCGGCCGCCGCCAGCCCGGCCAGCGCCAGCATCGGCAGCCCGGATACCCCTGAGGCCATCTGAAGCACGTAATCGGACACCAGGCCGGCAGCTTCGGGCACGAAGTTGGAGAAGATGAAACTGGCCAATTGATCGGTCCAGGCCTGAAACACCGGAAAGCCCGAAACCACGCCCAGCGCCACCGCAGTGGCCGGCACCAGGGCAAATACCGTGGTGTAGGCCAGCGCGCCGGCTGCCTCGAAGCAGCGGTCATCGAGAAACCGGCGCCAGACGAAGCGCGCGAAGGTTTCGCAGCGCTCGCGGTTCAGCCAACCCATGAAGCGCTCGAACAGAGCCTGAAAATCCATCGGCCAAGCGTACCGCACACCGGCCTTCACTGTCGGCTGTGGCATGCTTGCCATCGACTTTTTCGCGAGCGACCGGTGGCCATGACCGAGATTCTGATTCTGTACTACAGCCGGGGCGGCTCAGTGGCCGAGCTGGCGCGTCACATCGCGCGCGGCGTGGAGGAAGTGGACGGCTGCCGCGCGCGGCTCCGCACCGTGCCGGCCGTGGCCCCGGTCACCCAAAATGCCGCCCCCGGCGTGCCCGATGTCGGAGCCCCGTATGTCGACAAGCGCGACCTGACCGAGTGCGCCGGGCTCATCCTCGGCAGTCCGACGCGATTCGGCAACATGGCGGCGCCGGTCAAGTATTTTCTCGACACCACCGGCGCCGAGTGGGCCTCGGGCGCCCTGGTCGGCAAGCCGGGCGCGGTGTTCACATCCACCGCCTCGATGCATGGCGGCCAGGAGTCGACCCTGCTGTCGATGATGATCCCGCTGCTGCACCACGGGCTGGTGCTGGTCGGCATTCCCTACACCGAGCCGCTGCTCAGCAGCACCCAAGAAGGCGGCACACCGTATGGCGCCAGCCACGTTGCCGGCGCCGACGATCAGTCGCGCAGCAGCGATGCCGAGCGCGTGCTGGCCCGTGCGCTCGGCCGTCGGGTGGCCGAACTGGCACTGCGGCTAGCGGCGCCGTGACCGCGCGGCGCATGGCACTGGGCTGCCTGCTAGCCATTCTGGCCTTGCACGTGGCCTGGCATGGCTGGCTGCTGCCGCCCGATCGCGTGCCGGTGTGGCTGCCGATCGGCCTGGCCGTCCTGCCGGCCGTGCCCGCGCTGCTGTCGTGGCTGCGGTCCGGCCGGCTGGCGCCGGTGTGGTCGGGGATCGCCAGCCTGTTCTATTTTTGCCACGGCGTGATGGAAGCCTGGAGCACGCCGGATGCCCGAGTGCTGGCATCCGTCGAAATCCTGCTTTCGCTCAGCTGCATCGTGGCGTCCGGTTGGCCCGGACTGGTGGCCCGCCGGCGCCGAAAGGCCACCGAAGGCTGAGTCCCAGCCAACCACCGGGCGGCGCAACGCGCCTTGGCGGGCCCGGCTGTCTATACTTCTGGCCACACGAATCAAGGCAATTGCGATGGATCAGCTCTGCATCATCACCACCGGCGGCACCATCGACAAAATCTATTTCGACGACAAATCCGATTTTCAGATCGGCGAGCCGCAGATCGGCCGCATACTTCAGGAGCTGGGCGTGGGCTTCCGGTTTTCGGTGATTCCGATCCTGCGCAAGGATTCGCTGCACATCAACGCCGATGATCGTGCGCTGATCCGCTCGACCATCGCCGCCCAGGACAGCTGTCATGTGCTGGTCACCCACGGCACCGATTCGATGGTGGAGACCGCCAGGGTGCTGGCCGATATTCCCGACAAGACCATCGTGATGACCGGCGCGCTCAACCCCGCCCGCTTTCGCGGCTCCGACGCCGAGTTCAACATCGGCACGGCAGTCGGGGCGGTGCAGTGTCTGGCGCCGGGCGTCTACATCGCCATGAACGGCCGAATCTGGGATCCGGCCCGGGTGCGCAAGAACGTGGCCGCAAATCGGTTCGAGGCGCTGTGATGCAACGCGCTGTGCTGACCGTCGCGCTGACTGCGGCCATGGCCCTTGGCGGGCTGGGCGATGGCGTCCACGCTGAAGTCAGGCACGGCGACCCGCCGGCCGGCACCGTGGGCCTGTTGTCGATTCCATCCGCGCTGGGCGGCGACAACGGCCTGTGCTTCGCGCACGAGCCGACCGCCATTGCCCTGTTCGACAGCCCGGAAGAAACCACCTCGCAAGGTCACCTGATCGGGGAGGCGCCGGCCGCGGCCCCTGAAGGTGGTTGCGCCGGATCGGATCTGTGGCGCATCGACGCGCAGGGCGCACGCCACCCGCAACCGTGGATGGAGCACGGCTTCGAGGCCGGCTCGCTGATCGTGCTCGAAGTGCGTGCGCCGTGGTATCGGGTGGCCCTGGATGACGGCAGCGCCTGGCTCACCAGCGCTGAGGGGCATTACCGGCCGCTGATCGAACTCTATGCCGAAGGACTCAACCGGCTGACGTCGGCCTGGGACGGCGCGCTGTGCGATGGGCCGGATGCCGACCGCGTCTGCGCCGTCGCCGATGCGGCGCGGCTTCGCGACAATCAGTTCGATTCGGTCGAAGTGATCGGCGCCGCCGAGATGCCCGACGGCCTGTGGCTGGAAGTCGAAGTGATCACCTCGCCCTGCCTCACCGACGTGCAGCGCCGCTTGCCGATACGCGGCTGGCTGCGCGCGCACGCTGCCGATCGCACACCCAACGTCTGGTTTTACTCGCGCGGCTGCTGACTCTGCGCGGGTCGAAAAAAAGGCGCGGCCCGTTCGGGACCGCGCCGCAAGAGTGTCGCGCTAGCAATTCAACCTTCCGTGGCCGAATCGATTCCGAGGTTGCCGGCACCCGGTCAGGGTGCGCCGGCTGGAGAGCCACACGGTCATCCAACCGCGTGGATGTAAGGCCTTGTCAGAACTGCAGGCTCCACTTGTCGATGAAGCCGGTATCGCCTGAGAACACATCCTGTACACGCAATTTCCAGGTGCCGGAGGCCACCTCGGACGAGGCGTTGACGGTGTAGGTGGTGATGACGTTGTCGGCGCCGTCGCTTCCCGAGGAGTTTTTCAGCCGGTAGGCGGTCCCGTCCGGCGCGACCAGGTCGATCACCAGGTCGCCGCGATAGGTGTGCATTATGGTCACCGCAACCTTCAGCGTCGAGGGTGCATTGCCCGAACGGCTGACCGAGATCGGGCTTTCAACCGTACCCTGGTCGGGGATGTTGAAGTTGGCCTGATTCTCGAAGAAGCTCGACTGCGTGGTGCCGGCGGTGAAGCTGCCGGTCAGGCTAACGCCCGAGAACGCGCTGAAGCCACGCAGCATCACGTGGTAGGTGCCGGCCTGCGCCGTGGTGATGTTGCAGGTCTCGTTGTTGCCGTTGAGGAACGGACGGCAGTCGTACGTGGTGGTGGTCGGCGCGGAGCCGAACCGGACGTACAGATCGGCATCACCGGTACCGCCGGAGGAGACGAAACGCAGATTGCTTGCGCCGCTGGGAACCACCATGGTGTAGCGCAGTTCCGTGCCGGTGGCGCCGGACTGATTGCTCAGGGCCACGCCATTCTGCAGCACCGTGCCACCGCCGCCGCCACCGCCACCGCCGACGGTGGCATCCATCGCGGCCTTGGCATTGACGATACCGGCCCCGCAACCGCCCGAGCAGGCCCCCGGTAGGGCGCGGGCCGTACTCTTCAGGGTCGATTCGACCTGGGCCGGTGTCTTGGCGGAGGCGGCCTGCATCAGGGCCACCACGCCGGCGACATGCGGCGCCGCCATCGAGGTGCCGTTGAGCAGGGTGTAGTTTTCGGTGGTCGGCGTGGTGCTGCCGGCATTGCGGGTCGAGAGAATACCCACGCCCGGGGCGGACACGTCGATGCCGGTGCCGAAGTTGGAAAAGCTGGCGCGCGCGCCGTTGCGATCGGTGGCCGCAACCGCGATCACGTTGTTGCAGTTGGCCGGACGCGAGTTGGAGACGTTCTGGTTCTCGTTGCCGGCCGCCACCACGACCACCGTGCCACGACTGACCGCAGAGTCGATCGCCGCTTGGTAAGTGGTGCCGCAAGCGCCGCCGCCGCCGAGGCTCATGTTGATTACTTCGGCCGGATTGGCATTGGCCGGAATTCCGGAAACGCTGCCGCCCGACGCCCAGACGATGGCGTCGGCGATGTCGGACAGCGAGCCGCCGCACTTGCCGAGCACACGCACCGGCGAAATCCTGGCGCCGAACGCCACACCGGCCACGCCTTTGGCGTTGTTGGTCACCGCGCCGACGGTGCCGGCAACATGGGTGCCGTGCCAGCTCGAGCTGCTGGCCGGGCCACACTCGCCCGAGGTCCAGTCACCCTCGTCGCGCGGATTGGAATCGCGGCCATTGCCGTCGCGGGCGGCGGCGGCATCGGAGATGAAGTCGTAGCCGGCCACCAGGTTGCCGTCGAGATCGCTGTGCGGGGCAACGCCGGTGTCGAGCACCGCCACCACCGAACCTACGCCGGTGCCGATGTCCCAGGCCAGCGGCAGATTCAGGCCGCCGGCGGCTTCGAAGTAGTGCCACTGTTCGTTATAGCGAGTGTCGTTGGGGGTCAGCGCGATGGTCATGATGGCATCGGGCTCGACGTATTCGACGTTCGGATCGCTGGCGATATCGCGCATCAGCGCCTCGGCATCCTGTGCCTTCAGCTTGCGGCTTGTCTGCACAAGGTCGGCACCGATCGCCAAGCGTCGCGCGTGACCCAGGGCAAAGCCCTTGCCGCGCGATGCCGCGCCCAGGGCGCTTTCGCGTGCCTTCGGATTCTGGTATTGCTCGCTGTCGTCCTTGAACTTGACGATGAAACGATCATAGCTGGCGCTCTCTTCCAGAGCCGACAGGTTGATGCGGGCGTCTACCGAGCCGACATCGGCCGACTGGGCGAAGCTGGCGGGCGCAAACGCAATCAGGGTGGCGCAGGCCAGCGCATTCAGCGCCGGAGCGCGAAACGATTTTCCTTTCACGAAAGATTCCTCGAACAGGTGTGCTGTCAATTCCGCGTGTGCGGGTCGCGGGCGATCCGGTGGCAGCGGTCTCGGGCACAAGCCCACCCGACGGCGGCCGCATGGCGCAAAACGCCATGGGCCGCAGTCCGGTTTCCGATCAACTTTCCTGAATCCCCGCGCTGAGTATCAGCTCTAATCTGTTGCATATCCGTGCGCTGGTTCACAGGCTTTTCGTGACCATACGCACTTAGATGGGAATGGATATCACCCCGCCGCAGGGCGGGCCGGGTTCAGAGACCGAGTTCAGAGACCGGGCTCAGTTCAGCGGCGTTGCGATGTGATTCGCACGGTTTTCGGGGCCAGCGCATGCATCGTCAGCGCGGCCAACAGCAGCCAGGGTGCGGCGTGATGCAAAAGCCGCTGTTGGACCGGCTGCGCTCGGATCACCCGCTGCACCAGGAGCCCCGGCGGCCCTTCCAGCAAACGCTCGGGCGATTCCCGAAGCAACGACTCGGAGCGAACGGCGGCGGCGCGGGAGTATCCCAACCTGTGCAGCGCAATTCTCCCGAGGCCGAAATAGGTCGCCGACAGGCTGATCTGGTTGTAGACCACGGCCGTAAGCGCCGTGCCCAGCCGGGGAACCGATGCCAGCCCGCCCCAGAACCACAGGTTGGCGGTCATCGAAAGCGCGAACAGCAACCACGCCGCAACGCTGAGCAGTGGCCGCAGCCGGTTTACCCCGGCCTTCATGATCGCCCTGCGCCATGCGCACGCGCGAAGCCTGGAAGGCGCATACGACCAAGTGACGGTATCCAGACGGCAACGCCCGGCCGACCTGAGCCTTCAGGCCGGGGCCAGCCCATCAAAACATCCCGGTTTCCAGCCGCGCCGCGTCGGACATCATCGACTGATTCCACGGCGGATCGAACACCAGTTCGACGTCGGCCTGACTGACCGTAGGAACCAGTTCCAGTTTCGAGCGCACATCCTCGACCAGAAACTCGCCCATTCCGCAACCCGGAGCGGTCAAGGTCATGTTGACCTCCACCCTGCGCTCGCCGTTCTCCGCAGGCAGCACATGGCAGCTGTAGATCAGCCCAAGATCGACGACATTGATCGGAATTTCCGGGTCGAAACAGGTCTGCAACTGCCGCCACACCAGCCGCTCAACGTCCTCGTCGGTCGCGCTGTCCGGCAGTTCCAGAGCCTCGGGCGGTTCCTTTCCGATGGCATCGGCATCCTCACCGGCAATCCGGAACAGATTTCCTTCGACGAATACCGTAAAGCTGCCGCCCAGCGCCTGGGTGATATACCCGACGCTGCCGGCAGGCAGACTGACCCGCTCGCCCTGGGGAACGATGACTGCATCGCAGTCGCGTTCGAAGCGGACCGGCTCGCTGGCGCGATTGAAGCTCATGAAGGTTTCGTTTCCGTGTGCATACGGGTATTTTACGTCAATGTACACGGTCCGTCCGTCCAGCACCCCGTGACCGTGAACCCGCAGGGCCGGGCGTCGCTGGCCGGACTGATGGTTTTGGTCGGCGCATTGGGCATGACTGCCATCTGGGGAACCGCAGCGGTCATGACCGGGCGTCCGCTGGGCTGGCTGGCGCTGCTGACCGCCGCCGATCTGGCCCTGCTGGCACATCTGGCCGGTGCGCCAGCCGGCAGGACGCGCGCGGCATACGTGCTGCTGGGCCTGACGGCGACAACGGTCGCCAGCAACTTTCTGCTCTCGGCAGGCATGGTCGGCCAACAGGTCGGACTGTCACCGCTTCAGTCGGCCCCCCGCTTGAGTCTTGACCTGGCCTGGCTTCTGGCCGTCCAGAGCAACGGGCCGCTGGATATGGCTGCCATCGCGGCAGCTTTCGGCCTGGCCTGGTGGTGGGCGCGATAGCTGGGTGGCCGGGAATGGGGAATGGGGAGTCGGGAATCGGGGCGCAGATGTACGCGCTTGGGCGACGCACAACGCCGGGCGATCGAGTCGCGCCCGTCGGATCGGGCCAGTAACCTGCGAAAGCGGCGGGCCTGAGGCCCGCCGCCGGAAAGCAGCAGTGACTGCGGCTCAATGGCCGCCGTCGAGCGCCTTGATTTCCGCGACCAGCTGATTGGCCATCTCGGCGCCATCGCCGAACAGCATGCGGGTGTTGTCGGCGTAGAACAGCGCATTCTCGATGCCGGCGAACCCGGTGCCCTTGCCGCGTTTGATCACGATGGTGTTCTTCGACTCGGAGACATCGAGAATCGGCATGCCGTAGATCGGGCTGCCCGGATCGGTCTTGGCGACCGGATTGACCACGTCGTTGGCGCCGATCACCAGGCTGACATCGGTGTTGGGGAACTCCGGGTTGATGTCATCCATGTCGGCGATCAGATCGTAGGGCACCCCGGCCTCGGCCAGCAGCACGTTCATGTGGCCCGGCATACGACCGGCGACCGGATGAATCGCGAACTTCACCTTCACCCCGCGCTTCTGCAACTGCTGGGTGAGTTCCCAGATCTTGTGCTGCGCCTGGGCAACGGCCAGGCCATAACCGGGCACGATCACCACGCGCTCGGCGTAGACCATCATGGCCGCCACATCGGACGCCTCGATCGGCTTCTGGCTGCCGCTGACCTCCTGGGCCGCCCCGCCACCACCACCAAACTTGGTGAACAAGACGTTGCTGATCGGCCGGTTCATCGCCTTGGCCATCAACTGGGTGAGCAGCATGCCGGCCGCGCCGACCACGGTGCCGGCGATGATCAACGCCTCGTTGCCGAGCACGAAACCCTTGAACGCCACGGCCAGCCCGGTGAACGCGTTGTACAGCGAGATCACCACCGGCATGTCGGCGCCGCCGATCGGCAGGGTCATCAGCACGCCGAACACCAAAGCGACCACGAAGAAGGCGATGATGACATTGACATCAAGCGAGAACACCAACCAGGCGCCCAGCGCCAGTGCGGCGAGGAACACCAGCGTGTTGAGGAACTGCTGACCGGCGAAATTCATCCGCTTGTCGAGCCGGCCATCAAGCTTGGCCCAGGCAATCACCGAGCCGGAAAACGCTACCGCGCCGATCAGCGAACCCAATACCGCCAGCACCAACTTGGTCTGATCCAGGCACTCGTGCGCGGCGCTGGCTTCGGGCGTGCAGACGCCCTGATGGCTGGCCGCGGTGACCAGCATCGCGGCACCGATCGCCGCAGCAGAGCCGCCACCCATGCCGTTGAAGATGGCCACCATCTGCGGCATGTCGGTGATCGGCACGCGCTTGCCCCACACCCAGAACACCCAGGACAGCGCAATGGCCAGCACCATCAGGCCGAAGTTGAGCGGCTCGATGCCGTGACCGCCCCAGGTGGACGGCGCGAAGAACGTAACGACGGTGGCGATCACCATGCCGACGCCGGCCCAGCGGATGCCCTTCTTGGCGGTCACTGGCGAGCCCATCTTCATCAGGCCCAGAATGAACAGCAGAGCGGCGAGGAAATAGCTGGCCTTGGCCAGAAAATCGAGGATCTCAGGCAGGCTCATGGATCAGCCTCCCTTCGGCTTGCTGGACTTGAACATCTCCAGCATGCGCTCGGTGACGACATAGCCGCCGACCGCATTGCCGGCACCGAGTAGCACCGCGACGAAGCCGATGACCCGCTCCAGCGGCGTGTTGGCGTGTGCCAGGGCGATCATTGCGCCAACCAGCACGATGCCGTGCACGAAGTTCGAACCCGACATCAGCGGCGTGTGCAGGATCACCGGCACGCGCGAGATGATGACGTGACCGCAGATGGCGGCCAGCATGAATACGTAAAGCGCCACGAAACCGTCCATCAGACAGCCCCTCCTTCGATGCGTTGTTTGGTGGGCGGATGGCGGATCTCACCGCCATGGGTAAGACAGCAGCCCTGGATCAGGTCGTCCTCCCAGTCGATGTTCAACGCGCCCTCCTTGAGCATCAGCACCAGGAAGTTATGCAGGTTGCGGGCGTACATCTCGCTGGCATGAAGCGCGCCCATGCTGGCCAGATTGGTTGGTCCAACCACCGAGACGCCACCGACCTCGACCGTCTCTCCGACGCGCGTCAGCTCGCAGTTGCCGCCGGTCTCGGCGGCGAGATCGACGATCACGCTGCCGGCCTTCATGCCTTCGACCATCGCGGCGCTGATGATCTTCGGCGCCGGTCGGCCGGGCACGGCGGCGGTGGTGACGATCACATCCACGCTCTTGAGGTGTTCGGCCAGTCGCTTCTGCTGTTCGGCGCGCTCCTCGGCGGTCAGCTCGCGGGCGTAGCCACCTTCGCCCTTGGCGCTGACGCCGAGGTCGAGAAACTTTGCGCCAAGCGACTGGATCTGCTCCCTGGTTTCCGGCCGCACGTCGAAGCCTTCGACTTGCGCGCCAAGCCGGCGCGCGGTGGCGATCGCCTGCAATCCGGCCACTCCCGCGCCGACCACCAAGACCTTCGAGGGCCGGATGGTGCCGGCCGCGGTGGTCAGCATCGGGAAGAACCGGGGCGCAGTGAGCGCCGCGATGAGCACCGCTTTGTAGCCGGCCATGCCGGCCTGCGAGCTGAGCACGTCCATCGCCTGGGCGCGGGTCGTGCGCGGCAGCAACTCCATGGCGAATGAAGTGATGTTTCCACCCTTCAGCGCGGAAACCCGTGCATCGCTGGCATGTGGCGCCAGGATGCCGATCACCACGGCACCGGGCTTGAGCCTGGCCAGCCGATCATCCGCCGGTGCCTGCACGCAGAGCAGCACGTCGGCCTTGGCCAGTGCGCTGTCGGCGTCGGTGAACTCGGCGTCGGCGTAGGCCGCATCCGGAAAACCGGCACTGAATCCGGCGTCTGGTTCGAGAACGATGGTTCCGCCGAGCGCGCGGATCTTCTTGGCCGTTTCCGGCGACATGGCGACGCGACGTTCGCCGTCGGCCAGTTCTTTGAGCGCAACCACTGTGACTGTCATGGCTCCTCCCGCCAGTAAGCAGCGAAAGACTACCACGTTGCCGGCGCCCGCCGACCTGTTCGGAACGCCCGCAATCGTGCCCGATTGCCGGACCGCACGGCAGGCCAGGGCATGTCGTTGGAGGACTCGCAGGTACTCGCGTCGCTGCGGGCGCGGCGGGTCGAAAACGGACGGCGGAAGGGCGGTGCAACGCCGCCCGAAAGCCGGTTTCGTGCGCTAGATATCAGGCAACAGCGGCGGTCGTCTGCAAGCGACCGAGCACCTTTTGCATTGCTCGTTCGAAGGCCGGGTTGCCGTTGCGCAGATTCAATCGGCCTTCGCCGATCATCACCGCCAGCTCGACCGCCGAGGCGACACAGACCCGCATGCCGCGCTTGTTGACGAACATCAGCCGTGACGAGATCGGGCTGACCCAAGCCAGTTTGACCGACTGCTGATTCCCCTGAGCATCGGTCAGTTCCACCCAGGTTCCGATCGGCAGCGACTGAATGCGCTCGATATCGGCCTGCTGGTAGTCCAGCGCGTCGCGGTCGGATACCAGGCGAAGCTCGGGGTAATTGCTCTCCGGCTCGGAAACCGAGACCAGCGGCGGCGGCACGGACTCGGACAGCGACTGCGCGGCGTGCTCGGCCGGGGTTTCGCCGCGACCGATCTGCCGCAGCTCCTCGGAAATCGCACGAACAATGATCGCCGCAGATTCGCCGGTGACGCCGGAGCTGGCGAGAATCTTCTCCAGACCGGGGCGCAGGCCGGAAAGCCCGCTCAGCAGGCCGGCCATGCCGTAGTGCGCTTCGTCGAGGCAGGCGATCAGCGCATCGCCGACCGCAAGACCCTGTTGGTACTCCTCCGAGGCTTCACCCTGACGCAGGGACACCACCATAAGGTGGTGGCTCCAGTAACTGCGCAGCAGCAGTTCGAGCGATGGCGGCATGTTGCGATTGGCCAGCCTGGATTCGATTTCGGCGAATACCCGCTCACGCGCCTGCTCCAGACGCTCGCGGCCTTTCTGCGCTTCGGCGGCACGGCGTTCGGCCAGCTCGACGCGCTTGCGATACTGCTCAAGATAGCTGCTCATCTCTTCCAGCAGCACTTCGAAAATCGCAATGTTCTCGCTGAACTCTGCATTCAATCGCTCGACCACCGACTCGGCCTTTGCAAGCAGCTCGCGCTCAGCCGGGGTTTCGCCCGGATTCTGCTCGCAGGCTTCCGCCAGCGTGTTCAACAGCCGCCGGGCGGGATGGGTCTTGCGCAGGAACATCTTTCGATCCATCAGCGCGACCTTGATGAACGGAACCACCAGCCGACCGACCAGATCGCGACCGCGGCCTTCGATCTCGCGCTCATCCAGCAGCACCTCGAAAAGCATGCCGACCAGGTCGATGGCATCCTCATCGACCGGGTCGAGGCCCGTCGATTGGGAATCCAGGCCCAGCCGACCGGCGTAACTGAGCACTTCGCGCTTGACACGAAACGCCAGCGGCTCGTTCGCCGCGTCCTGACTGACGCGCAGACGCTTGGGCATCTCGGACTGGAGCAGGGAGAGCACGTCCAGCATCTCCTGGGGTTTCAGCGCACGCATGCCCTCCACGCCAGAGAACGACTCACCGGGAACGCCGCCCGGTGCACTGTGCCGGTAGAAGCTCAGCAGCTGGTGCAGCGTGCCGAACAGCTCCTGTGCCTGGGCCTCGTAATGGCTGTCGTCGTAGTCCTTGGCCGGCGCAGGTGTGGGCGCACGCTTGCGCAGCAGTCCCTGTCGCGCGCGAAGTTGCGGCAGGGTGGGCAATACGCCGGCATCGATCAGCCATTGATTGATGTGGTGGTAAGCGTCTTCCAGTGCGGCGGCGAGCTCCCGCTCGCACAGCTTGTACAGGATCAACTTGACGTGCAGCGACACATCGCATTCGCTGGTCGCGAAATGAATGGCGGCAGCAATGTGGCCAGGGCCGACCGGATTGGTCGAGTTGCTCAGCTCAAGCCCGCCTGCCAGCCAGCCGACGCGCTGGTCGAGTTGGGTGAGCAGTTGCCCGAAGCCGTGCTCCAGCGACTGGCTGAGCTGCTTGGCGGCCAACTGGACTTCCAGATCTTCCTCGGATACCAGGCTGAGCGAGCTACCGGCATCGACTCCCCGGCGGGAGAAGTCGGCCACCCGAACGCAACCCTCCAGCAAAGCCTTGAAGCTGACTCCGATCTCTTCCTGGAAACGCTTCTCGATCTGGCTGCGGCGCAGACGGAGCTCGCGCATCGCATCGATGTAACGGGTCGCGTCCTGGCGGTGACCGGGCGCCTGCATGAAGTCGAACAATGCGTCGTCCACCCGCCCAAGCACGCTGCCGAGGGCCGACGTGAGCTGCGTCATCGACTGAGTGGCCAGCTTCTCGATCACGACCGGCTGAACTGCCGGCCCGGTGCGTCGAGCGGCTGTGTTTTGTTCGGACGGGGTTTCGGATGCGTGGTACATGACTTCAGTCTCTCAGGGGGGCAGCGAGACATCGAATGACAGGGTTTTGACACGGCGGACCAGCGTATCGGGGCTGATTGTGACCCTCTGCGTCACACCACACCGTGAAGCGGTTCTCAGAATCGACACGAATCAGTGTCATTTTGCTCACGGCCGACCGGCAGCGGCCCGGGAAGCTTGCCGAGGCGCGGCCCGCTGCGGACCGGCGAAATCCGGCAACGCGGTAGACTGTCGGCCAGCCCAGCGAAACGCCGACCGTACCGTGATCGACTTGCTCCACCAGCGCCGCTCGGTTCCATCGCGCCTGCTCGGCGATCCAGGCCCCGACGAGAGCCAGATGCAGACGATTTTGTCCAGTGCGGTTCGGGTGCCCGACCATGGCCGTCTGACCCCCTGGCGGTTCATCCGTATCCGTGGCGACGCCCGGCAGGCACTCGGCGAGGCGTTGGCCACGCGCCGCCGGGAGATCGAGCCGGACGCCGCGCCAGCGGTCGTCAAAAAGGATGCCGAGCGGTTCAATCACGCCCCGGTGATCATTGCCGTGATCGGCTGTCTGGCACCGGGTCACAAAATACCCGTGCAGGAGCAACTGCTGTCCGGCGGCGCAGTGTGCTTGGCGATGCTGCAGGCTGCGCATTGCCTGGGTTTCGGCGCCCAGTGGCTGACCGGCTGGGCCGCCTATGACCCGACCATCACCGGCTTGCTCGGCCTCAGCGATGATGAGCGCGTTCTCGGCTTCATCCACATCGGCACCGCCCAGCAGCCCGCGCCGGACCGCGACCGCCCCGATCCACTCGAACGGCTGGTCGATTGGTCGCCAACATGAATGCCTTGTCGCTCCGATCCTGCGCGGCGCGCTGACGTGACCTCACCCGTCTACCTGATCGACGCCAGCCTGTACGTCTTCCGGGCCTGGCACTCGATGCCGGACGAGTTCTTCGATGTCGCTGGCCACCCGGTCAGTGCGGTGCACGGCTTCGCCCGGTTCATCCTCGATGTTCTGGAGCGCCAGCGCCCGCAAAACATCGTCGTGGCCTTCGACCGGTCGCTGGAATCGAGCTTCCGCAACGAGATTTACCCGCCCTACAAGGCCAATCGCGATCCGGCGCCGGATTCTCTCAGGCGCCAGTTCGACGACTGTCTCCAGTTCTGCGCCGCGCTCGGTCTGCCGGTGCTGGTCGACAACCGGTTCGAGGCCGACGACTTGATCGGCACCGCATTGCACCGTCTGCGCGGCCTGGGCATGCGCGGCCTGGTGGTGTCGGCCGACAAGGATTTGTCGCAACTGCTGCGGCCGGGCGACGAGCAGTGGGATTACGCCCGCAATCAACGCTGGGGCCACGATGGCGTAAAGCAGCGCTATGGCGTCAGGGCCGAGCAGATTCCGGATTTCCTCGGCCTGGCCGGCGACAGTATCGACAACATCCCTGGTGTGCCCGGCGTCGGAGCCAAGACGGCGGCGGCCCTGCTGGCGCACTTCGATACGCTGGACATGCTGCTGGAGCGGCTCGCCGAGGTGCCGTTTCTGCGCCTGCGCGGCGCGGCGCGGGCTGCCGAACGCATCGCCGGGCATCGCGAGCAGGCATTGATGTGCCGAACGCTGGCCACCATCGCCCTGGATGCACCGCTGCCGGCCGATTTCGACCGGGCACAGCGTCGCGCGCCCGACGCCCCGTCTCTCGATGCACTGCTGGAACGCCTTCGCTTCGGGCCGTTGACCCGCCGACGTATCCAATCGCTTGGCGCCGCGAACTGAGCCTGCGCGCCGGCCTGCGGATACAATTCAGCCATGAGCACGCACGAAACCGAGTGCCTTTACGAGGGCAAGTACCTGCGCTTGATCAAGCGCGGCCACTGGGAGTACGCCGAACGCGTCAATGCCAGCGGCGCGGTGATCATCGTGGCGGTGACGCCCGAAGACAACGTGCTGTTCGTCGAGCAATACCGGATTCCGCTGGCCGCCAACTCGATCGAGATGCCGGCTGGTCTGATCGGCGACATCGATGGCGATGACAGCGTGGAGGCCGCCGCCCGACGCGAGCTGCTGGAAGAAACCGGCTGGCACGCCCGTGACATCGATGTGTTGATGAGCGGACCGACCTCATCGGGCCTGAGCAACGAAACCGTCGCCTTTGCGCGCGCCCGCAATCTGCACCGGGTGGACGCCGGCGGCGGCGATGAAACCGAATCGATCACGGTCCACGAAATCCCCCGTGCAGGCGCCGCTGCCTGGCTGACCGCAAAGATGCACGAGGGTTATGCCATGGACGCCAAACTGTGGGCCGGCCTGTGGCTGATCGATCACAATCCCGATGGCACGCCGTTCAACGTCTGAATCCAAATCCCCGAAAGACACTTCGCAAACCGACTCGCCATGACCCCACCGAAGAAAACCACACCACCCCCGCACGACGACCCGGTTGCCGGGTTCGAACGATCGCTGGACGAACTGGAAAGCCTGGTTCTGAAAATGGAACAGGGCGAAATGAGCCTCGACGATACGCTGGCGGCCTACGAGCGCGGCGTCGGACTGTTCAGGCGATGCCAGCAGGCCCTGGAACAGGCCGAGCTGCGAGTCAAGCTGCTGAGCGATCCGGCCGACCCGGACAGCAGCGAGGATTTTCTTCCCGATGAGCGCTGATTTTCTGATCGAGGGCTGGCGCGCGCGCGTCGAAGCGGCCCTCGTCGACGCCCTGCCCGACCCGGCAAGCCGACCCCAACGCCTGCACGCCGCCATGCATCATGCCCTGCTGGCCGGCGGCAAGCGACTGCGGCCGCTGCTGGTGTACGCGGCCGGCACCGCCTGCGGCAGCGAGGAAAACCGACTCGATGCGCCGGCCGTGGCCATTGAGCTGGTGCACACCTATTCGCTGGTTCACGACGACCTGCCGGCCATGGACGACGATGCGCTGCGCCGCGGTCAACCGACCGTGCATGTCGCCTTCGACGAGGCCACGGCCATCCTGACCGGCGACGCACTGCTGACACTCACCTTCGCGGTGCTGTCGCGCAGCCCGACCGACGCCGATGTGCGCATCGCCTGGGTCGATACGCTGGCCCAAGCTGCTGGTGTGACCGGCATGTGCGGTGGCCAGGCGCTGGACATTGCGGCCACCGGGCAGCGGCAATCGCTGGCTGACCTGGAAACCATGCACGCACTGAAAACCGGCGCGCTGATCCGCGCCGCCGTGCGCATGGGCGGGCTGGCTGCCGATGCCGATGATGCCCTGCTGGCGCGCCTGGACGACTTCGCCAGCGCGCTGGGTCTGGCGTTTCAGATCCGAGACGATATTCTCGATGTCGAAGCCAGCTCCGAACAGCTTGGCAAAACCGCCGGGAAGGATATCGCGCAGGACAAATCGACCTATCCGGCCCTGCTGGGAATGGACGAATCGAGGCGTCTGCTCGGCGAGCTTGCCGACCGGATGACCGCCGCGCTCTCGCCGCTCGATGATCGCGCCGAGCCGCTTCGCGTCCTGGGCCGACTGGCCATCGCGCGCAATCACTGAGCCCGACGCCACAGCAGGCCGAAGCCGGCTGTGGCGTTCACTCGGGCTATTTCACCAATCGGAGCGTGAACGGGTAGCGGTAGGCCACGCCCTCGTTGGCCTTGACCAGAGCGATGATGGTCAGCACCAGCCAGCCGACGCCGACCACGATGCCCATCAGGATGGTCAACGGGCTGAGGATGAAGAACGACAGAAAGGTCATCGCCATCAGCACCACATAGGCGATGAACACCGTGATGTTGAAATTCAGTGCCTCCTTGCCCTGATCGTCGACGAACGGCATGGTGTCCTTCTTGACCAGCCACACCACCAGCGGGCCGACGACGCAGCCCACGCCGCCCGAGAAAAGGCCGCTCAATGCCGCCAGATGGGCCAGCATGCCCCAGGTTTTCTCTTCTGCGCTCGGCTCGCCACTCGGCGGCGGAGGCGGCGCAGTCACGTCTTCTATGGTTGTCATTTCGGTCTCCCGGCACACGACCCCGCGACACAGCGGGATACCTCAACTCTCGGCCGATGCGAGACCGTCGTCAAGGCCAGAAGTCACGTCACTGCGGAGATTCACCGGCCACCATCATCTCGCCGATCAGAATCGAACCGGTCAGGATGTGCGAGCGCCGATCGACATCGCTGCCCACCGCCTCGATCGCCCGGTACATGTCGCGCAGATTGCCGGCGATGGTCAGCTCGTCGACCGGGAACGCGATGGCGCCGTTCTCCACCCAGAAACCCGCCGCGCCGCGCGAATAATCGCCGGTCACGGTACTCACGCCCTGGCCCATCAGTTCGGTCACCAGCAGGCCGGTGCCCATTCCGGAAATCAGCGCATCCAGGCTCTGCCCGGTGGATTCGACCAGCAGGTTGTGGACCCCGCCGGCGTTTCCGGTCGATGCCATGCCGAGTTTGCGTGCCGAATAACTGCCGAGCAGGTAGCGCGACAACACGCCATCCCGGACCAGGTCCTGATCCGTGGTGGCCACGCCCTCGGCATCGAAGGCCGCCGAGCGCAGGCCGCGCATCAGATGCGGGCGCTCGACGATCGTCATCCAGTCCGGAAGGATGCGTGTGCCCATGGCGTCGAGCAGGAAGCTGGCGCGCCGATACAGCGAACCGCCGGAAACCGCACTCAGCAGATGACCGATCAGACTGCGCGCCACCGGAGCGCTGAACAGCACCGGGAAGCGCCCGGTACGCACCGGTCGCGGGTTCAGGCGCGACACCGCGCGCCGCGCCGCCTCGCGACCGATCGACGCCGCCGGCTCCATGTCTTCCGCTGCCAGCGCGCTCGAATACCAGTAATCCCGCTGCATGCCGCTGCCCGCGCCGGCGATCAGCGAACAACTCATGCTGTGATGGCTGCCGCGCTCAGTGCCGACGAAGCCGTGGCTGTTGGCATAGACCGAAAGGCTCTCGCCGGTGCTCAAACCGGCGCCCTCGGAATTGCCGATCCGGGTATCGAAATCCCGACCGGCCTGCTCGCACTCGAGGGCAAGCGCGATAGCCTGTTCTGCGGCGATCGGCCAGGGGTGCCAAAGGTCGAAATCGGGAAACGTAGTTGCCATCCGGTCGGCATCGGCCAGCCCGGAGGCCGGGTCTTCCTCGGTATGCCGGGCGATCTCGCAGGCCCGCTCGACCGTGGTCATCAGGCTGGTCGGGAGCAGATCGGCCGTGCTGGCGCTACCCTTCCGGTGGCCGAAATAGACCGTGACGCCGAGCCCGCGATCGCGGGTGTACTCGATGGTCTCCACCTCGCCCTGGCGCACGTTGACCGACAGGCCACGCTCCGCACTCAGCGACACCTCGGCCTCACTGGCGCCGGCCTGCAGACAGCGCGCCAGCACCTCACGCGCCTGCTCGGCCATGGCGTCCAGACGCTGAGGCGCATCATCGTCGGCAATAATCGCTTTTGCGGTCGCCGTGGCGACCTGCGTATCCTTGACCACTGATTCATCACCCTGTTGGAGTTGTCTTCATTATGCGCGGACGGGACCCGGAGAGCGGCGAATTCCTCGCCCCCAGTCGCAGCGAACAGCGCCGCGAGGCCTTGGCTGTGTTCGAACTGGCCGAACAATTGGTCGCCCGGACCGAGGCGGAACTGGCGCAGCTGCCGATCCCCGAGGATCTGCTCGACCCCATTCGCCATGCCCGCTCGATCACCGCCCAGATCGCCCACAAGCGAGAGCTTCAGCACCTGGCCAAGCTGATGCGTCGGGAGGAAACCGAGACGCTCGACGCCATCCGCCTGGCGCTGGACAAAGACAAGAGCGAATCGCGACGCGAGACCGCGCTGCTGCATCACGCCGAGACCTGGCGCGAGCGCCTGATCGCCGAGGGCGACGAGGCGCTGACCGAGCTGCTGTCCGAGTACCCGGGTATCGACCGCCAGCATATCCGGCAGGTGATCCGCAAAGCCCAGCGCGAGCGCCAGAAGAACACCCCGCCGCACGGCCAGCGCGAGCTGTTCCGCATTCTGCGCGCGGCCGAGCACACCCCGCAATCCTGATCACCGACGGCGCCCAGCGTCCGAAATCCGGCTCCCGGCTCCCGGCTCCCGATTCCCGATTCCCGAATCCCGCCTCCCGGCTCCAACCCACGCCTCAGCCGGCGCGCGTACCGCCGACGGTCAGGGAATCGAGTTTCAGCGTGGGCTGGCCGACGCCGACCGGCAGGCTTTGGCCATCCTTGCCGCACACGCCGACGCCGTCGTCGAGTTTGAGGTCATTGCCGACCATCGAGACCCGGGTCATCGCTTCCGGACCGTTGCCGATCAGGGTGGCACCCTTGACCGGCCGGGTGACCCTGCCGTCCTCGATCAGGTAGGCCTCGGATGCCGAAAACACGAATTTGCCGCTGGTGATATCGACCTGGCCACCGCCGAAATTCACCGCATACAGCCCCTTCTTCACCGAAGCGATGATCTCTTCGGGAGCGTGGTCGCCGGGCAGCATATAGGTGTTGGTCATGCGCGGCATCGGCAGGTGCGCAAAACTCTCGCGGCGACCGTTGCCGGTGGCGGCCACGCCCATCAGCCGGGCATTGAGCGTGTCCTGCAGGTAACCGCGCAGCACGCCGTCCTCGATCAGCACATTGCAGCGGGTCGGGGTGCCTTCATCGTCGATGTTCAGCGAACCGCGCCGCCCGGCCAGGGTTCCGTCGTCGACGATGGTCACGCCGCGCGCCGCGACCCGTTCCCCAATCCGCCCGGCATAGACGCTGGTGCCCTTGCGGTTGAAATCGCCCTCCAGGCCGTGACCGACCGCCTCGTGCAGCAGCACGCCCGGCCAGCCCGGGCCGAGCACCACCGGCATCGAGCCGGCCGGCGCATCCTCGGCCTCGAGGTTCACCAGCGCCTGACGCAGCGCCTCGCGGGCCCAGGCCTCCGGCTTGCCCTTGGCGAACAGTTCGACATATCCATGCCGGCCGCCGCCACCGGCCGAGCCGGTCTCGCGCCGACCCTTCGATTCCACGATCACCTGGACGTTCAGGCGCACCAGAGGCCGGATGTCGGCGGCCAGCAGGCCATCACTTCTGGCAATCAGCACGGTATCGACCACCGCCGATACGCTGAGCATCACCTGCTGCACGCGCGGATCGGCGGCGCGCACCAGCGCGTCGAGACGGCGCAGCACGGCCAGCTTTTCCGCCGGAGGCAGCTCATCGACCGGGTCGATTTCGCTGTACAGGCCATGGCTTGGGCCGGTTCGTAGCGCCAACGGTGCATGCTCGCCGCCGCCCCGCGCGATGGCCCGGGCGGCGCTGGTGGCCTCGATCAGGGCATCGAGCCGGATCTCGTCGGAATAGGCCAGACCGGCCTTCTCGCCACTGAGCGCACGCACGCCCACGCCCTGTTCGATGGAGTGTCCGCCGTCCTTGACGATGCCATCCTCCATGCTCCAGCTCTCGCGGCGGGAATGCTGGAAATACAGATCGCCAGCATCCACGCCGGGGCCCAGCAGACGCGACAGATCGCGGTCCAGATCGGATATCGCCAGTCCGGCGGGAGCCAACAGGCGTGATTCAGCGGCTATGAGGGTGTCGGTCATGGGCTACTCAGATTTGGCTCGCGGCGAATGATTTACGGGACATCGGCTTCGGTATCGGGTGGCGTGGCGGCTTCGCCCCCGGCACCACGCTCAATGACCTCGACCTGCGGGCTGCTCCACGGTCCGGTCACCCGGAATTGGGTGCGGCCCATCTTTTGCATCGGGCTCTTGAATATCGCCTGGGCCAGTGCTCCGAGCGCGACCCCGGCCGGGCCACCGGCCAGCGCGCCGAGCGCCGGCAGAATCGAGCTGGACTTGGGCAACACCTCGATGGTCTGATCGTAGCGCTCTTCGATCAGCAGCGTCCGGCCACGGACCCGAATGCCGGCCGAACTGCTCTCGATTTTCAGGTCATCGGTCGTCGCCACGCCGTTGGCCAGCGTAAATGAGCCCTGGATACTGTTGAATTCCAAGCCTTCACCGAACAGATCGCCAAAGTCGAGAATCAGCCGGCGCGGCAACTCGGCCAGGCTGATCAGGCCCAATAACCGGCCTGCGCCGCCGGGCTCGACATCCAGGAACCGCCCAGACCCAACTTCGATTCCCAGCGTACCGTCGATCTTTTCCAGGCCGAACGCCGCCGGTGAGCCGGCCCAATTGGCGATGATCGACGCGCGGGTTTCGCCGCCTGCCACCAATCCAGCGAAACTCAGCGCATCCAGCATTCGGCCGAGGTCTTCGGACTCGAATGCCAACGCGAAGCGCGACCGCGAGCTGCCGCCGATGGCGGTCCAATCTCCGGTGGCCGAGAGCTTCAACATGTCCGAGTCGGTCTCCAAGCGCTCGACGTGCAGGCCTTCCGGCGTCGGGTAGGTGTCCAGCCGGGCCCGGCCGAGCTGCGCATCGCCGAAGCGCAGGTCTTCCACGCGCAGACGCAGCGGCGGCATTGCGGTCGGGTCGGGATTGCCGGTATCGGCGCTGGCGATGCGTCCGCTGGGCCAATACAGGCGCTGAAAGTCGCCGGTCAGCGCGTCCACGCCGTCGCGCGGAAAAACCATGCGCCCGGCGATCTCCGGCCCGTCCAGATCCAGGGTCATGCTGTCGGCGGCTACCGAGAGCGCGACATGGGTGTCGATGAATGCGCGATCGAGCAAGTCGAGTTCGCCGGCATGAATGTCCACACTGTGCAGGACGCCGCGCTCGGAGCCGCCAGTCGCCAGCCCGGCCCAGCCGGCACCGTCGAGCACCGGCACCTGTCCTATGACCCGCAGGCCGCGCCCGTCGTGCATGGCCTCGCTGGCGCCGATGAAACCGACCACGCCATCCAGCCCACCATCCGTCGCAACCGTTCCATTCAGCGTCATCAGCGCGCCGAGCTGCATCGCAATGGGTGCGGCGGTGACCGGAATGGCCATCTGCAACTCCAGCGGCAGGGCCTGATCGCTGGCCTTGCGCAAGGGCGCCGGCAGGCCGAGGGCCATGCCGCGCAGATCCGAGGTGATGTGCAGGCGCGCCGCCGGGTCCGGCTCAGCCGGCGTCGCGCGCGGCATTTCGATGGCGACCGACCAATCGCTGCGCCCGTCCAGGAACGGCCGCAGCCAGTCCAGGTCGGGCGCGTGATCGAGCAGCGACCCGGCCGGAAGGCGGCCGCGCAGACTCGCCTCGGCGAGCAGGGCCGGATCGGATACGAAGCCGTTGCCGGTGGCGAGACTGAAGCTGGCCACCTCCTCGCCCAGTCGAACCCGAAGCTCCTCTGCCGCCAGACCATCCCGGCTGAAGCGGATCCGGCCGTCGGCCCGATCGAAGGCGACCTCCCACTCGCTGTGCGCCAGCGGGGCATTGGAGATATCAGCGGTACCGCGCACCTCGGATTCGCCCAGCTCAGGCCGCAGCGGCTGCCTGATCTGCAGTTGAATCGCGGCGCGACCGCCCAATTGCAACGCGCTGAGGTGTTCGCCGTGGCTATTGCGCAATGGGCTGGCCCGCAGCAGCGCAAGCACCTGCGAACCGCTGGCCGCTGCGGTCAGTTCAAGGTTCAGCACGGGCTGGCGGAAGTCGCTGATGGAACCGCTGATGCGCTGGACCTCGCCGCCGCCAATGGCGCCGGTTCCGGCGATGCTCACGCTCTGGCTGGTGAACGTCAGGTCGGCACTCAGTCGATCGGCGGCCGGCCAGTCGGCGCTGAACACCAGAGGTACGCCCTCCATGCTCACCTGCGCATTGAGCTGACCCTCGTTGTCCCTGAAGGGCCAATCGATCAGCGCGCCACCCATGGCCACCCGACCCGAGACCAGCCGACCATCGGTAATCGCCCGGTCCAGCCAGCCGATCAGGTTGGGCGACATGGTATGCCGCAGCCAGAAGCGTTTGAGCGCGGTCGCCTGCCCGGGCTCCACTTCGGCGGTGAGAAACAGCAATGGGACATCGGGCTCGGATCCATCGAGCCGCAGCGCCGCCCGCAATCCCAATCCCTCGGAGAACACTCGCAGCCCGCTGGTTTCGGCCACGAAGCCTTGGCCGGAACGCCAGGCACGTATCGCGCCGGTCAGTTCCAGCGCCAGCGGGTCGCCCAGCGAGACCGGCCAATCCAGTCGCGGCGTCGCGGCTTGGTCGAACGTCAGCGAGGCGCTGCTTTCATCGAACACCAGCTCAGCGGCCAGACCCTGCGCGCCGGGCGCCCTGTCGAGCGCCAGCCAGCCCAGCGACTGGATCGCCGCGCGCCCCCGAAAGCCGCCATTCGCGATGGCCACCGCGTCCAGGTCGACCACGCTCAGCTTCGGCGAAGCCAGATAGATCCACCGGCGGATCGGCGCATCCAGCCGGTCGCTGAGCGAGAGCAGGGCCAGCCAGGGCGATAGCTCGACGGAATCCGCCAGCGCGCCGCCGCGCTGGCCGGTGCCCAAGACCAGACCGTCGTAGCGATGCTCGATCGCGGCTTCGCGCCAGCGCAACATCGGAACATCGAGCCGCCAGCCGTGCCCGGCCTGGCTACGCCAGCGAGCGGATGCACGGAACCGATTGATGGCCAGGCGCGGCTCGATGCCGGTAGCCTCGGGGCGGGTCAAGTCGAGCGCGATAGGCTCAGTACCACGCAATGCCAGTGCCGCCATATCCGCTTCCAGCACGACCGACTCGAATCCGGTCTGGCTCCAATCGGCCCACAGTTGAAGCGAGCCGCGGCCGGCCAGTGGCTCGACGCCGGCCAGCCCGGTCAGCACCGCCAGCGCCGACGCCTCGATGTCCTCTCCGCCCAGCCAAAGCCGGCCGCCTCCGGAGCGGTCGATGTCGGCGACCACGGCGAGCGGCGGCTGGTCGTCGGTAGTGCGCAAAAGCAAACCGGCACGCACCCGCGAATCTTCGACCCGCACCCGCGCGTCGAAACGCGGGATCGCGATGGTCAGATCGCGCTTTTCCAGTCGCAGTGTCAGTGCAGCGTTGCGCACCTGCAATTCGCCCAGACCCTGGAGAGCGGCGAGCGGATCTTCGCTCGAATCGCCTTTGACCAATCCCTTCAGCGCCCAACTGCCATCGACGGACTGGGTCAGGGTGAGATCCAGATCGCCCAGTTGCAATTCGGTCAGCGGTCGACCGGGAACGAAGCCGGAGTAAATGGAAACCAGCAAATCGGCACTGCCGATGACCAGCTGATTACCCGGCTCGCCAATCGTCAGATCATGCAGGGAGAGCAGCGGCCCGCGGCGGGTCCAGCGCGTCTGAAGACTTTTGAAACCGATGGTTTGACCGGATTGTCCGCTGATCCAGGCAGCCACCCGATCGGGGTAGCGCTCGAGCGCCGGCAACAGCTGACTGACCAGGCCGACCAGCGAGGCGACCAGAATCAGGCCGACCGCCACACCGTATCCGACCAGCCGCCGCAGCCGGCGGAATCTGGATTTCCAGTGCGTGGTCAACGTGCCGACCCGACGGTCGGGACAGCACCGCGTTGCCCGGCTGCTCGCGCGCCGATCCGCACCTCAGAGAAGCACGACATCGAACTGCTCCGGCAGATAGCCGCTTTCGGACTGAAACCGCACGCTGCGCCCGAGAAACTCCTCCAGCTCGGCAACGGCCGCCGACTCCTCTTCGAGGATGCGGTCGACCACGCTGGGAGCAGCCATCACCAGCAGCCGCCGGGCATCGAATTGGCGCACAGCACGGGTGATCTCCCGGAAGATTTCGTAGGTCACGGTTTCGGCGCTGCGCACGTGCCCGCGTCCGCCACAGGTCGGGCATGGCGCGCACAGCTGCCGGGCCAGGCTGTCGGTGGTGCGCTTGCGTGTCATTTCGATCAGGCCAAGCGGCGAAAAATCGTGCACGCTGGTTCGCGCACGGTCGCGCGAAAGCCCTCGTTCAAGGGTCCGCAGGACCTGCCGGCGGTGCTCTGCATCAGCCATGTCGATGAAGTCGATGATGATGATTCCGCCCAGATTGCGCAGCCTCAACTGCCGGGCCACCGACTGCGCGGCCTCCAGATTGGTTCGATAGACCGTTTCTTCCAGATTGCGCTGACCGAGAAACGAGCCGGTATTGACGTCCACCGTGGTCATCGCCTCGGTTTGATCGATGACCAGATGACCTCCCGATTTGAGCGGCACTTCCTTGAGCAATGCCCGCTGAATCTCGTCCTCGATGCCATACAGATCGAAAATCGCACGCGGACCCGGATAATGTTCGATCCTGGACACCAAATCAGGCATGAACCGCTCGGCAAAATCGCGCATTCGGTCGTAGGTTTCGCGCGAATCCACTCTCACCCGCTCGACATCCGCCCTGGTCAGATCGCGCAGCGCGCGCAGCGGCAGCGGCAGGTCCTCGTAGACCCGCTCGCCGACCCGCGACTGGGCACAGGCATCGCGCACGCCGGCCCAGGCGCGCTGCAGGTAGTCGATGTCCTCGGCCATCGCGCTGTCTGGCTGGCCCTCGGCATTGGTCCGAACGATGTAACCGCCCGGCACCTCGGGCACCAGCGACTGCATCAGCGCCTTGAGTCGCTCGCGCTCCTGTTCATCCTCGATGCGGGCCGACACGCCCAGCACGTCGGTCTGCGGCAGATACACCAGATAACGCGACGGGATGCTCAGCTGCGTGGTCACCCGGGCGCCCTTGCTGCTGATCGGATCCTTGACCACCTGGACGACCAGTTCCTGCCCCTCGTGAACCAGTTCGGTGATCGACGGCAGCACGACACTGGCCGGCGAATCGCCTGTGACGCCGGCTGTCTGCGGAGGGCGGATCACATCGGATACGTGCAGGAATGCCGCGCGACGCAGGCCGATCTCGACGAATGCCGCCTGCATCCCGGGCATCACCCGCTGCACGCGGCCCTTGTAGATATTTCCGACCTGGCCGCGCTGGGAGCTGCGCTCGATCATCAACTCCTGCGCGATGCCGTTTTCGACCACAGCCACGCGGGTTTCTCGCGGAGTGACATTGACCAGAATTTCTTCGCTCACGGGGAATGCTCGGATAGGGGAAACTTCGACGCGCGCCAGCAAGCACAGTTCAAACCTCAACTCCGAAACCGGCCAACAGAGAGCGCGTTTCGAACAGCGGAAGGCCCATCACGCCCGAATAACTGCCCGACAGATGTGCGATCAACGCCCCGCCACGACCCTGCACTGCGTAGCCACCGGCCTTGTCGTGCCATTCGCCGGTCGCGATGTAGCGATCGATCTGTGGCGCACTCAACTGCCCGAATCGCACCCGGGTAACGCACTGGGCACTGTCCCGATGCCCATTGGACAGCAGCCAGACGGTGGAGATCACTTCGTGCTCGGTTCCCGACAGTCGACGCAGCATCGCAGCCGCCTCCGCGCCGTCGGCCGGTTTGCCGAACACATCGCCGCCCAGCACCACTTCGGTATCGGCGCCCAGCACCAGCGCATCCGGTTGGTCAACCAAGGCGGCCAGCCCGGCTTCCGCCTTTTCGCGGGCGACCCGGCTGACGTATGCCGAGGGTGACTCATCGGCCCGGCGATGCTCATCGACCGAGGCATCGATCAGCTCGAAGTCGACGCCCAATTGGGTCAGCAACTCCCGCCGGCGCGGAGATTTGGAAGCCAGATACAGCATCCGCCTAGGATAGCGCGCTGACCCTGCGCCTTGGGTGCAGTTGTTCACAGCTGCCAGATCAGTCAAGCAGGTTCGCGTCGGCAGGCTCGCGGCAGCGCGAGTCCGTCACGTCGGGAGTCGATCCAGCTGGAGCCGATATTGCATCGCCGCCGCCTCGCTGCTATGCTTCGCGGTCTTTGTTGGCCACTTTCCAGGATTGCCGCCATGAAAGTTCTCTCGTCCCTCAAGTCGGCGAAGACCCGCCACCGCGATTGCAAGGTCGTCCGCCGTCGCGGCAAGGTTTTTGTCATCTGCAAGTCCAACCCGCGTTTCAAGGCTCGCCAGCGCTGATTGCTCTGCAGCCGCCTCGTTTGCGGCCGGGTTGTGTCGCTAGAAAGGCCGCTCAATGCGGCCTTTTGCGTTGATGCTCTCGAGCGCACCGACTGCGCGGCCTTTCGCCGATCATGGCGGCGGGCGCCAGGTTCTGGTACAAAACCTCAAACCGCTTCGGGGAGACAGCCCATGATTCGACCGATCGCACTTGCAGCGCTGATGACCGCCCTCGGCGCGCCCGTCCCGGCTTCGGCCGATGTTCTGTTGATCGAGCGGGTCAGGATCGCCGAATCGGTCGCCCTGCCCGCACGCGGCCTCAGCATGGCTCAGGTCGAGGCCCAGTTCGGCAGCCCGCAATCCCGACTGGATCCGCGCGGTGGTCAACAGCCACAATGGCCGGTCATTCATCGCTGGAGCTACCCCGAATTCACCGTCTACTTCGAGCGCGACCGGGTGATCGACGCCGTGCTGGCCAAGGCCGTCCCGGAAGAGATCGGCCCCAAACCCATCAACTGAGGCAACACCGGACATGAGCGGACCCACCCCGCGCTGGCCCGCGGAGTGGGAAACCCAGTCCGCCAGCTTGATCGCCTGGCCCCATGCCGGCACCGACTGGGCCGAGCGCCTGGCCGAGGTCGAGGCCAGTTTTCTCGAACTCGCCGCAGCCATCGCCGCGCGCCAGCGCCTGCTGGTGTGCGTGCCCGATGACGCGCTCCGCCAGCGGCTTGAGGGCCAATTCACGGCACGGGGCATCGAGCCCACCCGAACGACCTTCGTGATGGTCGACTACGACGACACCTGGTTGCGCGACTCCGGGCCGATCACCCTGACCGACGACGACAGGGGATTCACCCTGCTCGACTTCCGGTTTACCGGCTGGGGCGGCAAGTTCGCTGCCGCCGCCGACGACGCGCTGGTCGCGCACCTGCACGGCTCCGGGGTGTTTGTCGCTACCCGGCACGCGCGCATCGAGTTCGCCCTCGAGGGTGGCGCCATCGACGGCGACGGCGAGGGCACGGTGCTCACCACCTGGCGCTGCCTGCACGAGCGCCATCCGCAGCTCAGCCGCACGCAAATCGAATCGCAGCTGATCGAAAGTCTGGGCGCCCGGCGCATTCTGTGGCTCGACCACGGCTATCTGGAGGGCGACGACACCGACGCCCATGTCGACACGCTGGCCCGGTTCGCCTCGCCCGACAGCATCGTCTACCAGGCCTGCGACGATGCCGATGACCGGCACTACGCCGAGCTGTCGGCGATGGCCGGGGAGCTGGCCGCGCTGCGCACCGTCGATGGTCGACCCTACCGTCTGTACGCCCTGCCCTGGCCCCAGCCCATTCTCGACAACGGCCGTCGCCTGGCGGCGTCCTATGCCAACTTCCTGATCGTCAACGGTGCCGTACTGGCGCCGACCTACGGCGACCCGGCCGATGCCCGCGCCCTGGCGGTGCTGGCGCAGGCCTTTCCCGGGCGCGACATCGTGCCGGTGCCCTGTCGCCCGCTGATCTGGCAGAACGGCAGCCTGCACTGCCTGACCATGCAGTTGCCAGCCGGCCTGCTGCGTTGATCCGGGCCGAAATCCGTCCCGTTCGCCCCGCCAAGTAGAATGCCCTCATGAAAACGCGAATTCTCCCGGTCGCCCTGGTGCAGGAACGCAATCACGGCGACGCCGAAGCAAACCTTGCCGTGATCGAGCAGCGGGTCGCCCACGCCGCCACGGCCGGCGCACGTTTGGTGCTGTTGCAGGAGCTGCACAACGGGGCCTACTTCTGCCAGCACGAGAGCGTCGACGAGTTCGACCTCGCCGAGCCGATTCCAGGTCCGAGCACTGAGCGCCTGGCGGCGCTGGCCAAGCGACACGCCGTGGTCATCGTCGGTTCGCTGTTCGAGCGCCGTGCCGCCGGTCTGTACCACAACACCGCCGTGGTGCTGGACAGCGACGGACGCCTCGCCGGTCGCTACCGAAAGATGCATATCCCCGACGATCCGGGATTTTACGAGAAGTTCTACTTCACCCCCGGCGATCTCGGCTTTAACCCGATCGACACTTCGGTGGGTCGTTTGGGCGTGCTGGTGTGCTGGGACCAATGGTACCCAGAGGCTGCCCGGCTGATGGCGCTGGCCGGCGCCGACCTGCTGCTCTACCCAACCGCCATCGGCTGGGATCCGACCGAAAACCCCGATGAAAACGCCCGGCAACGACAGGCGTGGCTGACCAGCCACGCCGGCCATGCGGTTGCCAACGGCCTGCCCGTGCTGAGCTGCAACCGGATCGGGCTGGAGGCCTCGCCGATGGGCGCCGCCGGCATCGACTTCTGGGGCTCCAGTCACGTGCTCGGCCCGCAGGGCGAATCGCTGGCGCTTGCGTCCACCGACAGCGCCGAAGTTCTGCTGGCGGAGGTCGATCTGACCAGGAGCGAGGCAGTGCGGCGCATCTGGCCATTCCTGCGCGACCGGCGGATCGACGCCTACGCCGACCTGCTGCGCCGCTACCGGGACTGACCGCCGCACCCCATGCCGCTTGCCCCTACGCCAAGTCACGTTTCACAACTACGCCTCGCCAGCCCGCTGATCGGGCTGTTCATCGGCCTGCTGGTCGGCGTGTCGCCGATGGCGTCGATGGCGCAGGAGGCGTCCGTCCCCGGATTGGCCGCAATCGAGACGGCGCGCGAGCACGTCGCGGAAGCCACGCTCAGCGATAGTCAGCGACAGTCGGCGCAAGCCGAGCTGGCGGCGGCCGAAAAATTTGTCCGCGAAGCCTCGGCGCTCGAAGAAAGACTGATCGAGCTTCGCAACAGCACCGCAGCGCTGCCAGCGCGGGCGCGCGAGCTGGAAGCCACCCTGACCGAAAACCGCGAAAGCCAGCTGGCGGCGTGGCGCAGCCGGGTCGCCGCCATGGATGAAATCGAAAGCCTGGAACTGCTGCTGGATCAGGAGCGCGCCGCCCTCTCCGACCTCAGTCGCCAGCGACAGGCGGTCTCGGTCCGCCTCGCCGAAGCCCTGGCCCGCTCGCCGCAGGACAACGCCGAACGCGTGGCCCAGCAGAGTCGCCTGGAAGAACTCGGTACGCCACTGCAGGGCAACGGCGAGCCGGCTGCCCTGCAGGATGCGCGCCGCCTGCGCCGGGAAGGTGAGCGTCAACAATTGCGCCTCGCGCTGGAACTGCGCGAGGCCGAAACCAGCAGCGCCGCGCTCTGGCAGCGTCATCATGAGCTGGAGCTGCGCGCGTTTCGGCACCTGCAGTCGCTGCACGAGGCCAGGCTGAAGATACTGCAGGACGCCATCGCCGAGCTGGGCCGGCGTTCGCTGCTGGATCTTGTCGAGCGACTGAATGGTCAGCTCCAGGAAATCGGCGACCAGGCGGGTCCGGTGTCTCGCGCCGCCGGCGTCAACGCTGGCATTGGCGCCCGACTGCTGGCCAACCACGAGCGACTGGCCAGCGAACGGCGATCGCTTACCGAGGCCATCTCGGCCAGGGACCGGGTCGCCTCCACGCTGCGCGACAGCCAGGCGCGGCTGAGTCTGGCCGGGCGCAGCGAGCAGGTCGGTCAGTGGCTGTGGAGCGAACGGCGCCGGCTGGAATCCTCGCGAAGTCTGGATCAAAACCTGGGCCGACTGCGCAATCGGCTCGGCGGACTTCGACTGGAGCTGCTGGAGGCCAGCGAAGCGCGCCGCGAGCTGGTCGAAGTCGGCGAACTGGCCCGCGATCTGCATCAGCAGGCCGGCGCACTCGACGAGCCGGATGCCGGCAGCGTCGAGCAGGTGGCCCGGCTGGAACCCTTGCTCGTCGAGCGCGCTGCGCTGCTCGATCAACTGGAGCCGCTGCTGCGTCGTCGCATCAGCACGCTCGAACAAACCGAGCTGGCGTTGCAGACACAGATGGAAAACAGCCTCGCTCTGGAACAGATCCTGGATCGCCACCTGCTGTGGATTCCCAGCCATCGGCCGCTCGACTCGGCCTGGCTGGCCCGTATACCGGAGGGCGTCTACGACCTGATCAAGCCGTCGCGATTCCAGACCAGTGCCCGGCTGCTCGCCGATTCGGCCACAGAACACCCGGTGCGCTACGCCATCGGCGCGCTGGTGGTATTCGCACTGTTCTGGCTGCGGCGACGCGCGCGGCCGGCACTGACCGAGCTGGCGCAGGCGCTGCGCAGCGTGCGTACCGACCGATACCGATTTACCGGCACCGCCCTGCTGTGGACCCTTCTGGCGGCGCTTCCCTGGCCGGTGGCCGCCTGGGTGCTGGGCGATTTGCTGCAGGGCGTGGGCAACGTCGGCAGGTTCAGCGAATCGCTGGGCCGCGCGCTGATGCTGATCTCGCCGATCCTGCTCGCGTTCGCATTCCTCTACCATGCCAGCATCGAGCAAGGCCTGGCGCACAAGCACTTCCGCTGGCCGCGCGCGCGCCGTGAGGCGCTGCTGCGCTGGATGCCGCGCCTCACCGCCGTGCTGCTGCCGCTGTACTTCGTCGTCGCGCTGGCCTTCGTCCGCAATCAGGACATCGCCATCGACATACAGGCCCGAAGCGCGCTGGTACTGTTGTGTCTGGCATCGGCGCTGGCGTTGTGGCGGATGCTGGTGGCCGGCCAGGTCTGGAGCAGCCGGGGCGACGCGCGCGAGACATCGCTGGCGCGAAAACTGTCCAGAGGACTGCTGCCGCTGGGCATGCTGGTGTTGGCCGGTCTGGCGCTGACCGGTTACGTCTATACCTCGGCGATTCTGGTCAAGGCGCTGCTGGAAACCGTGATCGTGGTGATCGCGGTTGCGCTGGCGCACGGCTTATTGGCGCGCTGGCTGATGCTTGGCGAGCGGCGGCTGATTCTTCGTCGCCTCCAGAAACAGCAGGAGACGGCGCAATCGGACGCGGTCGCCGGCGGGGGCGAAAGCGGCGAGGTCGCGCTGCCGGACTTCGATCAGGATTTCAACCTCGAAATGATCGGCGCTCAGTCCAAGCGCCTGCTGCGCGCACTCAAGCTGGCGCTGCTGGTGGCCGGGCTGGCGTGGGTCTGGCTGGACGTGCTGCCGGCTTTTTCGCGCCTCGACGAGATCGCTCTCTGGCATTTCAATGACCTGGGCGCCGAGGGCGAAACGGTTCGCCTGCCGGTCACCCTGATGGCCTTCCTGCTGGGCGTGCTCACCCTGCTGCTGACCGCCGTCGCCGCCCGCAATCTGCCCGGCCTGCTGGAAGTGGGGCTGCTGTCGCGGATGCGGATGGACCGCGCGGCGCGCTACGCCGCAACCAGCCTGGCGCGCTACGCAATCGTGATCGCCGGCGTGATGATCGGGCTTGGTCTGCTGGGCCTGCGCTGGTCGCAGTTGCAGTGGATGGCGGCCGCACTCACCGTGGGCCTGGGTTTCGGGCTGCAAGAGATTTTCGCCAACTTCGTATCCGGCCTGATTCTTTTGTTCGAGCGCCCGTTTCGGGTCGGCGACACCATCACCGTGGGCGACCTGTCCGGCACGGTCACCCGCATCCGCACTCGTGCCACCACCATCCTGGATTTCGACAACAAGGAAATCGTGGTGCCGAACAAGAATTTCATCACCGGCCAGCTGATCAACTGGACGCTGAGCGACACCACGCTGCGCCTCACCGTGAAGGTGGGCGTGGCTTATGGCAGTGATGTGAATAAGGTACACGCCCTGCTGCTTCAGGTCGCCAACGAGCACCCCGGCGTACTGGCCGAACCAGCGCCACGCAGTCTGTTTCTGAACTTCGGCGCTAGCTCGCTCGATTTCGAATTGCGCGCCTTCGTCGGCACCGTGCAGGAGCGTCTGCACGTGGTCAATGATCTCAACGGCCGCATCGCCGAACTGTTTGCCGCCGAGGGCATCGAAATCGCCTTCCCGCAGATGGACATCCACGTCCGCCACCTGCCGCCCACCCCACACGAGTCGCCCGAATCGCCGGAGCCCACACGCGCCTGAGGCACTGAGGCCCACTCTCAGCGCCGCTCTCGCGTCTTGGTGCACCGCCACGGCCGCCTCACGGTTGCTGTTCGAACCCCGAATCCCCAATCCCCAATCCCCAATCGCCACCCCATGCCCGACAACATCCCCACCCACTCCCAGCCGCCCGCGACCGATCAGCCAACCGCCATCGTCGAGCGCGACGGAATCCGCTTTACGCTGCTCGGCACCGCACATGTGTCGCACGCCAGCGTGGAGGCGGTGCGCTCGATGATCGCTTCCGGCACCTATCAGGCGGTCGCGGTCGAGCTCGATGCGCAGCGTCACCAGGCGCTGACCGGGAAGAATGAATTGCACACACTGGACCTGTTCGACATCATCCGGCAGGGCAAGGCCGGGCTGGTGGCGGCCAATCTGGCGCTTTCGGCCTATCAGCGGCGCCTGGCCGAGCAGTTGGGCATCGAACCCGGCGCGGAGCTGAAGGCCGCCTCGGAAGGCGCCCGCGACAACGGCCTCGAGCTGAAGCTGATCGACCGCGAGGTGGGGCTCACGCTGCGCCGCGCGTGGTCGGCGCTGAGCATCTGGGGCCGAGCCAAGTTGATGGCTTCTCTGGCCACCGGTCTGCTGGTCGACGAAAAAGTCAGCGACGAGGAAATCGAGCGCCTCAAGGAAGGCGACATGCTGGAGAGCAGCTTCGGCGACTTTGCCGCCGGCAGCCCCCCGCTTTACCAGGCACTGATCGACGAGCGCGACAGCTACATGGCGGCACGGTTGCGCGACGCCGGTTTCGGCGCCGGCGTGAACGAGGTGCTGGTCGTGATCGGCGCCGGACACCTCAAGGGCACCGCCGAACGCCTGGCCAACGACCAACGCGAACCGCAGCCGCTGTGCCGCGAACTGGAAGCCGTGCCGGCCGGCAGCCGGATTCCCTGGTTTACGCTGCTGCTGGCGGTGTTTCTGATCGGTGGCTTCGCCTGGGGATTTTCTCAAGGTGCCGACGTAGGCAGTGCTCTGGCGATCACCTGGATACTGGCCACCGGCATTCCCGGCGCAATCGGCTGTGCCATGGCCGGCGGCCATCCGCTGAGCATCGCTGCCGCCTTCCTCGCCTCGCCGATCACGCCACTGCACCCGGCACTGTCGTCGGGCATGGTTAGTTCGGCCGTGGAGGCCTGGCTGCGTCGGCCCACCTACGCCGATTTCATGCGCCTGCGCGAGGACACCGGCACGCTCAAGGGCTGGTGGCAGAACCGCGTGTCACGCATCCTGGTCAACTTCATGCTGACCAACACCGGCACCGCGCTGGGAGTCACAGCCGGAGGCGCACAGTTGCTGGCGCGGATGCTTTGAACCGGCAGACAAGGCACGCGCCCTGCCCGCCGATTCAGCCCTCAACCTTCCGCTGGCTGCGGATCTGGTGCGGTCGATCCCCGGCCCTCACGCCCGCTGCACTTTCCCGGCAAACGGCACCCGCGCCAGGGCGCGGCGCAGCCAGTGGCTGGTCCACAGCCTCAGGTCATCGAGAATGGCGTAGATGGTCGGCAGAAACAGCAGGCTGACCACGGTCGAGAACAACAGGCCACCTGCGATGGCGCGCGCCATCGGATAATAGGCTGGCCCGTCGCCGCCCAGCTGCGTGGCGCTTAGACTGAGCGGAATCAGGCCCAGCAATGTGGTGCCCACGGTCATCAGGATCGGCCGCAGTCGCTCGCGGCCGCCGGCGACCAGCGCCTCGGTGCGCTGCATGCCTTCGCGGCGCAGATTGTTGATGTGCTCGATCATCACGATTCCGTTGTTCACCACCACGCCCATCAGCACCAGAATGCCGATCGCCGCCATGATCGAGAACGTGGTTCCGGTCAGCCAGAACAGCCAGAAAACGCCAAGCGCGGAAAACAGAATGCCGCTGAGGATGGCCGCCGGGAACAGCAGCGATTCGAACAGAGCGGCCATCACCACGAAGATCATCAGCAGCGCGATCAGCGTGTTGAAGCCCATGCGCGCGCCAGCGTCGTCGTTTTCCTGGAAGCTCTGGCCGAAACTCCAGGCGTAACCCGGCGGCAGACTGACCTCGGCCATCGCCGCTTCGATGGTCTTGCGCGCATCCGGCAGCAGCACGCCTTCGGCCAGATTGGCCTGGATGGCGAGCGAGGTGCGCCGGTTCTGCCGGTTGATCTGGCTGGGTCCACGCTGGATGCCGGCCTCCACCACCGCCATCAGCGGCACGGCGCTGCCGTCCGGCTTCTGCAGGGTGTAGCGGCTGAGATCGGCGATGCTCTGGGATTCGCTGTCGGCGAAGCGCAGCCACATCGGCACTTCCTTGCCGTCGGCACGAAATTCCCGCAGCGGCGTTCCGCGCAGTGCGATGCCAACGTAATTGGCCACTTCCTCGGCGGTAAAGCCATACAGGGCGGCGCGATCACGGTCGACCGACACCTTCACCTCCTTGTTCTCGTCGCCCAGGTCGGCGCGGACATCGCGCAGCTCCGGGTAACTGGCCAGCATCGGCACCAGCGATTCCGACAACTCGCGCAAGGTCTCGGCCGAATCGCCCTGCAGGAAGAACTCGACCCCCGCGCCGCTGCCGCTGCCGCGCTGCTGCTGGCCGAGTATCAATTCTGCGGTCGCCAATTTCGGCAACTCGGAGACGATCAGCTCCTGAATCTTCGCCGGCGTCTCGCCGCCCATCGCGTCCTCGGCCAGCGTCACCCGGGTTGCCGCCCAGCCGCGCTCGGAGTACCAGCTGTAGATCTGGGTGATGCCGAAGCGCTCGCGATGCTCGTCGAGATAGGTTTCGATCCGGCGCACCTCACCCGACAGCTGTTCCAGCGGGTAGGAGCTCTTCCAGCGGTACTGGATGTCGAACTCGCGCCGGCTTTCGTTGGAGAACATGTCGAACTGGGTGCCGGTCGCCGGCAGCATGCTCAGGGCAATCACCATGACGATACCCAGCACGCTCCAGCCACGATGACGCAGCGACCAGTCCAGCGCGCCGGCATAGCGGACTTGCAACCAGTGAATCAGACCCTGGCCGCGACTGCCCGACGGCGGCGAGGCGATACGTGCCGACAGCATCGGAATGAGACTGACCGCGATCAGCCAGGACACCAGCATGGAAATGGTGATGGTCACCGCAACATGCGACAGGAACAGGCTGATCTGATTGCGTTCGCCGAAGATGTTCGGCAAGAACACGATCACCGAGGTGAGCGTGCCGGCGCTGATCGCCAACTGCACGCCGCGGGTGCCCTCGATGGCCGCACGCCAGGGATTGCCGGGATATTTTTCGCGGTACTGATAGATGCTTTCAGTCACCACCACGGCGTTGTCAACCAGCATGCCGACCGCCAGCAGCAGTCCCATCATCGACAGGATATTCAGGCTCAGGCCGAGAAACTGCATGATGCCCAGGGTGACGATGATCGCCACCGGAATCGCGGTGGCCACCATCAGCGTGGACGGCCAGTGGCGCAGGAACCCGAACAGCACCAGCACGGCCAGCACCATGCCGATCAGGCCCGAACTGGCCAGTTCGGTGAGCGATTCGGTGACGCCGCGTGCCTGGTTTTCGATGATGGTGAAGGAAATGCCATCGAGCTCCGGCCGTTTGGAAATCGGGTCCAGCTCGGCCAGCACGGCGCGCCCGACATCGACCAGATTGGCATTGCGCTCCTTGAAGATATCGATGCCGACCGCGGGTCGGCCTTCCAGCCGCCGGCCGTAATCGAGCCGGCTGGGCTTGAACTGCACCTCGGCGATGTCTTCGAGCCGGGTGCCGCGTTCGTCCAGCACCAGCCCGCGCACCTCGGCCAGACTGGCCAGCTCGCCGACCGGCTGTACCCGCAGCCGGCGGGTGCCATCGTCGATTTCGCCGGCGGAAACGCTGAAGTTGGCGGCCTGCAGGCGCTGCGCCAGGACATTGAGACTCAGCCCGTGAGCCGCCACCCGATCGGACGACACCGCGATCTCGACTTCGGCCGGAGCGACGCCGGAAATATCGACCCGCGCCACGCCGGGCAGGCGCTCGATGCGTCGCTTGATCTCGCGTTCGAGCAACTCATAGCTTCCGCTCAGATCGCGATCCGTAGCAAACCGCACCCGCAGCACCGGCTGATCGGAGGTGGCGAACTTCATCACGAAGTAGCGCTGCAAATCCTCGGGCAGATCGCCACGAATCGCGTCGACGCGCTCGCGCGCCTCGGATGCGACCACTTCGATATCGCGATTCCAGCTGAACTCCAGAAACACGAAGCCGCCATCGGCGCGCGCCTGCGAGTTCATCCGCTTCACGCCCGACAGCGTGGACAGCGCCTCCTCCACCGGGCGAATGATGGTGCGCTCGACTTCCTCCGGAGTGGAGCCGGGATAGGGAATATCCACGAAGATGAAAGGCGCCTGGATCTCCGGCAGAAAGGCCAGCGGCAGACGCTGCGAGGCGATCAGACCGATGACGATCAGCGACAGGAAGAACATCATCACCGTGACCGGTCGGCGCAGACTGATCTCGGCCAGGCTCATCCCGCGACGCCGGGCGGGAAGGCCGCTGTCCGGGGACTGCGGCGCGGGGGTCGGGGCGCGCTCGTCGCTCATGCCGGCTGCTCCCCGTCGGCGCGACCACCAAATTCGCGGTCGAGCTCGGCCACCGGCTTGGCCAGCCGGGCATAGGATGCATCCGTGCGACGATCGAGCAGGTTGTAGACCACTGGAATCACCACCAGGGTGAGCAGGGTCGAAACCAGCAAGCCGCCGATCACCGTGATCGCCATCGGGGCGCGCACCTCGGCACCCTCGCCCAGGCCGAGCGCCAGAGGCAGAAAGCCGAACAGCGTGGTCATCGTGGTCATCACGATCGGACGCAGGCGGGCCATTGCGCCCTCGATGATGGCGCGCTGCTTTTCCATGCCTTCGACGCGCAATTGGTTGATCCGGTCGACCAGCACGATGGCGTTCTTGACCACGATGCCGGCCAGCAGGATCAAGCCGATGAACACCACCACCGATATCGAGTTTGCAGTCAGGGCAAGCGCCAGCACGGCGCCGACCACGGCCAGCGGAATGGTGAACATGATGACGAACGGATGCAGCAGCGATTCGAACTGCGAGGCCATCACCAGATAAACCAGAAACAGCGCCAGTCCGAAGGCGAACAGCAGCGAGGATATCGACGAATCCAGCTCCTCGCCCTGCCCGCCGATGGCCAGCTCGATGCCGGCCGGCATCGGGTTTTCGGCCACGATGTCGCGCACCACCGCGACTGCCGAACCCAGGTCACCGTAGCGCAGGTTGGCGGAAATCACCGCCACACGGACCTGATCGGTGCGATGAATCTCGCTCGGCCCGGTGGTCGAAATCACATCGGCCACCGACTCCAGCGTCACCGGTCGTTCGCTCTGCGGGTTGACGATGAGTCGGCGGATATCCGCGACCGAGGCGCGGTCGGACTCGCGGGCCCGCACCAATACATCGATCTTGCGATCGCGGAAGCTGTAGCGGGTCGCCACTTCGCCACGCACCTTGCGCACCACCTGATCGGCGATCTGCCGGGTGGTCAGGCCCAGCGCCGCAGCGCGCTCCTGATCGAAACGAATCTGGATCTCCGGGAAGCCCGCCTCCACCGTGGATTTGATGTCGGCGAAGCGGTCATCGCCGGCCATCCGTGCGGTCAGCTCCCGGCCGGCCTGGGCCAGACGGTCCAGATCGCTGCCGCGCAGTTCGATTTCCAGCGGGGTGGCAAAACTGAACAACTCGGGACGACCGAAGTCGACCTCGACGCCAGGAAAGTTTCCTTCCATGCTGGCGCGCAGTTGCTCGGTCACGCTGGCCTCCAGCGCCTTGTCGGCACTGCGATCGAGGACAACCGTCAGGGTTGCGATGTTTTCGCCGGACTCGGTCGGGCTGGCATCCAGCCGGTTGCCGCTGCCGCTGATGCCGTAAAGCGCGCGGATGCCCGGCGCCTCGGCATTGAGTCGCTGGACATCGCGCACCAGCGTATCGGTATCGCGCAACTGGGTACCGGGCGCCAGCTTGGCGGTCATCGTGAAGCGGTCCTGCGCCAGCTGCGGAATCAGGTCGGTGCCCAGCCCTGGCACCAGCGAAAGGGCGAACACGAAGGCCGCCAGCGCGCTGCCCAGCACCAGCGTCGGCCGGGCCAGCGCCGCCGGCAGCAGCCGAAGGTAGCCGCGCTCGGCCCGGTCGTAGCCGAACATCAGCCCGCCGCCCAGCCACTTGAGCAGACGCCCGACGGTCAGCGCGAACACCCGGCCCAAGGTCACCACCAGCCAGGTGCCGGCAAACAGCATCCACGGCAGCACGAATGCACCCATCAGCACCACGACGGACAGCAGCAGGATCGGCAGCTTCAGCGGCAGCGTCGCCATCGCCAGCACACCGCGCGGCGTGCTGCCGCCCTTGGCCGGCAATGGCCAGCGCGCCAGATCGCGCATGAACCCCCACACTCGTCGCCAGGCGGGACGGCCATCGGCATCGGCTTCGATGGCATAGGCCAGCGGCGAAGACGCCTTGGTCGAGGCCAGCATCGGGATCAGGGTCAAGGCCACGACCAGCGACATGATCATCGCGATGGCGACGGTCAGCGCCTGATCGCCGAACAACTGCCCGGCCACGCCTTCGACGAACACCAGCGGCAGGAACACCGCCACCGTGGTCAGCGTGGAGGCAACGACCGCCATGCTCACTTCACGGGTGCCGACGATGGCCGACTCGATGATGCCAAGACCCCGTTCGCGGGCCTTGGCGATGCTTTCCAGCACCACGATCGAGTCGTCGACCACCATGCCGGTGGCCAGCGCCAGACCGGCCAGCGACATCACGTTGAGACTCAGGCCAAACTGGCCCATGAAGAAGAATGTGGTGATGATCGACACCGGCAACGACAGCGCGATGACGAAGGTGCTCCAGCCATCGCGCAAAAACAGGAAGATCAGCAGCAGCGCCAGCGAGCCGCCCCACAGCGCCTCGGACTTGACCTCATCGAGCGCCTGGCGGATGAACACCGACTGGTCCTCGATCTCAGTCAGCTTGGCGCCGGCCGGCAGCTGATCCTTGACGCGCTCCAGGCGCGCCTTGACGGCATCGGCCACGGCAACGGTATTGGCATCGCCCTCCTTGTAGATCGCCAGCTCGATCGCCTCGTCGCCGGCCAGTCGGATGATCGCCTCGCGCTCCTTGAAACTCTGGCCGACGGTGGCCACGTCCTTGAGCCGTATCGGCACGCCAGACACGGTTTCGATCAACAGCTCGCGCATGTCGTCGAGGCTGGCGAACTGGTTGACGGTGCGCACCAGATAGCGCTGACTGCCCTCTTCGATGCGGCCGCCGGAGACATTGACATTCTCCTGGCGCAGGCGGTCGATGACCTTGCCGACATCCAGATTCAACCGGGCCAGCTGCTGCTGGTCGATCAGCACCTGAACCTCGTCTTCGAGGCCGCCTGACACCTTGGTGGCGGCCACGCCGGCGACCGGGTCCAGCGCCTTCTTGAGTTCTTCATCGGCGTAGCGGCGCAGGCGCATCAGCTCGGCTTCGGCCGACGGCCCGGACACTTCGGCGCTGGACAGCGCCAGACGCATGATCGGCTCGGTCGACGGATTGAAGCGCAGCAGCACCGGCTTCTTGGCCTCCAGCGGCAGGCGGAGAATCTCCAGCTTGTCGCGCACCTCCATGCTGGCGCGATCCATGTCCGAGCCCCAGGCGAACTCCAGCACCACATCGCTCTGGCCGGTACGCGAAACCGAGCGCAGCTTGCGCAGGTTCTTGACCACGCCGACCGCTTCCTCGACCGGCTCGGAAATCAGATTCTCGACTTCCGCCGGCGCCGCGCCGGTGTATTCGGTGCGCACGGTCAGCGTGGGGTAGCTCAGATCGGGCAGCAGATTGACCTTCAGGTCGCGCAGGCCGATCAGACCGAACAGCACGAAGGTCAGCATGACCATCGCGATGGTGACCCGGCGTCGGGTGGAAAAGGCGGCCAGGCCGCCTTCGGTATCCGCAGCACTCATTGCGCAGCCGCCTGGGCGCCGCCGGAAACCGCGCTTTCGACCGCCTCAACCGGCTTGTCGTCGGCAACCACCGGGCCGTTGACCACCTCGATGCCGGCGCCATCGCGCAGCGTCGACTTGCCGATGGTCACCACCTGGTCGCCGTCCTCCAGACCGGAACGGATTTCCACCAGATTGCCGACCACATAGCCGACCTGCACCGATTTCCGCTGCGCCTTGCCGTCGCGAACCACGAACACCGCCGTCTCGCCGTCGCCCTCGATCAACGCTTCACGGGGCACGGTGAGCGCGTTCTCGCGCTGGTCGTATTCGATTTCCACGCGGCCGAACATGCCAGGACGCAATGCCGGCTGATTTTCGAACAGGGCAACCACCCGAAACGTGCCGCTGCCGGCGTCGACCACCGGGCTGACCCGATCGACCCGCCCGGTGAACTGCTGTCCGGGCACCGCGTCGACGCTGAGCGAAACCGGCAGGCCCGAACCCAGCTTGGCCATCTCGCGTTCGGGCACGTTAAGCACCGCCTCCAGCCGGCTGCTGTCGACGATGCGGAACATCACGCCATTGGTCTGGATCAGGTTGCCTTCCTTGACCATGCGCTCGGCGATCACGCCGGAAATCGGCGCGAGAATCCGCGTGTAGGACAGCTCCAGTTCGGCGATGTCGACCGCCGAGCGCTGGATATCGAGATCCGCGCGGATCTTCTCGTGCGCGTCGGCGCTGACCAGTTGCCGCTCGAACAGCTCCTGGGAGCGGGCGAACTCGCGCTCCAGCTTCTTCAGCGTTGCGCGCTGCTGGGCCAGTGCCAGGCCCTTGCGATCAGGATCGAGCCGCGCCAGCGGCTGACCGGCGCTGACCTGATCGCCCTCTTCGGCCATCAGGCTGTTCAGCACGCCGCTGGTCTTGGCCACCACCAGCGCTTCCTCGACCGGCACCAGTGACGCGGTACCTGCGTAACTGGCGCTGATGCTGCGCCGCGCTGCGTTAACCGCCTCGACCGCGACCGGTTTGATGTCCTTGCCGTCGGCGTCTTTCTTGGCGTCCGCAGTCTCGGCGCTCGCATCATCGGCAGTCGCCGCCTGGTCGCCGGAACCGCCGGAGCAGGCCGACAGAAGCGCGGCCATACCGAACGAAAGCGTGAGTAACTTGAGGGCGTGGATTCCGTTACGGGGCATGTTGCAAGTTCCTGATCTGGGGCAGCCGGGGGTCGCGGGGACGAGTGTTCTGGTTTGTTGGTGTGATAGTGACCTATAACACCAGATATGTCAACAGCTCGGATCACTGTGTGCACATTGTGGTCGTGGAGAATCCAGAAAGCGCATGTACGAAGTCATCATGACCTTCGATGCATGAAGCCCAGCGGCCTGTCCCGACACGGTGTCCCGACACGGTGTCCCGACAGGGTGTCCCGACACTGATCGGGAACGACTCGAAGCCGCAAAAGCGGCAGCGATCCACGCATCTGAAGCAATGGACGCTATAATTGCGCGCTTGTGACCGCCACACCGCCCCACAACCGACGCCCGAGTCCCGAATGAATAAGCGTTTAGCACTGATCCTGATCGCCGCAGGCCTTGCCTCGGCCTCTGCCAGCCACGCCCAGGGCGATGCCGCGAACGGCCGGTCGCTGGCCTACACCTGCACCGGCTGCCACGGCATTCCCGGCTACAAGAACACCTATCCGCACTACCATGTGCCGCGGATCGGCGGGCAGAACTACGAATACCTGGTGACGGCATTGACCGCTTACCGCAACGGTGAGCGTCCGCACCCGACCATGCGCGCCCAGGCCGAAAGCTTCAGCGAGCAGGAAATCCGCGACATCGCCACCTACCTGTCCGGCCTGGCCGAACCCGCCCAGTGAACGAGCGCGCACCAATGACCCGAATTTTGTTTGTTGCCATCCTTTCCCTTTTCGCCGCCGACGCCCTGGCTCAGGGCAATATCGAGGCCGGCCAGCGCAAGGCGCAGGTTTGCCAGGCCTGTCACGGCCCCGACGGCAACGGCATCGGCGATCCGCAGTATCCGCTGCTGGCCGGCCAGCACGCCGACTACCTGGCCAAGGCCCTGCACGATTACAAGTCTGGCGTGCGCAATAACGCCATCATGGCCGGCTTCAGCGCCGCGCTCAGCGACGAGGATATCGCCGACCTGTCGGCCTTCTTCGCTGCACAAAAGGGTAAGTTGCGCACGCTCGACAGCGGCCGGTAAAGCCGCCGGCGCAGCCAGTCCGCACTCGCAACGTCGATCCGGCAGCCGTCGTTCAGCCTTCCAGCGCCGGCTTGCGGCAGCCGGTTTCGTAGATGCCGCTCAGGCGCCGGCGTTCCGCCTGCGAGCGCGCTTCGGTCAGTTGGTTCCACACGGTTTCGCAGGCGCGCAGCTCGTCGGCATCCAGCGTGTTCGGATCGTCCAGACCCAGCACCGGGTTGTTCGGTCCGACCATGCCGCAGCCACCCGACGCCGCCAAGACCACCACCGAGCAGACCAGCGTCCAGCCTGGCCGACCGGGAATCGGAATGCGCACCGTCGCGGTGCTGGCCCGGACCGCGCGCTCGAGCACTTCGGTCAGCACATCGTTGGTCGGCTTCCAGTAGCCATCGAAACGGGTCGCTTCGTAGACTAACGCGGGCGGCCGGTCGAAAATCTCGCCGGCGGTCTCCAGTCCGGCAATCTGGAAATCGAAATCACGGCCAACGCCAGTCGCCCGGTCGGTCTCGCTGAGCAGGCGCTCGCTCAAGGCAAGCGAACCATCATCCCGGTACAGGCGTTCGCTCAGCGCCCGTTCCTGCAGCGGCGCCGGCGTCGGTTGGGCAACCTCGGCCACCGGGGTGGGCGGCAACACGCGCGGTGCGCGGCGCGCAGCCGGTTCGGCCGGTGTGTCTTCGCGAGCCGGAGGCTCGATGCCCGGCGGGGTCGGCGGCGGCACGAAGACGAACTCCAGGCGCACCGGCTCCGGACCCGAGCGCACGACCGGCTGCGGCCTCGACCAGTCGCGCAGCGCCGTCAGGCCCAGTACGTGCATGACCAACACGAACAGCCAGACCGCCATGGTCCATAGCGGGGTGCGCGGCTGGGCGGGACTCACCGGTTTGGCCATCGTGCCTCGGACATCTGCCACTGTCGGTCGTTCGGGTGGCCGAAGGCTAGCGGTCAGCGCCGTAAAACGACGTTAACCGGGAAGCCGGGCAGGCACCGGCCTCAAGCCGGGCTCTTGTAGTAAGGCCTGGCGCCGTTGGCGTGATCGGTGGCGTCGCGCACGGCGGTGATTTCGGGCAGGCGCTGGCGCAGGGTTTTTTCGATGCCCTGCTTGAGCGTGACGTCGACCATGCCGCAGCCATGGCAGCCACCGCCGAAGCGCAAAATCACTTCGCCCTGCGCGGTCAGCTCCTCGAGCGCCACCTTGCCGCCGTGCGCAGCGAGCTGCGGATTGATTTCGGATTCCAGCAGCCAGCGGACCCGCTCGACCAGGCTGGCCTCGGCGCCCGGCTCGGAGCCTTTCATGCGCGGCGCGCGAATAGTCAGCTGGCCACCCATCGCCGAGCTTTGGTAGTCGATTTCGGCGCCATCGAAGTAGGTCGCGCTGTCGGCGCGTACATAGAGCGTAAAGCCGTCGCAGTCGAGCGACCACTCGTCGCCGGCGAGATCGGCCGGCTCGCAGAACTCCAGCCGGGCATCGGCCTTGGGCGTGCCCGGATCGACCGCCGAGAGCAGGATTCCCACGGCGTCACCGCCCTGACTCTCGATCAGATGGCGAAAATGGGTTTGCGCGTTTTGACTGATATCGATCATCACGGCATTGTAGCCACTCGAGCGGCCGCCCGCTGTGCACGGCGGCTGAATCACCAAGGAGGCAGCACACCATGACCGACATCGCAACCCTGCAACTGGCGCACTGCCAGCCGCGCGCCGGCGCCGAACATCGTCTCGCGGGCGGCCGCGTCGATGCGCTGCTGGGCGAACTGCCCGAATGGACGCTGATCGACGACGGCGGCGCGATCGAAAAGACCTTTCGATTTCCCGATTACTACCGAAGCATCGCCTTCGTCAACGCGCTGGCTTTCGTTGCCCACCGCGAAGATCACCACCCGGATCTGTCCGTCCACTACAACCGGGTCGTGGTGCGGTTTTCGACCCACGATGTCGGCGGATTGAGCGAGAACGACTTCATCTGCGCCGCCAAGGCAGAGGCGCTGGCCGCCGAGAGCCGCTGAACGGCGGCGTCGATTCGGGCAGCCGCCCGGCCGGCGATCAACTCAGCCGATCGAGTACGGACGCCAGCTCGGGCGCCAGCGGCGCGGAAATCAGGTACGGCCGCCGCCCTTCATCCAGGCTGAACTCCAGGCTGGCGGCGTGCAGGAACAACCGTTTCAGGCCCGCCCGCTTCTGAAGCCGGAGATTGGCCTCCTGATCGCCGTACTTGTCGTCGCCGGCCACCGGCAGACCGATGTGGGCGGCGTGGACGCGAATCTGGTGCGTGCGGCCGGTCGCGATGGTGACTTCGCAGAAGCTGGTTCCGCCGCGTCGCTCCAGCAGTTGAAACCGGGTGTGCGAAGGCTTGCCCTGCGCGTCGACGCGAACCATGCGCTCGCCGCCTTCCAATACCGCCTTGCGCAGCGGCTGATCGACCTCCATCGAACCGCCCGGAATCCGCCCGACCAGCAACGTGAGGTAGCGCTTCTTCACGCCACCCGGAACTCGCATCAGCGCCTGCAGCTCGATCAGCGCGCTGCGCTTCTTGGCGATCAACAGCAAACCGCTGGTATCGCGATCCAGCCGGTGCACCAGCTCCAGGTTCTGCTGCGGGCGCAGTGCGCGCAGCGTCTCGATGACCCCGTGCCGGATGCCGCTGCCACCGTGGCTGGCAATGCCCGAGGGTTTGTCCAGCGCCAGCAGCACGTCGTCTTCGAACACGATGGCATCGGCCAGCGAGCGCATGTGCTCCGGGCTGGGCGCGGAAACCGGCGCATCGGCGCCGAGCCGGACCGGTGGAATGCGCACCAGGTCGCCGGCTTCAAGCCGGGTGTCAGGTTTCGAACGCCCGCCGTTGATGCGCACCTGGCCGCTGCGCACCAGCCGGTAGACCAGACTGCGAGGCGCGCCCTTGAGCTGGCCGAGCAGAAAATTGTCGAGCCGCTGGCCGGCGCGATCGGCGTCCACGGTGACTGTTCTCACACCGACTCGCGGCTCGGCATCGGCGCCAGCAGGCGGTTCGGGGTGGATCTCTCGGGACTTGATCGCCATGGGCTCGCTATCTGCTACACTAGGGAAGTGGAGTAAGGTCTTGATTTCGCTGCACTGTGCGGGGTAGCCCGAAGACTGCGAAATCTGCTTCGATGATCGGCGCGTCCAACGCCATCGATGCGCCCTCAAAGGCGACATGGTAGCGGTAAGCGCGACCCGACGCCGAAAGGCCTGCTGCACAGGCGTTTTGAAGATGCCACCAAGCCCAGCCGGTCGCCGCCCGCGGCGTCCGGTTCCGATTTACGAATTTTACGAACAAGCGCTCCCGCGGGCTGTTTGCCCCCGGTTGACAGGCAGCGCTGGCGAATCTGCAACACCGGCCCGGAATCCACATCCGGCCGGTGTCCCGAACATGGGGCGGACACCCGGCGTTCCTCGCGGTTGAGCGCGTGAGGAACCAACAATGAAGCGAATGCTGATCAACGCAACCCAGAAAGAGGAGTTGCGCGTTGCCATTGTCGACGGCCAAAGCCTGTACGACATCGATATCGAACAAGCCTCCCGGGAACAAACCAAGTCCAACATCTACAAGGGCCGCATCACCCGGCTCGAGCCCTCGCTGGAAGCCGCCTTCGTGGAATTCGGCGGCGAGCGTCACGGCTTTCTCCCGCTGAAGGAAATCTCCTCCGACTACTTCGTCCAGGGCGTCGATCCGGGCAAGGCCGGAATCAAGGACCTGCTGCGCGAAGGCCAGGAAGTCGTCGTCCAGATCGACAAGGAGCAGCGCGGCAACAAGGGCGCGGCGCTGACCACGTTCATCTCCCTTGCCGGTCGCTACATGGTGCTGATGCCCAACAGCCCCAGCGCCGGCGGCGTTTCGCGCCGGATCGAGGGCGACGACCGCCAGGCGCTCAAGCAGGCCATGGACCAGCTGTCGATCCCCGACGAGATGGCCATCATCATCCGCACTGCCGGTGTCGGCCGCGATGCCGAAGAGCTGCAGTGGGATCTCGATTACCTCATGCACGTCTGGCGGGCGATCACCGACGCAGCCCTGTCCAAGCCTGCGCCGTTCCTGATCTATCAGGAGTCGCGGCTGATCATCCGCGCGCTGCGCGACTATCTGCGCGCCGATGTCGGCGAAATCCTGGTCGATACCCAGGAGATGTACGACGAAGCCCGCGAGTTCATGCAGCAGGTAATGCCCTCCAACCTGCGCAAGCTCAAGCTGTATGACGACACCACACCGCTGTTCAATCGTTACCAGATCGAATCGCAGATCGAAAACGCCTACGAGCGTGAAGTGCGGCTGCCTTCGGGCGGCGCGATCGTGGTCGACCAGACCGAGGCGCTGACCGCCATCGATGTCAACTCGGCGCGCGCCACCAAGGGCGGCGACATCGAGGAAACCGCGTTCAAGACCAACCTGGAAGCCGCTGACGAAGCGGCCCGACAGCTGCGCCTGCGCGACTTGGGCGGGCTGGTGGTCATCGATTTCATCGACATGTCCAGCAGCAAGAACCAGCGCGAGGTCGAGGATCGCCTCAAGCAGGCGCTCAAGCAAGACCGCGCCCGGGTTCAGATCGGCCGCATCTCACGCTTCGGCCTGCTGGAAATGAGCCGGCAGCGGCTGCGCCCGAGCCTGGGCGAATCGACCCAGATGGTCTGCCCGCGGTGCGAAGGCCACGGCCGGCTGCGCAGCGTGGAATCCCTGTCGCTTTCGATTCTTCGGCTGGCCGAAGAGCACGCGATGAAGGAGAACACCGCGCAGATCCTGGTTCAGGCGCCGCCTGACATCGCCAACTTCCTGCTCAACGAGAAGCGTGGCGCGCTGCGGGAGATCGAAGACCGGCACTCCGCGCCGGTGCTGATCGTGGCCGACACCAATCTGGAAACACCGCACTACAACGTGATCCGCCTGCGCGAAGGCGAGCTGTCCGAAGATGCCGCCAAGCCCAGCTATTACCGGACCAGCCCGCGCAAGCTCGAAACGCATGCCTTGACCCGCGACAACCTCAATATTCCGCCGCCGGCGGTCACCCGCGTGCAACCCATTCGGCCGGAGTCCTCACCCGAACCCGACTCGTCGCAGGACAGCGTGCCCGCCAAGGCCGCCACCGCGCAGCCGCGCATCGGTCTGCTCGAGCGCATCCTGACCTGGTTCCGTGGCTTCTCCAAGGCGCCTGACGCCAGCCAGAGCCGTCGCCAGAGCGCGCCGCCCGCGGCTCGCCCCGCGCAGTCGGACAGCAATGGCGGCGATGGCCGCCGCAAGCGCGGCAAGCGCGGTGAACCGCGCAACCAGGGTCAGGAGACCGGCAAGCGGACGCCGGAAAGCCCGGCGCGCGCCGCTGAAGCCCAGCCGCGTCCGGAAAAAAGCGAGCGCGGCCAAGGCAAGCAGTCCCGACGCGGCACCAAGTCAGAGCGTTCGACGCAAGACGAGCCACGGCGTTCCAAGGAGGCCCAGGAACCGCGCACCCGCCCTGAGCGCCAGGCGGCGCCGGCAGTAGCGGCCGCAGCGAGTGCGGTTGCCGCGGACGAGGTTTCGGAAGCAGTCAAAACCGTGCAAGGCAGCGAAACCGCCGAATCCAGGCCACTGGAAACCGCCGGCGAACGCGGTGCAGCGAAATCGTCAGAACGGCCAGCCGATGCGCCGAGCGAGACCGGGACGCAAAGTCCGGCGCAAACCATCGATGCCAATGCCAGCCCCGGCGCTTCGGAGACCGAGACCGCCAGCGGCGATGGTTCCGGATCGCGTCGCCGTCGCGGCCGTCGCGGTGGCCGGCGGCGTCGCGGCAGCCGCTCTGGCGAGCAATCCGAAAACGCCGAGAGCACAGCCAGCCCGGACAGTGCCGACGGAAACGCGAGTGAGGCAGCGCCGGCGCGTCCGGCCAATGGCAACGGGCGATCATCGACCCAGCCGGAGAAATCGGACGCCGACCAATCTGCCCCGCGTGCCGATTCCAGCGACATCGACAGCACACGCCCGCCCGCCACTGCGGCGCAATCGCCGACCACAGCGGAACGTGCCGACACGGACGCCGACAGCGAGCGCGCAGGCGGCACGTCGGCTGGCCGCAGTCGCGCTGAGCGAAGCGGCTCCGACACCGCGGCCCGCCCGCCTGCCGTGGCCACCATTGGCAGCATCCCGGCAGCGCCACGCAGTGCGCCGGCATCAGCCGACTCCGCGCCGGAGATTGCGCCCGCAGCGCACGCCAACGGCGGGGACGCTGCGCCGGCGCAAGCCGAACTGCCAATCTCGCAGCCCGCGCAAACGAACGCTGACGCCACGCGATCCGGCTCCAGCGCAGCCGACACGGAAGCTCGGAGCGCAGGCGATGTGGCCGAAACGCTGGCTCCGGAATCGGTGCCACGCCAGCCGGATGCCGAAGCGGACGCGAACCAGACCAGCGCAGTGACCGAACAGAAGGCCGACGCACCAACGCAGGCTGCAAGCGAAGCCCCGGCGGCGTCCGAGCCGGCATCCCGCGCGGTCGACGAGGCAAGACCCGCAGCGCCGGCGATCAACCCAGCCGAGTTGCCGGCGATCAAGGCCGAGTGGGCGCCCGCCGCGGACCTGCCGGCCGTGCCGCCAACCCCACCATCACCAGCGGCGACGCCAGCACGCCCGGCCGAAGAGACGGTGCATCGCCAGGTCGCGCCGATCGCCTCCGCCCCCAGCGAACCCGAAGCCGGGACGCATCCGACTCGGTCGCCAAAAGCCGAAGCTGATGCTGATGCCGCGCCCGTTGCCGATGCCGCGCCCGTTGCCGCTGCGGAACCGGCGGCGAACGAGCACGTCCCTGCCGACCGCCGCAACGAGAGTTCGATGCGCGACGCGCCGTCTCGCTCGACCGATGAGGATGTCGAGGAAGCAGATGACCGGGGCGAAGACAAGGACGCCGAAGCGGCCGTCGAAACGCCGGAGCAGATCAAGGGCTGAGGCTCGCATTGCAACCCGCCGCTGGCCCACCGGCCGGCGGCGGGGCATTCGGACGCGGCGTAGCGCGGCCACTGGGTGTCTCACGCTTGTTTCAATACCCGTCCATCACGGCTGGATCGGTGCGGCCGACTGCATGCCAGTCGGCGCTCCTCCCGCCGATCCAGGCGGTTGACATAAACCCACGGTAACCAGCGCCGCCCGCGACTTCAGGCGGAGGCCTGTACCAGCCCGTATTGCGCCGCCAGCCGCGCCAGCGCAACCGGATCGCGGAGCCCGAGTTTGTCGTAGACCCGGTATTTATGGGTGGAGATGGTTTTCGGGCTCAGGCTCAGCCGCTTGGCCATGTCTTCGGTGCGCCGGCCCTGACACAGCATCAGCGCCACTTCGAGCTCGCGCGGGGTCAACTGATCGAACGGCGACTGGCGGCCATCGATTTGGCCGAGCGCCAACCGCTGTGCCACATCGCCGCCGAGGAAGCGCCGGCCCGAGGCCACATCGCGAATCGCGCGGATCAACTCGCTGGCATCGCCGCCCTTGCCGAGATAGCCGCTGGCCCCGACCGACAGCAGCCGCTTGGGCATCGGCCCGTCTTCCTGCACCGAGACGATGATCACCCGCGTTCGGGAACCAGACTTGGCCAGACGCTCAGTCACCTCCAGCCCGCTGACGCCGGGCAAATGGAGATCGCAAAGCAGAACATCCGGTTCCAGTTTGCGCACCAATTGCAGGCCCGCTTCACCGGTGTCGGCTTCGCCAACCACCTCCATGTCAGGTTCCGCCCCGATGATCATCGAAAACCCGGCGCGAACCAGCGCGTGATCGTCCACCAAAACGACGCGTATCATCCTGCCCCCTGTGTGTGATTTCTCACATAAACCCGCCCCCCGAGATTACTGAACTCTCCGGTATAGGGCAACGGATTTCTGATCGAGCCAATTCTGATCGGGCGATGCTCTTGACCATTGGGGTCGTCGTCGGCGCCAACGCGGTGCGATAATCGCGATCCCTTCTTCGAGTCACACGAATGGCCGGTTCCAGCCTTCTTGCGCTGATCGATGACATCGCCACCCTACTTGACGACGTGGCGGTGATGACCAAGGTGGCCACCCGGAAAACCGCCGGCGTGCTGGGCGACGACCTGGCGCTCAACGCCAATCAGGTCGCCGGCGTGAAGCCCGACCGGGAATTGCCGGTAGTGTGGGCGGTCGCCAAGGGCTCGCTGCTGAACAAAGCCATCCTGGTGCCCGGCGCGCTGCTGATCAGTTTCATCGCGCCGTGGGCGATCCTGCCGCTGATGATGCTGGGCGGTCTGTATCTGTGCTTCGAAGGCGCGGAAAAGCTGGCGCACCGGTTTCTGCACGCGCCATCCGAAGACCGGCAGGAGCATGTGGCGCTGATCGAGGCGGTGGCCAACGAATCGGTCGATCTGGTCGCTTTCGAGCGCGACAAGATCAAGGGCGCGATCCGAACCGACTTCATCCTGTCGGCGGAAATCATCGTGATCACACTGGGAACGGTGGCCGATGTGGCGTTCAGCCGGCAAGTGGGCGTGCTGGTAGCCATCGCCCTGCTGATGACGGTGGGCGTGTACGGCCTGGTCGCGGCGATCGTCAAGCTCGACGACCTCGGTCTGCACCTCAGCCAACGCACCAGCGCCGCAGCACAGGCGATCGGCCGCGCCATCATCGCCTCGGCGCCCTACCTGATGCGCACCCTGTCGATCGCCGGCACGGCAGCGATGTTCCTGGTCGGCGGCGGCATCCTCGCACACGGCATCCCCGGCTTGCATCACGCGCTGGAGAGCGCGGTGGCTGGCCTGCCGGCCAATGGGCTGTTGATCGCCGCCCTGCAGGGCGTGGTGGGAATTGTGCTGGGCGCAGTCGCGGTGCTGGCCGTACAGGCAGTCGCTCGGTTACGGCGGCGCTGAACGGAAACCACGCGCGTCGGCGCCGGGCGCGCAACATGCGCGGCGGCAGCCGGAGTCGCGGACATTGGAGGTACGTCGGAATTCCCATGTATCACGATGACGAGCCTTCGCGCGCCGGGTCGTTTCGTCCAGCCGACAGCCGCTCATAGACTTGGTTACCGAGCCACTTGGATACCACATCCTGCACGTCGGGCTTACCCATGTAGTCGGTGAACAGCTCCTCGTTCAATTCCATCCGTTCGATGAACAGCGATTCCAGCACTTGCCGGAACACGAGGTGAAACTTGCTCAACGAGTTGACCTCGGCGGCCTTCCGAAGCGTTTCGTTCTGGCTGGCCGCCTCGGCGATCTGGTCGAAGAACAACTGGTCCGCTTCATTGAGTTCGCCGCCGAAGCGCTCGTTGATGATGTCGATCAGGCGCGAAAGTGAAACGTGCTCTTCCCGCACCACCTCGCGGGGACCGTCCAGCGGCTTCGCGTAACCCTCATTGAGGCTGATCGAGCCTTCACTGATCTTCTGCAGGCGGTAATAGTCGAGTTCAACCTCCTCGTCGACCTGTCAACGATGAGCACAGCTTGTTGTCGGCTTGTGAGACGTGTGCCTACATCTCGACCAATAGATATCGTGCAAGCTTCGCCGATTTGGCACGGGCCGACGAAATCGCGGCGCCAAATCAGGCCGGACGTTCGGACATCGACACCGAAGATTGATCGCGGCAAGGATCGCTCGGTTGGGCTCTTTCCAGTGCGCTGCAAACACGAAATGGCGGAGAGGGTGGGATTCGAACCCACGGTGGTATCGCTACCACGCCGGTTTTCAAGACCGGTGCCTTAAACCGCTCGGCCACCTCTCCGTTTGTTTGCGCGTTGATCCGGTGCACCTTCGCGGGGTGCGCGGCTTGCCGGGACGCCGGAGCAGGCCGGGCTGTGCGCCCTTGCCGTCCGAGCGGCGGGCCGGGACCGACTGACTGCGGTTGCCGGGCGGTTATGGTAGCCGGTCGGCGGTCGAAAGTGAGGGTTCGGGCGCGCTTTGATTCAGGCCGACGGGGTTTTCGCCTCGCGCAGGCAGGTCAAGCGGCCCGCCTCCAGTGCGGGCGGCAGGCGCTCGGCGAGAAAGTCGATGAACACGCGCACCGCCGGCAGCAGGCCGCGACGGGTCGGAAACACGGCATGAAAGATGCCTTGCGGCAGGCTCCAGTCGGCGAGCACCTGTTCCAGCGCGCCGGCGCGCACCTGGTCGGCGCAGACGGTTTCCGGCAGCAGGGCAATTCCGATGCCGGCGATGGCGGCGGCGCGCAGCACCGGGAAATCGTGGGCCATGAGCCGGGGCTGGATTTCGGCGCGCTCGATACGCCCGTCCGGGCCATGCAGCTCCCAGCGCTGGCGCATGTCATCGCCGGCCATGGCCAGAGTGACGTGGGTGGCGAGATTGGCCGGCGATGTCGGGCGGCCGTGGCGCGCGAGATAGCGCGGGCTGGCGACCAGCAGCTCATTGATGGCGCCGAAGCTGCGCATCACCAGGTCGCCGTCTTCGTTCAGCCGGGTGCGGACGCGCAACGCCACGTCGAAGCCTTCATTGATCAGATCGACGCGTCGGTTGCTGACTTCCATCTGCACCCGCACGTCGGGGTGCTGGGCGAGAAATTCGGGCAGCAGGTCGGCCAGCTGCTGCTGGGCGATCGCGACCGGGCAGCTCACCCGCACCAGACCGCGAGGCTCGGCGCTGAGCCGGTCGACCGCTTCGCGCGCCGATTGCGCTTCGCCCAGCATGGCCTGGGCGTGGCGAAATACGTTCTGCCCTACTTCGGTAACAGCAAAGCGGCGCGCGGAACGCTGCAGCAGGCGCACGCCGAGTTCATCCTCCAGGTGGGCCACGCGCCGGCTCAGGCGCGATTTGGAGATGCCCAGCGCACGCTCGGCGGCCGCGTAGCCGCCGTGCTCGACCACCATTGCGAAGTAATAGAGGTCATTGAGGTCCTGCACGGGGATTACTCGATCCGCTCCAGTCCGGCCATCCACGGCCGCAGGGCGTCGGGCACGGCGATCGAGCCATTGGCGTTCTGGTAGTTCTCCATCACCGCGATCAGCGCCCGGCCGACCGCCACGCCCGAGCCGTTGAGCGTGTGCAGCGGCTCCGGCTTGCCGGTCTCCGGATTGCGCCAGCGCGCCTGCATGCGCCGTGCCTGAAAGTCGTCGCAGTTGGACACCGAGCTGATTTCCCGGTAGCAGTTCTGCGAGGGCAGCCAGACTTCCAGGTCGTAGGTCTTGCTGGCCGAGAAGCCCATGTCGCCGGAGCACAGCAGCATGCGCCGATACGGCAGCCCCAGACGTTCCAGTACCACTTCGGCGTTGCGGGTCATGCGCTCGTGCTCGGCCTCGCTCTCCGCCGGCCGGGCCAGGGTGACCAGCTCGACTTTTTCGAACTGATGCTGGCGAATCATGCCGCGGGTGTCGCGCCCGTGGCTGCCGGCTTCGGCGCGAAAGCACAGCGAATGCGCCACCAGGCGCACCGGCATCAGGTCGTCCTCGACGATCTGATCGCGGACCAGATTGGTCAGCGGCACTTCGGCGGTGGGGATCAGGTAGCGAAGCTGTTCGCCGACGGCGGTGGCGAACAGATCGTCCTCGAATTTCGGCAGCTGGCCGGTGCCGCGCATGCTCTCGGCGTTGACGATATGCGGCACATTGCACTCTTCGCAGCCGTGCTCGTTGGTGTGCAGATCGAGCATGAACTGGGCCAGCGCCCGATGCAGCCGGGCCAGTTGGCCGCGCAGCACGGTGAAGCGCGCGCCGCTGAGCCGGGCGCCGGCGTCGCCATCCAGCCAGCCGTGGCGCGCACCCAGTTCGACGTGATCGCGCACCGCAAAATCGCAGCTGCGCGGCCGGCCCCAGCGGTGGACTTCCTGATTGTCGGCCTCATCGCGGCCCAGCGGCACCGAAGCGTGCGGCAAGTTGGGGGTTTGCAGGGCGAAACCGTCCAGCTCGGTGCGCAGGGCTTCCAAGCGGGCCTCGCAGGCCTTCAGCTCGTCGCCGAAGCCGGCCACCTCGGCCATGATCGCCGTCACGTCCTCGCCCTTCGATTTGGCGATGCCGATCGCCTTGGACCGGGTATTGCGCTGGTTGCGCAGGTCTTCGGTGCGGATCTGTATCCGCTTGCGCTCGCTCTCCAACGCCTCCAGCGCGGCGATATCGAGATCGAAATTCCGGCTGTCCTTGAGACGCTGCGCGGTGTCGGCCAAACGGCCTCGCAGCAGGGCGGGGTCGAGCATGAGGATTCTCCATGGATTACCCGGCGATTATCGCGGTCGAGCCGGCACCGGGGCAAACGGCAAGCGTGGTGGGTGTCGTGCGGATTGCGTCGAACGGCTGTGTGAACGGTCGCGGCGGGACACTCAGGCCCACCAGGCGCGGCCGAGTTTCCAGCCGATGGCGATGGCCGCCACGCCCAGCAGCACATGCGCGGCAAGGGTCAGCGCTATCAAGCCCCAGCGCTCGGCGCGCACCAGTTGCCACAGCTCAAGCCCCAGCGCCGAAAACGTGGTCAACGCGCCCAGAAAGCCCACCATCAGCAGGTTGCGCCAGAACGCGGCATCGACCCGCGATTCGATCCACACCAGCACCAGCCCGGTCAGCAGGCAACCCAGCACGTTGGCGCTGAGCGTGGCTGCGGGCAGCCCGCCCCAGCCGGCACGCACGAATCCGACATTCAGGCTGTAGCGCAGCAAAGCGCCCAGCGACCCGCCCGCAGCCACCGCCAGCGCGTGAAGCCAATGGGCCTGCATCATCATGATTTTCCATCGGATTGTTGGGAACTGGAGCCGGCATGATCAGTGCGTCTGGCCTCATCCAGTGCTTCTGCACGGGCCGCGCGCAGGGCGTCGAGCTTTTCCTTCAGCTTGATCTCCATGCCGCGCTCGACCGGCCGGTAATACACCTGCTCGCCGATTTCTTCGGGAAACCCGGCCTGATCCAGGGCCACCCCGCCGGCGACATCGTGATCGTACTGGTAAGACTGGCCGTAGCCGATGTCCTTCATCAACCGGGTCGGCGCATTGCGCAGATGCAGCGGCACCGGCACCGTGCCGCCCTGTGCGACATCGGCCTGCGCCCGCTTGTAGGCGCTGTAGGCGGCATTGGATTTAGCGGTACTGGCCAGATAGATGACCACCTGCGCCAGCGCCAGCTCGCCCTCGGGACTGCCCAAGCGGTCGTAGGCATCCCAGGCCTGGGTGGCCATCGCCAGCGCGCGCGGGTCGGCCAGACCGATGTCCTCGACCGCCATACGGGTCAGCCGGCGGGCCAGGTAAATCGGATCGCAGCCGCCATCGAGCATCCGGCAGAACCAGTACAGCGCGGCGTCCGGGTTGGAGCTGCGCACCGATTTGTGCAGCGCCGAGATCTGGTCGTAGAACTGCTCGCCGCCCTTGTCGAACCGGCGACTGCGATCGGCCAGAACCTGCTCCAGCGTGGCGTCATCGAGTGGAGCGTCCTCGCCGGTCAGCTCGGCGGCGATTTCCAGGAGCGTCAGCGCGCGGCGCACGTCGCCATCGGCGGCGCGCGCGATCAGGCCGAGTTGGTCGGCCGTCACGCCGGGGCCGCGGCCGCCAAGGCCGCGCTCGGCATCGGCCAGCGCGCGTTCGAGCGCGCTGACAATGTCCTCGACCGCCAGCGACTCCAGCACGTGTACCCGACAGCGCGACAGCAAGGCGGAGTTGAGCTCGAAGCTGGGGTTTTCGGTGGTCGCGCCGACGAAGACGATGCTGCCGCGCTCGATGTAGGGCAGAAAGGCATCCTGCTGGGTCTTGTTGAACCGGTGCACTTCGTCGATGAACAGCACCGTGCGCCGACCGGCCGCGAACCGCTGCTCGGCCTCGGCCAGCACCTTGCGCACCTCCGGAAGGCCGCACAGCACCGCAGACAGCGCCTTGAATTCGGCATCGGCGTAGTGCGCCAGCAGCAGGGCCAGGGTGGTTTTTCCGCAGCCGGGCGGACCCCACAGCACCATCGAATGCACATTGCCGGACTCGATCGCCCGACGCAGCGCGCTGCCCTCGGCGAGCAACCGGCGCTGTCCGACCATTTCGCCCAGCGAAGCCGGGCGCATACGCTCAGCCAGCGGTTTTAGCTCGGCACTGGACCCGAACAGGCTGTCGCTGGCGGCTGGCGGAGACATTGGCACGCCGCCATTCTACCCGCCGCCGACCCCGCTGGCGGTCGGCCGGCCAGTGCGACAGCGGATCAGTCGCCGAGCGGAAACACCTCGGCGTCGTCGCCCATGTCGCCGACCACATCGACACCGGGCGGCGGATCGAAGCGGAAGGTATCGGCCGCCAACACCGGGTTGCGTTGCCAGTTGCTGAACGCGATCTCGGTGCGCTGGCCGAGCTGATCTTCCAGGTGCATGCGCTTGAGGTTGCCGTCGGCCATGCCCAGCCAGGCCGCCTCGATCTGCGCGCCGTCGGCCTGGCGCGGGGTCAGTACCAGCCAGTCAAGGCCGTCGCGCTGGCCGCCATCGCCGACCACGAACTGGCGCGCCATCTCGTCCGGGTCGACCAGCGCCAGCAGCGGATTGCCCTGCTCTTCCAGGCCCTGCTGACGGACGGTGGCCTGTTCGAGGTCGGGGTCGAACACCCACACCCGATCGCCGTCGGCGAGGATCAGCTGGACGAAGGGCTGCTGGTACTCCCAGCGGAATTGTCGGGGCGCTGACAGCGCCAGGGTGCCGCTGGATTGCTCGCGCAATAGTTCGTTGGCGTCGAACACCCGTTGTTCAAAATCGCCGGTCAGCACCTTCAGGCCTTCGGTCAGACGGGCCAGTGTCTGCTCCGGTTCACCGGCCTGCGCCAGCGACAACGGAACCAGGCAGCTCAGCACCAGAAAGATGGATGACGATCGCATGAGGTTCTCCGGGGCAGACGGTGCAACGTGGCAGTCCGGGCGAAGTCTAGGGCGTGCCGGCTGAATGCCCAATAGCCGTGAGAATCCCCTCAAACCCGGCCGGAAGTCACTGTCCCCAGCGGCACGCGCGCGCGCTGCCCGCCGGATGCACGCTTGACTCACCTAAAGCCGGAGCCAGCATCATGTCCATCACCTCCAGAATGCACCCGCTCGCCATGGCCTGCCTGCTCGGCCTGGCGCCGTTCGCCCAGGCGGCGGTCTCGATCGACAACGACCATTGCGATATCAACAGCGATTACGATCTGAGCGTGAGCGCCGAGCGCATCACTTTGGACAACACCAAGGGCAGCCGCATCGAGATGGCCGACGGCGCCCTGTGGATCGACGGCGAGCGGGCCGCGCTCGGCGCCGACGACGTGTCGCGGGTCCGCGCATTCGAAGCGCAGGTGCGTCGCTTGCTTCCCGAAGTGCGCGCCATCGGCATCGACGCCCTGGATGTCGCCTACACCGCGATGACCGAAGTGGCCAGCGCGCTGAGCGATAAGCCCGAGAAAATCACCCAGCGCCTGGACAGCTCCCGCAAGCAACTCGAACAGCGCTTGCTGGGCGACGATGAAAATTCGCTTAGCGTCGACGACGCGGTGGTCGAGGCCGCCGTCGAAGAAATGATCGGCGAGATCGTTCCGCTGCTGGTCGGCGAGATCACCAGCGCGGCCATCGCGGCCGCACTGACCGGCGACGAAGCGCGCATCAAGGCGATCGAGGCCCGCGCCGACGCGATGGAAGCGCGCATCGAGCGCACCGTGGAAGCCCGCGCCGCGCTCCTGGAGGCACGCGCCGAGGCGCTGTGCCCGAGCTTGATCGCCCTCGACGAGATCGACAACGCGCTGGAGGTTCGCCTGGCCGACGGCTCACCGCTGGCGCTGCTCCAGATCGACTGATGCCGACTGCCGGCAGCTGCGGCTCGCCGGCCAGCCACGTGATTTGCCGCATCTCGCGGGTGCGGCGCCAAGCCCGCGCTGCGCGGGCCGGCGCCGCGCCGCAACGCCGGTCGCGGCCGGCGCCAAAGATCAAGCTCGGCGGCTGTCCCCGCCGACCGGTCGGGCAACCTATTCGCGTGGCGGTGGGGCCAGCACGCTGCGGTCGCCGTTGTGCTCGGGCGGCGTGACGATCCCGGCCGCCTCCATGGCCTCGATCAGTCGGGCCGCGCGGTTGTAGCCGATCTTCAGCCGGCGCTGGACGCCGGAGATCGAGGCGCGCCGGGTCTCGGTGACGATCCGTACCGCCTGGTCGTAGAGCGGATCGGCCTCGGGGTCGTCGCTTCCGCCGGTTTCCGGCAGGCCGGTCGGGCCGATCGAGACGCCGTCGGACACGGTCTGGGTGTCGTCGAGCACGCCGTCGATGTACTCGGGCTTGCCGCCCGACTGGCGCAGATGATTGACCACGCGATGCACTTCTTCGTCGCTGACGAAGGCGCCGTGCACGCGTTCGGGCAGCGCCGTGCCGGGCGGCAGATAAAGCATGTCGCCGTGGCCGAGCAGGGTTTCCGCGCCCGATTGATCGAGAATCGTGCGCGAGTCGATCTTGGAACTGACCTGGAAGGCGATCCGAGTCGGGATGTTGGCCTTGATCAGGCCGGTGATGACATCCACCGATGGCCGCTGGGTGGCCAGGATGAGATGAATGCCGGCCGCGCGCGCCTTCTGCGCCAGACGGGCGATAAGCTCCTCGACCTTCTTGCCGACGATCATCATCATGTCGGCGAATTCGTCGATCACCACCACCACGTAAGGCAGGGTCTCCAGCGGCCGGGGCACTTCGTCGAGTTCGGGATTGGGCTTGAACAGCGGATCCATCAGCGGCTGCCCGGCCTCGGCGGCATCCTTTACCTTCTTGTTGAAACCGGCCAGATTGCGCACCCCAACGGCAGCCATCAGCCGGTAGCGGCGCTCCATTTCGGCCACGCACCAGCGCAGGCCGTTGGCGGCCTCCTTCATGTCGGTGACCACCGGCGCGAGCAGGTGCGGGATGCCCTCGTAGACCGACAGCTCGAGCATCTTCGGGTCGATCATCAGCATCCGCACGTCGGCCGGCGAGGCCTTGTACAGCAGGCTCAGCACCATGGCATTGAGGCCGACCGACTTGCCTGACCCAGTGGTGCCGGCGACCAGCAGATGCGGCATGCGGCCGAGGTCGACCACGCTGGGCCGCCCGGCGATGTCCTTGCCCAGCGCGAGCGCCAACGGCGAATTGAGCTTGTCGTACTCGCGCGAGCGCAGGATTTCCGACAGGTAGATGATTTCCCGATTGGCGTTGGGGATCTCCAGGCCGATCACCGCCTTGCCGGGGATCACATCGACCACGCGCACCGCCTTCACGCTCAGTCCGCGGGCGATGTCCTTGTCGAGCGAACTGATCTGGCTGCCCTTGATGCCGGGCGCCGGCTCGATCTCGAAACGGGTGATGACCGGGCCGGGGTAGACGCCCACCACCTGGGCATCGATGCGGAAATCCTTTAGCTTGAACTCGATCTGCCGCGACAGGGTTTCCAGGGTTTCCGGCGAATAGCCCTGCGGTTGCGGCTTGGGGTCGTCGAGCAGCGACAGCGGCGGCAGCCCGCCGACCGCATCGATGTTGAACAGGGGAATCTGCTGCTCGCGCTTGGCACGCTCGCTCTTTTCGATGACCGGCTTGGCTGGCGGCTCGATGTGGATCGGCTCGCGCCGGGAGCGCCGATCGGTGTCGGCCTTGCGCACGGTCTCGCGCTCTTCGCGCAGCACCCGCGATTCCTGCCATTGTTTGCCTTGCCGCATACGCTGCCCCAGCCAACCGGCCAGCCACAGCACGCCGATGCCGATGCGATCCATGACCGCAAACCACGACAATCCGGTGGCCAGGGTCACGGCGGTCAGAAACACCGGCAGCACGAACAGATTGGCCCCGACCTGGCCGAAACCGGCCAGCAGCCACCTTCCCAGCGCCATGCCGACGATACCGCCGGCATCGGCCGGCAGTTGCGGTGCGTTGCCGCGATATTGCAGGTGCGCCAAGCCGGCGGCGCTCAGCACGAAGGCGATCAGACCGATCAGCCGCAGCGCCGGCCTTAGGTGTTTACCGGCTTCGTGGTCGGTCCCGTACAGCGCTACCCAGACGATGCCGCCGAACACCAGCGGCAGGGTATAGGCCACATAGCCGAACAGGTAGAACATCAGGTCGGCGATCCACGCTCCGACCCGGCCACCCATGTTGCCCAGCGGCGCGGCCAGCGCGCCCGATTGCGACCAGCCCGGATCGCTCGGCGAATAGGTCCACAGACACAGCAGCAAATAGAACACCACCGGCGCCAGCAGCACCAGCGCCACTTCGCGCCACAGCCGCTGGCCACGCCAGCCCGGCTGGACTTCAGCCCGTCTCGAAGCCGCTCGTCTCACTGAAGACATTTCCTAAGGAATTTACGCTTAACGATTGAATATACGACATCTCTGGCTGGATCGACAGGCATCAGAGTATGATCGGTGGCCCGTTGCCGGCGGTCTGTTCAGGCATATTTCCGGGCGTCTGAACGGCTTGAATGCGTGCCGCGGAAACGCCATTGTAGATGGTCAAATCTTCTTCTTTCTGGATTCCTCATGAGCCAAGCGCCCCGCCACTCCCGTTTGTTGATCCTCGGCTCCGGCCCGGCTGGCTATGCCGCCGCCGTGTACGCCGCCCGCGCCAACCTGAAACCGGTGCTGATCACCGGACTCCAGCAGGGCGGTCAGCTGACCACCACCACCGAAGTGGACAACTGGCCCGGCGATGCCCACGGCCTGACCGGCCCGGACCTGATGGTACGCATGCAGGCCCACGCGGAGCGTTTCGAAACCGAAGTCCTGTTCGACCACGTCAACACCGCCGACCTGTCCAAGCGCCCGTTCACGCTGTCCGGCGACAGTGGCGAATACACCTGCGACGCGCTGATCATCGCCACCGGCGCCAGCGCCCGCTATCTGGGTATCGAGTCCGAGCAGACGTTCATGGGCAAGGGCGTATCGGCCTGCGCCACCTGCGACGGCTTCTTCTTCCGCGATCAGGATGTCGCCGTGATCGGCGGTGGCAATACCGCCGTCGAAGAGGCGCTGTATCTGTCGAACATCTGCCGGAAGGTGTATCTGGTGCATCGACGCGACACCCTGCGTGCGGAAAAGATCATGCAGGACAAGCTGTTCGCCAAGGCCGAAGCCGGCAAGATCGAACTGGTGTGGAACCATACCGTCGATGAAGTGCTGGGCGACGCCAGCGGCGTGACCGGTGCCCGGCTGCGCAGCCGCGACGACGACAGCACGCGCGATATCGAGGTCCAGGGATTTTTCGTCGCCATCGGCCACACGCCGAACACCGAGCTGTTCAAGGGCCAGCTGGACATGAACGAAGGCGGCTACCTCAAGCTGCGTTCGGGACAGGATGGCAATGCCACGGCGACCAACATCCCCGGCGTGTTCGCCGCTGGCGATGTCGGCGATCACATCTATCGCCAGGCGATCACCTCGGCCGGCTCGGGCTGCATGGCCGCGCTGGACGCCGAGAAGTATCTCGACGGCCACGCCTGAGCGCGCTCGCCTGAATGCACGGGCCGGCCATCGCGCGCCGGCCCGTCGATCTTGCGCCCATCTGGTCGGTGCGCCGAGCGTGGTGCACCGCTTCAGTCGCTCGCCCAGCAGCGCTAGCGATCCGGCAGGCAAAATCGATGAACCTGAGTGGAGTGGGTAGTCCGGCTCAGGCCAAGGGCCGTGAGCCGGGATGGTCGGTTGCGAAGGTTTTCGTGGTCGATAACTGCCGCCGGGTCAACAAGCCAGCTATTCGACGGTGATGGTGATCCGCTCGGACACCACCGGCGGGGCGTGCGGAATGTGCAGGTGGTCGCCCAGCAACAGCTGAAGCGTGTGCTGGCCCGGCGCCAGCTCGATGGTCGCCTCGGTCTGGCCCTTGCCGAAGTGCCGGTGGTTATCGTCGGCCGGAATCGGCAGCCCCGAATTCGGCACTTCGGCATCGATCAGCAGGTGATGGTGCCCGGTGCCCTGCGCCTCGACGCCGGCCGGAGCCACGCCCATGCCTTTCAGACCGAAACGCACGGTGACCGGGCTGGCGACCACATCGCCATCGCGGGGGCTGATGATGTAGACGCTGGCACCTTCCGGCGCCGGTGTGCGCGGCAGATCCTGCGCGGTGGCGGTGACGGCGGCGGCAAGCAACAGCCCGGCGAATACGGTTTTGATCATGGCATCGACTCCTCGATTGCGGGCCCTCCATGCTAACCGGTTCGGCAGCGAGCCCGCCGACTGCTAAGATTTCCCGTTGTTGTCCCTTTCTGCCGGAATCCCGCCGTCATGCGCAAGGCTTTTTTCACCTTCCTCCTGTTCGCGCCGCTGCTTGCGTTCGCCCAGCAATCCGCGCCCATTGTGGCCGAGGCCGCTCCCCGCGTGCAGATGGTCACCAGCGAGGGCCGGATCACGCTGGAGCTGTATCCCGAGCGCGCACCGCGCACGGTCGCCAATTTCCTGCAGTACGCCAGCGAGGGCTACTACAACGGCACGGTGTTCCACCGGGTGATCGACAACTTCCTGATCCAGGCCGGCCGCTACACGCCCGACCTGAATCGCAAGCCGGTGCGCGAGCCGATCATCAACGAATCCGACAACGGCCTGTCGAATCTGCGCGGCACACTGGCGGCCGCGCGCATGCCGAGCAGCGCCGATTCGGCCACCGCAGAATTTTTCATCAATGTGGTCGACAACCCGCGCCTGGACTTCAGCGGTCCGGACAGCCCCTACTCCCGCGGTTACGCGGTGTTCGGCCGGGTAGTGGCGGGCATGGACGTGGTCGACCGGATCCGCGCGGTGCCCACCGAGACCCGCGACCCGCTGGGCCCCAACGTTCCGGTCGAGCCGGTCATCATCGAGCGCATCGAAGTCCTCGAAGAAAACACCCGCTGACCGTGACCACGCTGTTCATCTCCGACCTGCATCTCGACCCCGAGCGGCCGGCGGTCACCAACGGTCTGCTTTCGCTGTTGGCCGGCGAGGCGCGTGCCGCCGATGCCTTGTACATCCTTGGCGATCTGTTCGAAGCCTGGGTAGGCGACGACGATCCGTCCGAGGCCGGCGCGCGGGTGGCCGAAGCCCTGCGCGCGCTGAGCGATGCCGGCGTGCCCATCCATTTCATCCGCGGCAACCGCGATTTCCTGATCGGCCACCACTACGCCGAGCGCTGCGCCATGCGCCTGCTGCCCGATCCATGCGTGATCGACCTTTACGGCCAACCCACCCTGCTGCTGCACGGCGACCTGCTGTGCACCGATGATCTGGACTACCAGCAGTGGCGTGAGCAATCGCGCGACCCGGACTGGCAGGCCGCCCTGCTCGCCCAACCGCTGGCCGCGCGGCTGGCGCTGGCCGGCCAGGCTCGTGCGCAGAGCAAGGTCCATCAGGCCGGCGTCGGCGAAGCGATCATGGACGCCGCGCCGGAGGCGATCGACGCGATGTTCCGGCTGTACGGCGTGGACCGGATGATCCACGGCCACACCCACCGCCCGGCGATCCACCGCACCAGCGTCGACGGACGGCCATGCACCCGCATCGTGCTGGGCGACTGGCACCGGCACGGCTGGGTGCTGCGCGCCGATCAGGACGGCTTCGAGCTGGCCGAACTGCCGCTCGGCTGACTACGCGCCGACGGCGGCCCCGCTACCGCCCCGCCTCGAACCGCTTCGGATCGTAGCCGCCAACTTCGAAACTGAAGGTTTCGCTGCCGCCAGCCACCGGCACATCGATGGCGACTACTGTCTGGGCTTTCTCCAGGCCGGCGACGAAGGCGCGGCGGTCTTCGATGAACAGGCCCGGGTTTTCCTTCGAGTCGGCCTTGCTGGCCGCCATGGCCTGGGCCGGGCCGTCGTCGAAACGGACGCTGACCCGACAGGCCTTGGCGCAGACGAAGATGTCGGATTCCGGCAGCAGGAAGGCGCTCTGGCCCCACTGAGTGTGATTGCGCAGCACCAAACGCAGCCTGGGGCCGCTGGTGTTGGCGCTGTACAGGCTGGCAGTGCGCTGGGTGCCGCCGCCCATCGGTGCAGTCTGGTAGCTCCACAACGACTCCAGGTAGCGCTGCTGCTTGAGCGCGTCGGCCTTGGCGCGGATGTCGGCGTACTGCTCGCCCAGCTCGCGCGCGGCCTGGGTGTTGCCGTATCGCCCGACGATGAGCTCACCATAGGCAGCCGCGAGCTCGATGTTGTCCTGCGCCAGCGCCTGCCGGTAGCCGGCCAGTTGTTCGGCCGCTTCGCGCTCCTGCGCGGCCTGGGCGGCAGCACGCGCCGCCGCCTGGCGTTCTTCGGCGCTTGGGCCGCACCCCGCCAGGGCCAGCGCAGCGGCCATCAGCACCAAGGCCGGCAGTCGCCTGCGGGCCGGGTGCGGATGGCGTCGAACATCGGTAGCCCTGCCGGCATCGGCAGGCGCGCGGGACGGGATGGCGATCAGTCGAAACATGGCCTTACTCCTGCCGGTCTGGACGGGCACTGATGGCGTCGGGCGGGGGCAGCAGCAGGCGTTCGATGACCCGCTGGTAAAGGCCGGGCAGCGCCTGTAGCGCATCCAGCGCGATCCGCTCGTCGATCTTGTGGATGCTGGCATTGACCGGGCCCAGTTCCACCACCTGCGCGCCCAGCGGGGCGATGAAACGGCCATCGGACGTGCCTCCGCCGGTATTCTCATCGGGCACCACGGCCAAGCGCTCGGCCAGCGCGGCACGCACCGCCGCGCGCAGTTCGCCCTCGCCGGTGTGGAACGGCGCGCCGGAGTCGTGCCAGTGAATGTCGGAGCGCACCCCGCGGCGGGCCAGCGTGGCCTCCACCTCGGCGCGCAGCCTCGCGGCGGTCCAGCGCGGCGAATAGCGCAGATTGAACTGCACCCGGGCCTGGCCGGGAATCACGTTGCTGACGCCGGCGCCGGCGTTGAAATTGGCGATCTGAAACGAGGTGGCGGGAAATTCCGGGAACGGCTCGACGTCCCATTCCCGCGCGGACAACTCGGCGAACGCCGGCAACGCGCGATGGATCGGATTGTCGGCCTGGTCCGGGTAGGCCACGTGGCCCTGGATACCGTGCACGATCGCGGTGCCGGTGAGCGAGCCTCGCCGACCCACGCGCACCACATCGCCCAGCCGCTCGGCCGACGACGGCTCACCGACCAGACAGTAATCGATGATCGTGCCGCGTTCGCGAAACGTCTGCGCCACCCGGCGCACGCCATCGATGGCGTCGCCTTCCTCGTCGGAGGTGATCAGCAGCGCCACCGTGCCGGGATGATCGGGATGAGCGGCAACGAAGGCCTCCAGGGCCAATACGAAGGCCGCCACGCTGGACTTCATGTCGGCCGCGCCGCGGCCGTACAACCAACCGTCGCGAAGCGCCGGTTCGAATGGATCGCTGGTCCATTGCTCGCGCGGGCCAGGCGGCACCACGTCGGTATGACCGAGCAGACACAGCGTCGGCCCGCCCCGACCATGGCTGGCCCAGAGGTTGTCGACCTCGCCGAAGTCAAACCGTTCTATCGTGAAGCCTGCCGCTGCAAGACGCTCGGCGATAAGGGCCTGGCAACCGGCATCCTCGGGCGTCACCGAAGCGCGGCGAATCAGGTCACTGGCCAGTTCAAGAATGTCGGACATTGCGGGTCATGATTGCGGGGTCTTGCCTGTCGGGCCGCGAAGTAGCGCTCAGCCGCCGCGTCCGGCACTCACCGGAAACTGGTCGAAGTGCCGAATCGCAGTTTGTAGGCATTGTCGGTGAAACCCACCGACACCGCACCATCGGCGGTCACCAGCACCGGACGCCGGATCGCAGCGGGATACTCGCGCAACAGCAGCAGCCACTCTGGATCGGAACCCGGCGATTTGCGATTTGCCGGCAGATTGCGCCAAGTGGCGGAGGACTTGTTGACCAGCTTGTCCCAGCCGCCCAGACGCCGGGCCCAGTCGCGCAGCATGTCGGGCGACACCGGCTGGGCGCGATAGTCGACAAACGCGTATTCGATCCCGAACCGCCCGAGCCAGTTGCGCGCCTTGCGGCAGGTGTCGCAGGTGGGCAAGCCGTAGAGCGTGGTGGTCATGGCGACATTGGAATTCGGAAGGGTTGGGCCGCAGGCCGTCACCAACGGCGACGCGCGTTCGGGACAGCCAATGATACCCGCCCGCGCGGCAATTCCGAATTGGCGAGCATCCGCTCGGTGCCGTGAACGAGGCAGCGCCGCCGCTCATGGCGGCGTTCACGAGGGACGGACGACAGGTCTGCCCTCGGGCTTCAGGTGGCCACCGCGCCGCGCAGCAGTTCGTTCACCGATGTCTTGGCGCGGGTGCGGTCGTCGACGCGCTTGACGATGACGGCGCAATACAGTGAATGGCTGCCATCTGCGGCGGGCAGGTTGCCGGATACCACGACCGAGCCGGCCGGAATGCGGCCGTAGCTGATTTCGCCGCTGGCGCGATCGTAGATGCGGGTCGATTGGCCGAGGAAGACGCCCATGCCGATGACGCTGCCGTGCTCGACGATGACGCCTTCGACCACTTCCGAGCGGGCGCCGATGAAGCAGCCGTCCTCGATGATGGTGGGGGCGGCCTGCAGCGGTTCCAGCACGCCGCCGATGCCGGCGCCGCCCGAAATGTGGCAATGGGCGCCGACCTGCGCGCATGAGCCGACCGTCGCCCAGGTGTCGACCATGGTGCCGGTGCCGACGTGGGCGCCGATGTTGACGAAGCTCGGCATCAGCACCACGTCGCGTCCGATGTGCGCGCCGCGACGCACCACCGCACCCGGCACCACGCGCGCGCCAAGGGCCGCGAAATCGGCGGCCGAGTAGCCTTCGAAACGGGCCGGAACCTTGTCCCAGAACGGTGCCGGCTGGGCCTCGATCAAGCCCATGTCGTTGGTGCGGAAATACAGCAGGACGGCCTTCTTCAGCCATTCGTTGACCCGCCATTGGCCGGCGCCATCCGGCTCGGCAACCCGAAATGCGCCGGATTCCAGTCCGGCCACCGCCTGCTCGACCGCCGCTGTCACCTCGCGCTCGATGGCATTCGCGCTCAATTCGGCGCGCCGCTCCCAGGCGGACTCGATGCAGTCGATCAGTTCAGCTGGCGCTGTCGGTTTTGCCATGTTCGTAGCCTCCCTCGACGCAGGCCATGAGCGCCTGTGTGAGTGTTTGCGTGGTGAGTACGCTCAGCGCCCGATCTGAGAAATCGCTGAGCAGGAAGAAATCCTCGACCCGCTCGCCGAAGGTGGCGATGCGGGCATCGTGGACGCGCACGCGATGCTGACGAAGCAGCACGGCGATCTCGGCCAGCAGTCCCGGACGGTCGGTACAGACCAGGGTGAGCTGGGTGCGGTCGCTGCCGTGTTCGGAAAACTCGATGCGCACCGGCACCCGGAAATGCCGCAGAAGCCGGGGCAGTGCGCGGCGCGAGGGCCGCACCTGGTCCGAGGCACGGACCAGAATCGCGCCAAGCCGCCTTTCGATCATCGGCGCCAGCTGCGCCGGCTCGGTGCGCTGTTGATCGGTGGCCAGCACCTGAAAGCTGTCCAGGCTCATGCCGGTGTCGGCATTGAGCACGCGCGCGGCGATCACGGTCAGGCCCATGCGGTCTAGCGTCGCGGTGACGGCAGCAAACAGGCCATCGCGGTCGGGCGAATAAACGAACACCTCCAGCGCGCGCTGGGCATCCATCGGCCGGGCCAGCACCAGCGGCTGCCGGGGCGAGGCCAGCGCGGCGACACCGTGGGTCTGCCAGGCCACCTGCTCGGGCCGGTAGCGCAGAAAACTTTCTTCCGGGTAGCCGTCCCAGGCCCGGTCGATGTCGGCCTCGCTCATGCCTTCGGCGAGCAGGATGCTGCGCGCGGCCTCTCGGGTCTCGCCGATCCGCTCGGCGGCGAACACCGGATGCTCCAGCCCGCGTCGCAGGGCGAACCGGGTGGAGGCGTACAGGTCCGCCATCAGCTGGTCTTTCCAGGCATTCCACAGCTTGGGGCTGGTGCCGGCGATATCGGCGACGGTGAGCAGATACAGATAGTCGAGATGCTCACGATCGCCGATCCGGGTGGCGAACCGGGCCACCACTTCCGGGTCGGAGATGTCCTGGCGCTGGGCCGTGGTCGACATCAGCAGATGATTGGCCACCAGCCAGGCCACCAGGGTGGCGTCCGCCGAAACCATGCCGTGCGCCAGACAGAACTCGCGGGCGTCGGCCGCGCCCAGCTCGGAATGATCGCCACCGCGGCCCTTGGCGATGTCGTGGAACAGGGCGGCCAGCAGCAGCAACTCGGGCTTGCGCAGTTTCGGCCACAGATCCGGGCCCAGCGCGAAGCGCTTGCCCGAATCCCCGGAGGAGAAGCTCTCCACATTGCGCATCACCTCCAGCGTGTGCTGGTCGACCGTGTAGACATGAAACAGGTCGTACTGCATGCGCCCGGCCACCTCGCCGAACGCCGGCAGATAGCAGCCCAGCACGCCCAGCCGCGCCATGCGCGAGAGCGTGCGCACCGCCGATGGCCCACGCACCAGGGCGATGAACTGCCTGCGAATCTCGGGCGTGGCGTCGGTGTAGGCGGGAAATTCGGGCAGCGACTCGGCCATCGCCCGCGCGGTTTCGGAATGCAGACCGCGCAGGCCCGGATGCGAAGCCCAGACCGAAAACAGGGCGAGCACCCGATCCGGCCGGCCGCTCAGCCAGTCGTCGGTCGGCATCGACAGATAGCCGCGCCGGGACACCAGGTCCTCCGCCAGCGGTTGCGGCTGGCCCTCGCCTTCCAGCTGCTCCTCGAAGCGCTGCAGCAGGCGATCATTGATCCGCAACACAGTGGCCGCCGACCGGAAAAAGCCCTGCATCATCTGTTCGACCGCCAGATTGTCCCGGCGCTCGTCCTTGAGACCGAGCCGCTCGGCGAGCGCCTTCTGGTGATCGAACAACAGGCGTTCCTCGGCCCGACCGGCTACCAGATGCAGACCGAACCGCAGCCGCGACAGCGCGCGGTACTCGCGCCTGAGGCTGTCGAATTCGTCCTCGCCGAGCGAGCCCAGCGGCACCAGCGAGGACAGGCCCGGCACGCCGTGGATGCGCCGCGCCATCCAGGCCAGCGTGTGCAGGTCGCGCAGGCCGCCCGGTCCGTCCTTGACGTTGGGTTCGAGGTTATAGGCCGTGTCGTTGAAGCGGACATGGCGCACCCGCTGCTCTTCGCGTTTGGCAATGAAAAATTCGCGCGCCGGCCAGACCTTGCCGGCCGCCACTGCCGCCGACAACTCGGCCGCCACGCCGGGCCGGCCGGCCAGTTCGCGCAATTCGAGCAGGGCGGTCATCACCGTGGCGTCGGCGGCCGCTTCGCGACACTGGCTGATCGAGCGCACCGCGTGCGAGGCGGCGATGCCGGCGTCCCACAGCAGGGCGAACAGGCGCGACAGTGCGGCCGAGGCGTCCTGCTGGGCGCGCGGCTCGGCCAGTACCAGCAGGTCGACATCGGAATGCGGAAACAATTCGCCGCGCCCGTAGCCGCCGGTCGCCAGCAGGGCCAGTCCGGTATCGTCGGGCAGACAGCGCGCCCACGCCTGGCGCACCACGGCATCGACGCACTCGGTGCGGGCGCGCAGCAAACGGGATACGCCTTCGCCGGCATCGAACCGGCTGGCCAGCGACTCCTGGGTTTCGGTCAGCCAGGCTCGGGCGGCTGCGCACCATTGGAGATCGTCGCCCGCGCCGGCGAGTACGGCGGCAGGCGCGGCGACGCTCACAGGTCGTTATCGTCGCCCGGCAGGCGAGTCAGAATTTCCGGTCCGTCGGCGGTGAGGTGGATGGTGTGTTCCCACTGGGCGGACAGCGAGCGGTCCTTGGTGACCACGGTCCAGCCGTCGGGCAGCAGCCGGGTATGGCGCTTGCCGGCGTTGATCATCGGCTCGATGGTGAAGGTCATGCCCTCCTGGAGTACCAGGCCCGCGCCGGGAAGGCCATAATGCAGCACCTGCGGGTCTTCGTGATAGACCTGCCCGATGCCGTGGCCACAATACTCCCGCACCACCGAGAACCGTTGCGATTCCGCGAAGGACTGAATGGCGTGGCCGACATCGCCCAGCGTCGCGCCGGGTACGGCTGCCCGGATGCCGCGAAACATCGCCTCGCGCGTGGTTTCCACCAGCCGCCGGGCCAGCACCGAGGGCTCGCCCACGTAGTACATCCGGCTGGTGTCGCCGTGCCAGCCGTCCTTGATGACGGTAACGTCGATATTGACGATATCCCCTTCCTTGAGAACTTTGGCTTCGCTGGGGATCCCGTGGCAGATCACATTGTTGACCGACGTGCAGACGGTCTTCGGGAAGCCCCGGTAACCGACATTGGCGGGGATCGCGCCCTGCACCTCGATGATGTGCTGGTTGCAGATGCGATCGAGTTCCTCGGTGGTCACGCCGGGCTTGACGTGCGGAGCGACCACCTGCAGGACTTCGGCGGCCAGCCGGCCGGCGATGCGCATCTTCTCGACTTGCTCGGGAGTTTTGATCGATACAGGCATGATCGTTCCATTATCCGATACTTGCGCCGCCACGGCCAGCCAGCCTATAATGCTGGGCTGTCACAGCCTCTGGTTGCTGGCCGTTCACGTCGAACGTCATCGGCGAATTTTCACCCGCATCGACACACCGTGCCGGGGTGCCCCTTCGATGAGGGGTTCGGCCACGATGGATGCGGGGAAGCCCAACCCCGGAGCTTCGACCGTCAGAGCGACGGCGCGCTCCACGCCAAACAGGATTATCGCAATGCCCCAGGTCACCATGCGTCAGATGCTGGAAGCCGGCGTTCACTTCGGCCACCAGACCCGCTACTGGAACCCCAAGATGGCTCCGTTCATCTTCGGCGCCCGCGGCAAGATCCACATCATCAATCTGGAAAAGACCCTGCCGCTGTTCACCGACGCGCTGAACTTCGTGTCAGGCCTGAGCCAGAAGCGCGGCACGATTCTTTTCGTCGGCACCAAGCGCTCGGCGCGTGAGGCGATCAAGGAAGAGGCAGCCCGCTGCGGCATGCCTTTCGTCAGCCAGCGCTGGCTGGGCGGCATGCTCACCAACTTCCGTACCATCAAGCAGTCGGTCGCGCGGTTGAAAGAGCTTGAGGCCGGCGAAACCGACGGCACCTTCGAGAAGCTGGTCAAGCACGAAGTGCTGAGCCGTCGCCGCGAGCGCGACAAGCTGGAAGCCTCGCTGGGCGGCATCAAGGACATGAACCGCCTGCCGGACGCCCTGTTCGTGGTCGATATCGGTTACGAGAACATCGCCGTGCTGGAAGCCAAGAAGCTGGGCATTCCGGTGATCGCCGTGGTCGACACCAACTACGACCCGAACCTGGTCGACTACGCCATTCCGGGCAACGACGACGCCATCCGCGCCGTGCAGCTCTACGCCCACGCCATCGCCGACGCGGTGCTGGAAGGCAAGGCCGCAGCGCCGATCATGGGCAACGGTGAGGACGAGTTCATCGAGCTCGACGCCGAGGGTAACCCGGTCGTGGCCGACAAGGCCGACCCGCGCCGCAAGGCGCCGGCCCGCAAGCCTGCACCGGCCCGCAAGGTGTCGCTTGATCGCGCCCCGGCCAAAGCCGCTGCCGAGCCCGAAGCTCCGGCAGAAGCCCCGGCAGAATCCGTGCCGGAAGCCGATGCAGCCAAAGCAGCCGACGCAGCCGAGTAACGAGGCCTTCATGCGATCGCCGCAGACTGGCGGCGATCGCAACTGTTTGTGACCGCCCGTGACGATGCCAGCAGCCATCCGGCACGGCGGGAGCACGGTCGCAACCGTTTATTTTCTATAGAGGTAGAACGATGGAAATCACCGCCGCCCTGGTCAAAGAACTGCGCGAGCGCTCCGGCGCCGGCATGATGGAATGCAAGAAGGCGCTCACCGAAAACGACGGCAATCTCGAAGCCGCCATGGAGCACCTGCGCAAGACCGGCCTTGCCAAGGCCGACAAGAAAGCCAGCCGCATCGCCGCCGAAGGCCGCATCGTGCTGGCGCAGGACGGCAAGAGCGCCGTGCTGGTCGAAATCAATTGCGAGACCGATTTCGTCGCCAAGGACGAAGGCTTCACCGCGTTTGCCGAAGCGACCGCCCAGGCTGCCTTGGTCTCCGGCGCAGCAGATGTCGATGCGCTCAAGGCTGCGACACTGGGTTCGGATACGGTCGAGTCCGCCCGCCAGGCGCTGGTCGCCAAGATCGGCGAAAACATCCAGGTTCGCCGCCTGGTGCGCATCGAATCGGCCAACACCATCGGCGCCTACATCCATGGCGGTCGGATCGGTGTTCTGGTCGAAGCCAAGGGTGCCGACGCCGAACTGGCCCGTGGCCTGGCGATGCATGTCGCCGCGATGAACCCGCCTTACGTCGACGCAACCGCCGTGCCGGCTGAAGTGGTCGAGAAAGAGAAAGAAATCGCTCTGGCGCAGATGTCCGACAAGGAAAAGGCCAAGCCGGCCGATATCCTGGAAAAGATCATCGCCGGCAAGATCAACAAGATCGTTTCCGAGATCACCCTCACCGGCCAGCCCTACGTGCTCGACACCAACAGCAATGTCGAAACCGTGCTGCGCAAGGCCGGTGCCGAAGTGATCGGTTTCGTTCGCCTGGCCGTGGGCGAAGGCATCGAGAAGAAGGAAGAGGACTTCCACGCCGAAGTGATGCGCCAGGCCGGTCTGGCCTGAACTATCCGGCAGCGTTCGACCAAAGAGCCGCGGGAAACCGCGGCTCTTTTCCTTTGGCCGGTCATCCGTGACGCCGGGTCGCCGCATGTCTTGCTTGAAGTCCATCACAGAAACCAAAGCACAGATGTGTTTTGCGCCGTCCCGAGAATTCGTTCTGTGACCCGGTGCGCAGCTCGATCTGCGGTCGCGCTCCAAAATGCGGCACCCCCCAGATTACGGGCCTCGCGCCCGAAAGCAGCCGCCATGTCCCGCGCAACCCTCGGCCTCCTGTTCGCTGCCGCCCTTACCCTGCTCCCGGTTCAGGGCTTCGCCGCCAAGCCTGGCTCGAGCGCCGCCAATATCGCGCCAAGCGTGCGCATTCTCTCTCCGGGATCAGGCTCCCAGTTCGACGTCGGTGCTGCGATCGCGATCTCGGCTGATGCCCAGGACAGCGATGGCCGGATTTCCCGCGTGACCTTCTACGCCGGCTCGACATTCATCGGCAGCCGCAGCAAGAAACCCTTCTCGATCTCCTGGTCCGACGCGCCGGCCGGCAGCCACGTGCTCACCGCCGTGGCCACCGACAGCGCGAAGGCCAGCACCACTTCGACCAGCGTAACCATCGTGGTGGCGACCGTAGCCGACACCCTGGCGCCGAGCGTGCCCACTGGCATGAATTCGCCCAGCCAGAGCCAGAGCGAGATTGCACTCGTCTGGTCGGCATCCAGCGATTCCGGCAGCGGCGTGGCTGGCTACGACGTGTTCCGCGACGGCGCGCTGCTCGCTTCGCCTGCTCAACCGTCCTACGCCGACACCGGCTTGACCGCCGGACAGACCTATCGCTACGCAGTCCGTGCCCGCGACCATGCCGGCAACGCCTCGGCGCAAAGCGCCGCCCTGTCCGCGCAGACGCTGGCTGCTGAAACCGGAGATCCAGGCACGCCCGAGGCCCCGGCGACCAGCAAGCGCGTGGTCGGCTACTTCACCCAGTGGGGTATCTACTCCAACGGTTACACCGCCAAGTCCCTCGACCAGACCGGCGTGGCCGACCGCCTGACCCACCTGATCTACGCCTTCGGAAACGTCCGCAACAACCGTTGCGAGCTGGGCGTGCTCAAGCCCACCAACACCAGCACCGGCGAAGGTGGCGATGCCTGGGCCGACTATGCCCGGCCGTTCAGCGCCAGCGAAAGTGTCGATGGCGTGGCCGACAAGGCGGGGCAGCCGCTGCGCGGGCACTGGAACCAGCTGCGCAAGCTCAAGCAGCAGCGCCCGGACCTGAAAATCATGATCTCGCTCGGTGGCTGGACCTGGTCGCGCGGATTCGCCAGCGCCGCCCGGCCGGAAAACCGCGAAGCGTTCGTTGAATCGTGCATTGACGGCTACATCCACGGCAACCTGCCGGCCTTCGACGGCGCCGGCGGCAGCGGGGCAGCGGCCGAGTTGTTCGACGGTTTCGACATCGACTGGGAATACCCGGCGGCCTGCGGACTGACCTGCGGCAACAGCGAGGACACCGAGAACTTCACCCAACTGCTGGCCGAGTTTCGCCGGCAGCTTGACGCGGTGCGTCCGGGCCTTCAGCTCAGCACGGCGGTCGGCGCCGGCATCGACAAGATCCGCGTCACCCGCCCGGCCGAGTACCAATCGTCGGTCGATTTCATCAATCTGATGACCTATGACTTCCACGGCGCGTGGGAATCGCGGACCAATTTCCACACCGCCCTGTTCGGCTCGCCCGACGATCCGTCGCTGGGCGACGCGCGGCTCTACAACAGCGACGATGCGGTCAAGGCGTTCCTCGACCTGGGCGTGCCGGGCGAAAAGCTGAATCTGGGCATCGCCAGCTACGGACGCGGCTGGACCAATGTCTCCAGCCGCGACAACGGCCTCTACCAGAGCGGCGTGGCCGCGCCGGGCAGCCTCGAAGCCGGCATCGAGTCCTATCGCAAACTCGCGGTGCTGAACCATCCAAGCTTCGTCGATCCGAAATCGCTGGCGCGCTGGACGTTCAACGGCTCGACCTTCTGGAACTTCGACACCCCGGCATCGATCGCCGACAAGATGAACTATGTCGACATTCAGGGGCTTGGCGGCGCCTTCCTGTGGGACTTCGCAGGCGACGATGAAGCCGCCTCGCTGATGCACGCGATCGGCGACGGTTTGCGCTGAGCGCGACGCCCGCCGGAACCACGTCGCGGCGCAGGCCGCGGTGGATCGAGCGCCTGCCGCGACGTGGTTCCGGCAGGCGCTCGTCATGACGATTCGAACCCGCGCAGACCGCTCCGCCGCGGGCCGACCGCCGCGCGATCCGATTCAACGACGCGAACCGGCCGAACGATGGTTACTCGTCGAGCAGGGCCTCGGCTTCGATTTCGACCAGCATGTCCGGATCGACCAGCGCGGCGACAACCAACAGCGTGGTCGCCGGGCGGATCTCGCCGAACACCTCGCCGTGCGCCCGACCGACATCCGGCCAGTCCTCAACCCGGGTGATGTAGATGCGCGTGCGCACCACATCGCCAGCCGTTGCACCGGCCTCGGCCAGCGCCGCCTGGATGGTACGCAAGGCCTGCACGGCCTGGGCGTACGGATCGCCACGGCCAACCAGCCCATCGGCCGTGCTGGAAGTGGTTCCGGACACATGGATGTGCGATCCAACGCGCACCGCACGGGAATAGCCCACCTTGGTCTCCCAGGGCGAGCCGCTGCTGATCAATCGACGGGTGGTTTTCATGATCGAAGCATAGCGCAGCCGATGCCGCGCTCGCGCGCCCGGCCGGGTCGTAAACTGCCGCCATGCGCCGCCCGATTTTACGCCGGAGCGGTCGCTCATTCCCTGCCGGAGTTCACCGCAATGCCCATCGACCAGATACACCGAATCGATCCCACCGCCCCGCTGTCCGATCCGGCAGCCGTGGCGCCGGACCGGCTCCGCTCGGGAAATCCGCTGCAGGCGCTGCTCAACGTCTACTCCTCGGCCGATCAACGCTTTCACTGCGGCCTGTGGTCGTGCGAGCCGGGGGCCTGGCGGGTCGAATACACGGAGGACGAATTCTGCCAGCTGCTTGAGGGCCGTATCCGGCTGATCGACGAAACCGGCGGCACGGCCGAATTCGACGCGGGCGACAGCTTCTTGATTCCCGCCGGATTCCGCGGTACCTGGGAAACCCTGGAGCCCACCCGGAAGATCTATGTGATCCACGACGGCCCCGAGCAATGAACGTCGTGACTGTGCACCCGGCCACCCTCGATGATCTCGACGACCTGCTGCCGCTGTTCCTCGCCTACCTCGACTTCTATGGCATCGAACAGCCTCCGGATGCGGCAGCGGCATTTCTCGGCGAGCGGATGCGCCGAGGCCAGTCGCGCGTGTTCATCGCCCGCCTGCACGGGACGGCGATTGGATTCGCCCAGGTCTATCCCGGCTTTTCCAGCCTTTCGCTGGCGCCAAGCCACCTGCTGAACGACCTGTACGTGCACCCCCAGGCGCGCGGACAGGGCATCGCGCGGATCCTTCTCGACGCCGTGCACACCGACGCCCGCCGCCTCGGCGCCTGCGAAGTGACGCTCCAGACCGCGCAAGACAATCTGCCTGCGCAGGCGCTTTACCGGGCGCTCGGTTACCAGCGCGACACCACGTTCTGGACGTACAGCCTCGACCTGGCCACCCGCGAACCTCACGCTGCGCCATCCGGCCAGCTACCGTAGGCCGTAGAATCACCCTCCCCACCGTACGAGCCGCGCCGTGACCGAGGACCTGTCGAACATCCGCGCCGAGATCGATGCACTGGATCAGGCCCTGATCCAGCTACTGGCCGACCGTGCCCGCCTGACCGCGCGGGTCGGCACGATCAAGCAGGCGCACCGACTGCCGTTGTATGTGCCCGAGCGCGAGGCGGCGCTATTCGCCGCGCGTCGTCGGCAGGCGCTGGCGGCCGGACTCGATCCGGACCTGGTCGAAGACGTGCTGCGACGGGTGATGCGCGAGTCCTATGCCAGCCAGGAGGCGCGCTTTCCGGCGACCGGCGACCTCGACCGGCCGATCGTGATCGTCGGCGGCGGCGGCGCGTTGGGCCGACTGCTGGGCGGTTTCTTCGCCCGCTCGGGCTATCCGGTGCGGGTGCTGGAAACCGGCGACTGGCCCCATGCCGCCGGGCTTGTGGAAAACGCGCAATTGGTGTTGGTGGCGGTGCCCATCGACCGCACCCAGGAAGCCATCCAGGCCCTGCCCGCCCTGCCCGCCGATTGCGTACTGGCCGACGTGACCAGCGTCAAACGCGCCCCGCTGGCGGCCATGCTGTCCCGTCACCCCGGTCCGGTGATCGGTCTTCATCCCATGTTCGGCCCCGACATCCGCAGCCTCGCCAAGCAGGTGGTGGTGTATTGTCCGGGCCGCGATACCGCCGGTGCCCAATGGCTGCTGGATCAATTGGGACTGTGGGGCACCGTGCTGCGCGAAGAGTCGCCCGAGCGCCACGACGCGGCGATGGTGATGATCCAGGCCATGCGCCACTTCAGCACCCTGGTCTACGGGGCGTTTCTCCAGCGTGAGGGCGCCGATCTGAACGACCTGCTGCGCCTGAGCTCGCCGATCTATCGATTGGAGCTGGCGATGGTCGGTCGCCTGTTCGCCCAGAACCCGGCCCTGTACGCCGACATCATCCTCTCGGCCGGACCGCTGCCGGAACTGGTCGAAGGCTACCGCGAGTGCCTCGACGAGTTGTTCGACCTGCTGCAAAGCGGCGACCGGGGCGCGCTGATGGAGCGGTTCGATCAGGTCCGCGACTATTTCGGCGAGCTGGCCCCGGCCCTGCTCACCGAAAGCGGCGAACTCCTGCGCAAAGCACACGATGGCCGCGACCCCTGAGTCGATGGGCAGATACCGTTTGTGTGCGCCACATCACGCTTTTCCGATGCCGTCGGCACCAACCGCGTCGGAGCGGTCAGCCATGGTGACATCCGTCACTCTACGGAATGCGGCGCGCTGCTAGTCTCGGCAGGCTTTCACCCTGCGTTCATCGGGTGAACGGCACGCGACACGGCGATGCCTCAGGGGGCGCATCGTCACTGGCGCACACCCAACGACGCATTCTTTTCTCTCAAGGAGGGGTTCCATGAAATTGCATCCCATCGCCAGTTGCCTGGCCATCGCCCTGGCCGCGGTAACCAGCGGCGCCCACGCCAACGACCGCTTTGTCGACGTGATCGTCACGCTTAACGACTCGGTCAGCAGCCCGGGCCGTTCCGAAAATCGCGCGTTTGCCGCCGAGATCGCGCGCCAGCACGGCCTCAGCGCCAAGCACACCTATGGCAGCGCGCTGACCGGCTTTGCCGCCCGCGTGCCCGAAGCCTCCCTGCAGCGCCTGCGCAACGACCCGCTGGTGGCCCACGTCGAAATTGATCGCGTGGCACACACGATGATGGGCAAGCCGGGCGGCGGCGGCGGCGGCGGCGGCGGACAGGTTGTGCCCTGGGGCGTCGCCCGCGTGGGCGGTGGTGCCGATGCCAGCGGTCAGCACATCTACATCATCGACACCGGTATCGATTCCGACCATAGCGATCTGGCTGCCAATCTGGGCAACGGCTTCGCCCCGGTCACCTGCAAAGGCCGCACCTGTAATCAATCCTGGGACGACGACAACGGCCACGGCACCCACGTCGCCGGCAGCGCCGCAGCCATCAACGACAACGCCGGCGTGATCGGTGTCGCTCCAGGCGCCACTCTGCACGCGATCAAGGTGTTGAGCAGCCAAGGCTCGGGCGCGTTCTCCGGCATCATTGCCGGCATCGACTGGATGACCAGCGAAGTCATCGCTCGCGGTCAGCCCGCAGTGGCCAACATGAGCCTCGGCGGCGGCGGCAGCAAGACCGGCACCTGCACCAGCAGCGGTTTCACCGGCTCGGACGCGTTCCATCAGTCGATCTGCACTGCCAAGAATGCCGGTGTGGTGTTCGTGGTGGCCGCCGGCAACGACGGCGGCGATGCGCAAAACGCCACGCCTGCCGCCTATGACGACGCCGTGATCACGGTCAGCGCCACCAGCAGCAGCGATGATTGGCCGAGCTGGTCGAACTGGGGCGACAACAGCGCGTCCTGGACGACCAACAACTCCGCTCCGGTCGCCATCGCGGCGCCGGGCGTGAGCATCCTGTCGACCTGGAACAACGGCGGCACCAACACCATCAGCGGCACCTCGATGGCCAGCCCGCACGTGGCCGGCGGCGCGGCGCTGTTCCTGGCCGGCTCTGCCCAGCAGGCCAACGCCAGCGCGTTCACCAATGCCCGCGCGGCGCTGCTCAACGGCGCCGAGAGCACCGCCGGCTTCAGCAACACCAGCGGCCGACCGCACAGCGAGGACTTCCTCGACGCGCGTTGATCGGCAAACGCTTCACGCACTACCCGAAGGGGGCCGTTCGCGGCCCCCTTCGCTTTGGCGCATCGCGCACCGGATGCGCGACCGGATTCTTCCGGGGCGGCTGCGCCGGGCAGGCCGACGATCAGCCCCCGGCGAATTCCTGCAGGTCCCGTTGCAGGCGCGACTTGTCGCCGGCATCCAGAAAACTCGCATCGATGGCGTTCTCGAGCAGGGTGCGGATGTGGCCGCGATCCAGATCCAGGGCTTGGGCGACGGCCTGGAAGTTTTCGCCGATATAACCGCCGAAGTAGCTGGGATCGTCGGAATTCACCGTGGCCTTGAGCCCCAGATCGAGCATGCGGCGCAGCGGGTGCCGGCGCAGATCGTCGACCACGCACAGCTTGAGGTTGCTCAGCGGGCACACGGTGAGCGCCATGCCTTCGGCGACCAGCCGCTCGACCAGCGCCGGATCTTCCAGCGCGCGATTGCCGTGGTCGATGCGATCGACCTTGAGCCCATCAAGCGCTTCGTAGACATAGTCCGGCGGGCCTTCTTCGCCGGCATGGGCAACCACCCGAAAGCCGTGCTCGCGGGCCTTGGCGAACACCCCGGCGAACTTCGACGGCGGATGGCCCAACTCGGAGCTGTCCAGCCCGACACCGGCGATGCGCGCACGATGCGCCAGCGCCTGATCGAGCGTGGCGTAGGCAGCTTCCTCGCTGAGGTGACGCAGGAAACACATGATGATCCGCGAGCTGATGCCGAGTTCGTCGCGCGCCCGACTCAGCGCCCGTTCGATGCCATCGAGCACGGTCTCGAAGGCCACGCCGCGCGCGGTATGGCCCTGCGGGTCGAAGAAGATCTCGGTGTGCACCACATTTTGGGCGGCGGCGCGCTGCAGGTAGGCCCAGGTCAGGTCGAAAAAATCCTGCTCCGTGCGCAACACGTTCATGCCCTGATAGTAGATATCGAGAAAGTCCTGGAGATTGCTGAAGTCGTAGGCCGCGCGCACCGCCTCGACCGAATCGAACGGCAGCGCGATGCCGTTGCGCTGGGCGAGTGCGAACATCAGCTCGGGCTCCAGACTGCCCTCGATGTGCAGGTGAAGCTCCACTTTGGGCGCGCCGTCGATGAAGTCGGTCAGTTCGGTCTTTTCGGTCATGGTCGGTGGTCAGGCGGCTCGGTCGATACCAGCGCCCAAGGTAGCGCAGTCCCTGCCCGGCGCGCCAATCTTCCGGCAAAACTGGATGCAAACCCGTACGACGCAAGGCCGTACTTGACCGATCGCCCGGACGCTGCAAGTCTTGTCGCACGGCCCGGCAACCGACATCGGGCCGCCGCCATGACCGCCCGCCGAGCTTCGGCCTGGAAAGCCGCGCCGATCCACGTGGACGCGCATGACGGTTGACGCGCAACCCACGGTGGAGACCGATCCATGCCTACCTATCGCAGCGAACAGATCCGCAACGTGGCTCTTGTAGGCCACGCCGGCGCCGGCAAGACCACGCTTTTCGAAGCCCTGCTGCATGCCGGCGGCGCGGTCAAGTCAGCAGGCAGCGTCGAGCGCGGCAATACCGTGTCGGATTCCGATCCGATGGAAAAGACCCGCGGCCACTCGATCAACTCGGCTGTCGCCTCGATCGATCACGGTGGCGTCCACGTCAATCTGATCGACACGCCCGGCTATCCGGATTTTCGTGGCCCTACCCTGTCCGCGCTGGCGGCGGTGGAGACCTGCGCGGTGGTGGTCAACGCCACGACCGGCATCGAGCACAGCACTCAGCGATTGATGGACTACGCGCGCGCCCGTCGACTGGCGCGGGTACTGATCGTCAACCGGATCGACGACGACCAGGCCGACCTGGCGCTGCTGGTCGAGCAATTGCGCGAGGCCTTCGGCCCGGAGTGTTTGCCGATCAATCTCCCGGCCAAGGGCCGCCAGACGGTGCTGGACTGCTTCTTCAAGGCCGAAGGCGAAGCGGATTTTTCTTCGGTTTCCGAAGCCCACCAGCACATCCTCGATCAGGTGGTCGAAGTCGACGAAGATGTGATGGGCCGCTACCTCGAAGAGGGGGAGCAGAGCCTGACCGGTCAGGAGCTGCACGACAGCTTCGAGCAGTGCCTGCGCGAAGGCCATCTGGTGCCGATCTGCTTCGTTTCCGCGCGTACCGGAGTCGGCGTGACCGCGCTGCTCGACCTGATCGAGAAACTGCTGCCCAATCCGATGGAGGCCAATCCGCCGCCGTTCGTCAAGGGCGTTGGCGCCGGCGCCGAGCCGGTTCGATCGCGCCCCGACCCCGAGGCCCACGTCATCGCCGACGTGTTCAAGATTGTCAACGATCCGTTCGTCGGCAAGCTGAGCATTTTCCGCGTTTATCAGGGCACGGTGCGGCGCGACAGCCAGCTGTTCATCGACGACGGCAAGAAGCCGTTCAAGGTCGGTCATCTGTACAAGCTGCACGGCAGGGAGCACAGCGAAGTGGATGCCGCCATTCCGGGCGACATCGCGGCGGTGGCCAAGGTCGAGGAAATCCACTTCGACGCCATCCTGCACGACAGCCACGACGAGGACCACATCCACCTCAAACCGCTGGATTTTCCGCGGCCGATGTTCGGACTGGCGGTCACTCCCAGGCACAAGGGCCAGGAGCAGAAACTGGCCAACGCCCTCGACCGGCTGTCGGAGGAAGACCCGTGTTTCCGCGTCGAACACCACAGCGAGCTGAACGAAACCGTGATTCGCGGGCTGGGCGAGCTGCATCTGCGGGTGATGCTTGAACGCATGAAAGAGCGCTACAGCGTCGAAGTCGACAGCGCACCACCGCGCATCGCCTACCGGGAAACCGTCTCGGCGCGCGCCGATGGCCACTACCGCCACAAGAAACAGACCGGCGGCGCCGGCCAGTTCGGCGAAGTGTTTCTGCGCATCGAGCCGCTCGCGCGCGGCGAGGGTTTCGAATTCGTCGACGAAGTCAAAGGCGGCACCATCCCCGGACAATTCCTGCCGGCGGTCGAAAAGGGCGTGCGCCAGGCGCTGGATTCCGGCGCGGTGGCCGGGTATCCGCTGCAGGATGTGCGGGTGATCGTCTACGACGGCAAGCATCACCCGGTCGACTCCAAGGAAGTCGCCTTCGTGGCCGCCGGCAAGCGGGCCTTTCTCGACGCCGTGACCAAAGCCCGACCGATCGTCCTGGAGCCACTGGTCAACCTCGACGTCACGGCGCCGGAGGCGCACGTCGGCGACATCACCGGTGGCCTGGCCGGCAAACGCGCCCGGATCAACGGCACCGATGCAGCGCGCGGCGGCGAGCTGATCATCAAGGCGCAGGTGCCGCTGGCCGAGATTTCCGATTACGCCAACGAGCTCAAGGCGATCACCGCCGGGCGGGGCCGCTACAGCATCGAGTTCAGCCACTACGAATCGGTGCCGCCGAACATTCAGAAGCAACTCACTGAGGCCTACAAACCCAAGGCCGAAGAGGACTGAACCGACCGCGCTGCCCGAGCAACGCAATTCCGAGGCGGCGAGACCCGCAAACCTTCGCGGTCGGAACTCGGCGGCCCTTCCTGGCAGGAGAATCGGGATTTGGGATTTGGGATTTGGGATTTGGGAGTCGGGAGTCGGGATTTGGCTGGATTGATCGACATCGCCCAAACGCCCGCTCACGCTACCATTGAGGCATGCATGCGCTGTCGCCACCCGTCGCCGGACTGCTGGCCGACGCGATCCTGCTGACTCACGCCGGGATCGTGGTCTTTGTCGTGGCCGGCCTGCCGTTGATTCTGATCGGCGGCTGGCGCGGCTGGCGCTGGGTGCGCGGCCGGGCATTCCGCTTCACTCATCTGGCGTTGATCGCGTTCATCGTGGTGCAGACCTGGCTCGGTCAGTTGTGCCCGCTGACCGTGTGGGAGAACCAGCTCCGGCAGATCGCCGGACAGAACGGCTACACCGACAGTTTCATCGAGCACTGGCTGTCGCGGCTGCTGTTCTTCGATGCGCCCTGGTGGGTGTTTGTCGTGACCTACAGCGTCTTCGGACTGCTGGTGGCGCTGGCCTGGTGGCGGGTTCCGCCACGGAGCAAACAATGACAGAACGGATCGAGCTGGCGCTGCCGGGCTTGCCGGTGGTGTCGCCGGCCTGGCTGCATCGGGCCGACAGCGAAACCGCGCCGACGCTGTTGATTGTGCCGGCGCTGGGCGTCGCGGCACGGCACTACGCGCGCCTGGCCGAGGCGCTGCGGGTCCGGGGCCTGAACGCGCTGCGCATCGAGCTGCGCGGCAATGGCGAAAGCCCGCTGATTGCGCGGCGCGGTATCGACTGGGGTTACCTGGATCTGGTCGAAGGCGAGCTGCGCTCGGCCCATGCCGCGCACCGGGAACGGTTGCCCGCTTCACCGCCGATCTGGCTCGGCCATTCGCTGGGTGGCCAGCTGACCCTGCTGCATCAGGCCCGCTGTCCCGATCAACGCGCCCACGGCATCGCACTGACCGCCAGCGCGTCGCCCTGGTATCGCGGTTACGGCGCACTCGGTCCAGGGGTAAGGCTGTTCGCCGAAGTGGCCCGCCTGATGGCCGATCGGTTGGGCGTGTTTCGCGGCGACTGGGTGCGATTCGGCGGCCCGCAGGGTGCGCGACTGATGCGCGAATGGTCGCACTTCGTACATACCGGGCGTCTGCCAGCCCTGAGTCCGCATGCATGGAACCCAATGCCGGCCCTGTCGCGGCTCGCGGTGCCGATCCACGCCATCGCCATGCGCCGCGACCGTTACGCGCCGCCGCCGGCGATCGACAATCTGGCTGCACTGACCGCCGGCAGCTACCAATGCCAGACGCTCGACGCACTGCCCGACGGCAGCGCGCCGGGACACTTCGCATGGTTGCGTCAACCCGACCCGGTTGCCGACCTGCTGGCCGGGCGCTGGCGGACCGGATAGCCGGCGCAGCCAGCCATCAGATGCCAGGCGGGATCGGCCACCCAGCGACAACGCCCGGATTCGGTCAAAGCAATCCGGCGCAGAATGCTCACCACGCCAGTCGCGTCGGCTTTGGGCCGCTCAGTCCTTCGCCTTGGCGCCGCGTCGCGATTTGCGCTTGGGCTGAAGCATGGTGCCGGTGCAGTTCGGCGCGCCGCAGCGACAGGCCCACAGCTTCTTTTCCGCCGCCGTGTGTGGCCGGTCGAGGGTGATGCCGTAGTTGTAGGTCAGTTCTTCGCCGTCGGCGATGTCGCGGATCGCTTCGATCCAGATCTTGTCCCCGCGCCGCCCCTTGCTCTCGTACTCGTGGATCACCGCTTCGCAGTTCGGATCGCAACTGTGGTTGATCCAGCGCGCCACATTGCCATCGACGTTGGCATCGACCACGTACTTGTCATTTATCGTGAACAGGAAGGTGTGGCCGTCGTCGGGGATCTCACCGTAGATCTTGTCGACCTCGGCATGCCTGAGCAGCCGCCCCTTGTAGCGCACGATCTGCTCGCCCTCGGCGATCGGTTCGGCTGCGAATACGCCATTGCCGTGAATACTGGACTTGCGCGCCTTGATCTTCTTCCGAGCCATGTCACCGACCGCGATGAGGAACCGGCATTCTCGCCTATCGGCGCGGTTCATGGCAGGCTGGGCCGTCGCATTTCGAAGATTCCGCCATGCAGCACGAAATTTCGCGGCTTCCGGCTTGGCTCTCGTCGCCCGACAGGCTGTTGCCGATGGCGCTGCTGTCGGTTTCGCTGCTGGCCGGCTGCGCCGCAGAAGAAGCCACCAACGAGGGCGGCGGTAGCCCTCTGGCAGCCATGCCCACCGCGCTGAGCAACAACGCCGTTGCGCAGGCAGAAGTCCAGGGCGCGCCGCGGTTCTATTCGTTCATGGGCCTTGGCGCCGGCAAGACTTGGCTGGACATCAGCCGACAGGCCTTCGAATACGATGTCTCGGCCAACCGCTGGTCGGAATTGCCACCGGTCCCGGTCGCCGAAGGCCGGCTGGCCAGCGTCGCGGCTACCGTCGATAACCAAATCTATCTTTTCGGCGGCTACACCGTGGCGCCCGACGGCCATGAGGTATCCACCCCAGAGGTGCTGCGCTTCGATCCGTCGTCGCGCAGCTACACCCCGGTGGCGCCAATGCCGACACCGGTGGACGACAGCGTCGCGCTGGTCTGGCGCGAGCGCTGGATCTATCTGGTCAGCGGCTGGCACATGGACGCCAACGTCGCCCTGGTGCAGGTCTACGACACGCAGACCGACCGCTGGGAGCAGGCAACGGCATTTCCCGGCGCGCCGGTGTTTGGCCAGGCCGGCGCACTGCTCGGCGATACGCTGGTGGTCTGCGATGGCGTGCGGCTGAACGTGATCGACGACAAGCGCAGCTTCAGCGCCTCCAACCAGTGCTGGCGCGGCGACATCGACCCGACCCTGCCCACCCGGATCGACTGGCGGCAGTTGCCGCCGCATCCCGGTGCACCGCGCTATCGCATGGGCGCCGCCGCCGACCCCGCGCACAATCGGCTGGTGTTCGCCGGCGGCAGCGAAAACCCGTACAACTTCAATGGCGTCGGCTACGACGGAGCGCCCGCCCCTGCGTCGCGGCGGGTGCAGGCTTACAGCCTCGACCGCGAAGCCTGGCTGGAACTGCCGCCGCTGCCCGAAGCCAGCATGGATCACCGCGGCCTGCTGCATCACGACGGCCGATTCTTCCTGCTGGGCGGCATGCGCGACGGCCAACGGGTAAGTCCGGGAATACTGGCATTTCCGGACGGCTGAGGGTGTTTCGTGCCCCGCTGAATTGACCCGCGCCGACCAAAAGCGTACCATTTCGGTACTGTTTGAGGTCTTCGCATGCTGCGTGTCACCAAACTCACCGATTACGCCACCCTGGTGCTGACCGTCATGGCAGCCGATGCCCAGCGTGTGCACAGCGCAACTGAACTGGCCGAGCGCGCCCACCTGGAGTCGCCCACGGTCAGCAAGTTGCTCAAACCTCTGGCCCGCGCCGGGCTGGTCGAAGGCTTCCGTGGCGCGCATGGCGGCTACCGCCTGGCGCGGTTGCCCGAGGCCATATCGCTGGCCGACGTGGTCGAAGCCATGGAAGGCCCGATTGGCATGACCGAATGCAGTATCCACGAGGGCCAATGCGGCATCGAACACAACTGCGGCATTCGCGCCAGTTGGCGTCGGGTGAGCGATGTGGTTGCAGATTCACTTCGCGCAGTCAGCCTGGCGCAGATGATTGGCCCCGTGCTCGACAGCAAGCGCATCGCCGTCCGTCTCGCCGCCCCCTGATCCGGAAATCCGCATGGCCACTCCAGCCGAAAACATCGAAATCCACGAACGTCTGGCACGTCGCTACGACGCCGGCTTCATCACCGAGATCGAAACCGATTCCCTGCCGCCCGGCCTGAACGAGGACGTGGTGCGCTTTCTCTCGGCCAAAAAGGAGGAGCCGGAGTGGATGACCGAATGGCGCCTGGCCGCCTACCGGCACTGGCTGACCATGCCGATGCCGAACTGGGCCAAGCTCAACATTGCCCCGATCGACTTCCAGGCCAGCAGCTACTACTCCGCGCCCAAGGCCAAGTACGCGACCCTCGCCGACGTACCGCAGGAACTGATCGACACTTACGACAAGCTCGGCGTGCCGCTGCATGAGCGCGCCCGGCTGGCCGGCGTGGCGGTCGATGCAGTGTTCGACTCGGTTTCGGTCGGCACCACGTTCCGCAAGGAGCTGGCCGAGGCCGGCGTCATTTTCTGCTCGATGAGCGAAGCCGTGCGCGAGCATCCCGAGCTGGTTCGCCAATACCTGGGCAGCGTGGTGCCGGTCGCCGACAATTACTTCGCGGCGCTCAATTCGGCGGTGTTCTCCGACGGCAGCTTCGTGTTCATTCCCAAGGGCGTGCGCTGCCCGATGGAGCTGAGCACCTACTTCCGGATCAACGCCGGCCACACCGGTCAGTTCGAGCGCACCCTGATCATCTGCGAAGAACGCGCCCAGGTCTCGTATCTGGAAGGCTGCACCGCGCCGATGCGAGACGAAAACCAGCTGCACGCGGCGGTGGTCGAGCTGGTCGCGCTGGAAGACGCCAACATCAAGTATTCCACCGTGCAGAACTGGTATCCGGGCGACGAGAACGGCCGGGGCGGCATCTACAACTTCGTGACCAAGCGCGGCCACTGCCGGGGCGCACGCAGCAAGATCAGCTGGACCCAAGTGGAAACCGGCTCGGCGATCACCTGGAAGTACCCCAGCTGTGTGCTCAGCGGCGACGACTCGGTCGGCGAGTTCTACTCGGTCGCCCTCACCCACCACCACCAGCAGGCCGACACCGGCACCAAGATGATCCACATCGGCCGAAACACCAAGTCGACGATCATCTCCAAGGGCATCAGCGCCGGTCGCGGCCAGAACACCTATCGCGGCCTGGTCAAGGTGGAAAAATCGGCCGCCGGCGCGCGCAACTACACCCAGTGCGACAGCCTGCTGATCGGCAAGCGCTGCGGCGCCCACACCTTCCCCTACATCGAAGTCAAGAACCCCAACGCCACCGTCGAACACGAAGCGACCACGTCGAAGATCTCCGACGACCAGATGTTCTACTGCCGCGCCCGCGGTATCGGCGAGGAAGACGCGGTATCGCTGATCGTCGACGGCTTCTGCAAGCAGGTGTTCCGCGAGCTGCCGATGGAGTTTGCCGTCGAGGCCAAGAAACTGCTCGATGTCTCGCTGGAGGGTGCGGTGGGGTGAGAGCTGGGAATCGGGATTTGGGATTCGGGAATCGCTAGAGCCAGGAGCCAGGAGCCGGGAGTCGGGAATGGGGATTCGTTGGAGCCGGGAATCGTTGGAGCCGGGAGTTGGGATTCGGGAATGGCGATTCGTTGAAGCCGCTCACCTTGCTGGATTTGACTCCGATTGGGGTTTTTGGTCTGGCCCGTCCGACAACATAACAGGGCCCGATTTGATCCGGGCTTCGCCTTACTTCCAAACTTTTTAGCCGCTTTTTTTCGTACCTTTTTGTGTTTTCCCCTCGCATTTTTATCAGAACGAAGTACATGACATGTTGAAAATCCAGAATCTCCACGTCCGGGTCGGTGGCACGGAAATCCTCAAGGGTCTCGACCTGGAGGTAAAGGCCGGCGAGGTGCACGCCATCATGGGGCCGAACGGCGCGGGCAAATCCACGCTGGGCTACGTGCTTGCCGGGCGCGAGGGTTATGAGGTGACCGAGGGTTCGGCGACCTATCAGGGGGTCGATCTGCTGGCGCTGGAGCCCGAGGCGCGGGCAGCGGCCGGTGTGTTTCTGGCCTTTCAATACCCAGTCGAGATCCCCGGCGTCAACAACACCTACTTCCTGCGCGCCGCGCTCAACGCCCAGCGCAAGGCACGCGGCGAGCAAGAGCTGGACTCGATGCAGTTCCTCAAGCGGGTGCGTGAGAAACTGGCCGTGCTGCACATCAAGGACGAGCTGATGAACCGCGCGGTGAACGCGGGTTTTTCCGGCGGCGAGAAGAAGCGCAACGAGATCTTCCAGCTGGCCGTGCTGGAGCCGACGCTGGCCATCCTCGACGAAACCGACTCCGGTCTCGACATCGACGCGCTGAAGATGGTCGCCGAGGGCGTCAATCTGATGCGCTCGCCCAAGCGCGCGTTCCTGGTCATCACCCACTATCAGCGCCTGCTGGATTACATCAAGCCCGACGCAGTGCATGTTCTGGCCGACGGCCGGATCGTCGAAAGCGGCGGACCGGAGCTGGCGCTGGAGTTGGAAGAGCACGGCTATGCCTGGGTCAAGGATCGTATCGCGCCGGAGGCGGCGGCATGACAGCGACGTCAGCCGATGGCGTGGGCCCACTGCTCGCCTCGTTGCGCGACGGTTTCGACGCCCTGCCCGCCGATCTCAGGCACGCCGGCACACTGGGCGATGCCCGCCGCAATGCGCTCGATGCGCTGCTTGCCGATGGCCTGCCCGGCGCCCGCGCAGAGCGTTGGAAATATACCTCGCTGCGTGCCTTTCAGCGTCGCGCATTCGCGCCGGCCGGCCAGCCGCCGGCCATCGACCGCAGCGCACTCGACACGATACCCGCGCCGCGCCTGGTGTTCGTCAATGGCCAGTTCGATGCCGCGCTGAGCGCGCTGTCGGAACTGCCCGAAGGCGTCAGCCTGCGGCCGCTGTCCGAGGCATTGGCCGAAAACGAACCACGCGCGGTCAATCACCTGGCACGCCAGTTCAGCGCCGCCGATGAAGTCTTCGCCCGCGCCAATGCCGCCCTGGCAGTGGAAGGCGTGCTGCTGCGGGTAGCGGCCGACCAGCGCGCGCTCGCCCCGGTGCATCTGGTGTTCGTCGGCGCAACCGCCAGCGGCGACCAGGCCTGGCATCTACGCCATCTGATCGAACTGCGCGAAGGTGCCACGCTGACCGTGGTCGAGCATCACCTGGCCGACGGCGCTCACCGTCATCTCGCCAACACTGTCACCCAGGTTCACCTCAAGCCGGGCGCGACGCTCATCCACGCCCGGATTCAGGATGAAGCCGACGGCGCCAGCCTGATGGCCCGCACCGATGCCGTGCTGGCCAGCGACGCCGAGTATCGCCGGCTCGACCTTGAACTGGGCGCCGGCCTGTCGCGTCATGAGCTGAACGTCGCCCTGCAGGGAGAACGCGCCCGGCTCACCGCCAATGGCGTGCTGATGAGCAGCGGCAAGCGCCACCTCGATACCCGGCTGAGCGTCGACCATGTGGCCGGCGACACGGCCTGCGAACTGATCTGGCGCGGTCTGGCTGCCGACACCGGACGGGCCGCGTTCCACGGCGGAATCCTGATCCGCGCCGGCGCCGACGGCAGTTCGGCCGAACTGTCCAACAAGAACCTTCTGCTCTCCGAAGGGGCCGAGATCGACACCCAGCCGGTGCTGGAAATCCACGCCGACGAAGTCAAGGCCGCCCACGGCGCCACCGTGGGCCAGCTCAACGACGCAGCCCTGTTCTACCTGCGCAGTCGCGGCATTCCCGAGGCCCAGGCCCGCACCTTGCTGACCGGCGCGTTCTGTCGCGAGGCGCTGGCCGCGATGCCGGATGAAGGCCTGGCCGAGACGCTTTCCCTGCGCCTCGACGCCGCCCTGGCACGACTGGGAGACCGCGCATGAGCCGCCCCGAGAAAGTCGCCCCGGCCGCCGGGCCGAACCGGCAGGCCAGCATCGACTGGTCGCGGATTCGCGCCGACTTCCCGCTGCTCGCCCGCGAGGTACACGGCAAGCCGCTGATCTACTTCGACTCGGCCAACACCGGGCAGAAGCCCGAGTGCGTGATCGCCGCCGTTGACGACTTCTACCGCAACCACAACGCCAACGTGGCGCGCGCCGTCCATCAACTGGGCAGCGAAGCCACCGAAGCCTACGAAGCCGCGCGCGGCAAGCTGGCCCGGCACATCAACGCGCGCAGCGATGAAATCGTGCTGTGCAGCGGAACCACCTTCGCGATCAATCTGGTCGCCTATTCCTGGGCGCTGCCGACCCTGAAGCCGGGCGACGCCATCGTGCTCACCCGCATGGAGCACCACGCCAACATCGTGCCCTGGCAGCTGATTGCCGAGCGCACCGGCGCCGTCATCAAGGTGGCCGAACTCACCCCCAATGGCGCGCTCAATCTCGACGCGCTCGCCGCGCTGCTCACTCCGGAAGTCAAGCTGCTCTCGCTCACCCATGTGTCCAACGTGCTGGGCACGGTAAACCCGGTGCGCGAGATCTGCCGGATGGCGCGAAAGCGCGGCATCTTCACCCTGATCGATGGCTCGCAGGCCCTGCCGCACCGGGCAGTGGACGTACAGGCCATCGGCTGCGATTTCTACGTGTTCACCGGTCACAAGATGTGCGGCCCGACCGGCACCGGCGCCCTGTGGGCGCGTCGCGAACTCCTGCGCGCGATGCCGCCGTTTCTCGGCGGCGGTGAAATGATCAAGGAAGTCCGCTTCGAAGGCACCGTCTACAACGACCCGCCGCACCGGTTCGAGGCCGGCACGCCGAACATCGCCGGCCACATCGGCCTCGGCGTAGCAGTCGACTACCTCCAGTCGATCGGCATGGCTGCCATCGAGGCCCGCGAAGCCGAACTGCTGGCCCACCTCACCGAAACCATGCAGAGCATCGACGGCCTGCGCATCTTCGGCACCGTCCCCGACAAAGCCGCCGTGGTCAGCTTCCTCATCGAAGGCGCCCACGCCCACGACCTGGCCACCCTGCTCGACCTGCAGGGCGTCGCCATTCGCTCCGGTCACCACTGCGCCCACCCCTTGATGCAGCACTACGGCGTCCCCGCCACCTGCCGCGCCTCACTGGCGTTCTACAACACCCACGAAGAAATCGAAGGCTTCGCCGCAGCGTTGACCAAGGTGCGCAAGTTGTTGGTGTAGGGTTCGATCAGGCCGTCGGCATCCACCGATTGCCCAGTCGCCAGGCGCGATGTAACAGCACCGGGGCCCTGCGCTCTGGCTCAGTGAGCCGGTACACACCTGTTGCGAAGCGGGTATGCAAGCGACGTCCCCCCCGCTTTGAGTAGCGGGACGGTTTAGAGTCCGGGTCACTGTAACTGCTTTGCATAGGCGGCGGGTGTCAGCCCGCCCAACGCCTTCTTCGGCCGCTCCTCGTTGTATTCCCGCCGCCAGCGTT